>Ga0187873_1000995_pt1 | contig 25298 bp, 22 predicted proteins | sample June2016WEW_16_1_2_FD_133012 | JGI IMG/M metagenome (GOLD analysis project Ga0187873, IMG submission 133012) | Peatland microbial communities from SPRUCE experiment site at the Marcell Experimental Forest, Minnesota, USA - June2016WEW_16_100 | ecosystem: Environmental > Terrestrial > Soil >...
CTGCCTCGAACAGGCTGCCTTGCTGAGAATGTTTACCAAGCATGTCTCACTCCTGATTTGGTCTATCGCGGAGTGTACTCCCAAACCCCGAAAAACGCGAGCTTTTCGGCCGGGCTTCTAGGCGAGGCAAACGGCGCATCCATTCAGCCAGCCTCTCCTTCAGCGAAAACCAACCTCAGGATGTTTATCCAGTAGTTCACGAAATGGTAATAACGACTTCATTCGTTCTAAAATAAGCGACGAAAGAAGCTCGAAAAATGTAGCTCGGGTTTCTTATTAAGGGGTCAGGGAAGGACACATAGAAAATGTCTTTTTCTTTCCTTTGCGTCCTTTGATTTGAGAGTTTTTATTCCATCAACTGAAATGGTACATTCTTTAGGTAGCCACTCCCGAGCAAACCGGTCATTTCACAGGAGATCGGGTTTTTTGTTGTTCGAAAACCTTTTTTTCAAATCTTCCAATGCCGCCCGCGCCTGGGAACGTGTTTTTGTATCCAGGTCGAGGGCGGCAAATTCGTCCTCATCCAAAATCGTCTGCGTCCCATCCAGCGCCACCCACAGGTCAAGCGCCAGGTCTATATACGAAATTTCATTTCCGGCCTCCATCACTGCCGGTTTGCCAATATTACAGTACCATCCTTTCAATCGGTCATCCTCCCGGTCATGGATCTCAAAGATGTTGTACCAGCGGTCTGTGTAATACTTCTCGATGAACCGGTCTCCCCGCCTGAGGGTGGTATGCATGACCTCTACATCCACATGATTGAAATTCGCTTCCAAGGTAATACTCTCCTTGGATTGATGCATAACCACCCCCATATACCGCAATACTTCCTGCCCTTCCGGGTTTCGTTTGATGACAGTGATTAATGGCTTCATGACAAGCATTTTATCCCGGCCGAAGGTGATTGTAGAGTAATGACCTCCCCGATTATTGGAGCTTCCGGGAGGTAAAAATACAAATGGTTGTCGAGCTGGACCTTGAACCGGTCCTGGTGAAAAACTACGTCCGCTACCACGCCGCTCAGCAAACTTGCCTGGCCTGCACCAATGGGACCATTTGAATGCCTGCCATTCGCAACTTTCTGAGCTCCATTGGGACGGACCAATAAACTGACCTTATCGCCGGTAGAATGCTTATGACCACAGGTTAAGCTAAAAATGCCGACCGTCGTCTCTATTCCGCCATCCGCGCGCACGGATCCTTCCAGAATATTTCCCAGGTCCAGAAAGCGCGCCGCCCACACCGAACCCGGTTCAGCCCAGACATCCGCCGGCCTCCCGGAACGGACAATTTCACCCTCGTGTAGCAAAAGAATACGGTCCGCCAGCTTAAAGGCTTCATCCTGGTCATGGGTAACATAAATAGCCGGTACACCAGTGGTGTGCAAAATGGTTCGCAGTTCCTCCATCAGCCACTCGCGCAGGCTGCGGTCCAGTGCTCCCAGTGGCTCATCGAACATGAGTAAATGCGGGTTGGGAGCCAGGGCGCGTGCCAACGCCACACATTGTTGTTCGCCGCCTGAAAGATCCGTGACACGCCGGTTTTTGAATTCGGCCAGATTGACTTTCTCCAAAACGCTGGTTACGCGTTGATCCGTTTCAGAGCCAGATAGGCCTTGCATCTTCAGCCCAAAAGCCACGTTCTCAAACACGTTCATGTGCGGGAAGAGCGCATAATCCTGAAATACCAGCCCGAAGCCGCGCCGGTGAGCCGGAACGGAGGCCAGATCATAGCCTTCCCAGCAGACCTGTCCTTGCTCGGCAGGTTCCAACCCTGATATGATGCGCAGCAAAGTGGACTTGCCACTGCCGGAGGCCCCCAACAGGCAGACGGTCTCCCCCACCTCGACATTGAAGGAAATGCCACGTAAAAGCAGAGCGCCTTCGTAAGATTTATAAATATTGTTAACTTCAAGCATGGCTACCCAATTCCATGAGATGTTATTCCTATCAGATTTCACGATACGAGTGATAAATTACAAATTACGTTTTATGTTTTTTTCCTTTAAAACTCTCCCGTTCCACGTAGCCGCAGCCGCTCAATCAGTAAAATGCCTGCGCCGCAAACCACCATCAGAATGGTCGCCATGGCCATTGCCTGGCCATAGTTCAGGCCTCCCGGAAGCGAGAGGAACCGGGCAATCGCAATCGGCAGAGTCGGGTATTCCGGACGGACAACCAGCGAGGAAGCCCCAAACTCTCCCAGCGATATGGTGAAAGCGAACACCGCTGCCGAAAGGGTCGCTCTTGAAATGATCGGCCAGTCCACTGCAAACCAGACCTGTCGCGGTGGGGCCCCCAATATGGCTGCGGCCTGCCGTAACCGCTCAGGGATGGAAGCCAGGGCCGGTTGCAAAGTGCGAATGACAAACGGCAGGGCAATAATTGTGTGCGCGATCGGCACAAGTAAGGGGGAAGAAATCAGCATGAACTGCGAAGCAAAAATAGGTCTATTAAAAGTAATAATGAGACCCAAGCCGAGCGTTACAGCAGAGGCCCCCAGGGGCAGCATAAGCAGCGGGTCAAGCAGGCGCGTGAGGCGTCCAGGATGAGCAAGCGCTGTGGCGACAGGAAAGCCCAGCAAGAGGGATAGGATCACGGTCAACCCGGCATAACCGAGCGAGTTGCCAATCGCCTCAAACGGAGGCACATAAAAGATTGAGTCGTTCCGGTTGACGAAAAGTTCACTATAGTAATCACCGGTCAGCCCATATTGGACCTGTCCACGTTGGCCTTCATCCGCTTCGAGCCGTAAAACCGAGCGCAGGGGCAGGGCAGAAAGAGGCAAAACGTAAAAAATAAACAACAAGATGGAAAAAATGGTGACGATATATCGCTGTATCAAACCATGAGGGCGGGTGGAAACATCGACTCGCGGAGCCACGCTCACTGCCGTTCGAGGCAAGAAACGGCTATACAGGATGGAAAAAACCAGTGTGCAAAACAGTTGAATGAGCGAGAGCAGCGCGGCCAATGGCAGGTTGAAGAAAGACATAGCTTGGGTGTAGATTGCTACTTCCAGTGTGGAAAAACCCGGACCGCCCAGCAATAAAATCACACCGAAACTAGTGAAATCAAAGATAAAGACCAGCAAGGCAGCTGCCAGTATGGATGGACGTAACAGGGCCAACGTGATACGCCAGAAAACGCGTGGTGGATTCGCACCCAGGCTCCGGGCCGCCTGTTCCAGACGAGGGTCGAGATGTGCAATGGCGTTGCCAACAATTCGGATGACAATCGTCGTGTTATAAAAAATGTGCGCGAGGAGGATAGCCCCCAATGTCCCGGTAAAAACAACCGGGGGCGTTGCCAACCCGAAAAGATGCATCAGGGCCAGGTTCATCCAGCCGCGCGGGCCCAGTAAGGCGGTAAACCCGGCTGCCACTACCACCGTCGGCAGCATAAACGGGATGGCTGTCAGGGTTCGCAGGAAACTCTTTCCATGAAAATCGTACCGGGCAAAGAGAAAGGCTGCCGGCAGACCAAGCGCGAGGGTAAGGAGTGTGGATAAAATGGATTGGTAAAAAGTAAACAGACTGGTATCACGAATAACCAGCAACGAGTCGGATTGAATGGTAAGCAGCGCGGCCGGGTTGAGCCCCACCCACAGGATGCGGGCCAACGGATAGAAGAAAAACACGCCGAGAAAGATGATGACACCCAGCCAGGGCAACAGCGATTTCCAGGCAGTTCGGCCCGTGTGAACGGCATTGGAGACGCCACCCTTTGCACGGTTGCGTCTCCGGGTCTCATCATGCCCAGTGTTCATCGATAAATATTATCTCCCCGGAACATCAATGCAGGACTGCCTGCGTCCAGTCCTGTATCCACTGGTCGCGGTTGGAGGCGATCAATGCCGGGTCAAGCGCAGCCGGCTTGGCTGGGATCTGGTTATATTTAATAAAGGCATTCGGGAGTTTGGCGGTAGTATTGACCGGGTAAACGTACATTTGCAGAGGCATATCCTCCTGGAATTGCTGGCCCAGCATAAAGTCCACGAATTTCCTGGCCAGGGCCAGTTGCTTGGTGCCCTTCAAGATGCCAACAAACTCGATCTGGCGGAAGCAGGTGCCAGCCCCGAGCATAGAACCGACCGGGGAATCTGTCATCGGCGTGGTGGCATTGACCACTTCAGCGGCCGGATCGGTGGCATACGAAACCACCAGCGGTTGCGGGCCATGCCCGGATGAACCGCTGAAATTGGTGTAATAGGCCGTCTCCCAGCCATCCACCACCACCACCCCATTGGCGCGTAGCGACTTCCAGTATCCCAGGTAGTCATTGGTGCCAAAGTGTTGGATAGTAGCCATCAGGAAGGCCAGGCCGGGTGAAGAGGTGGCCGGATTTTCCATGACCAGCATATTCTTATATTCAGGTTTGATCAGGTCTTGGAGTGTCACCGGGACCGGCAGGTTATGCGTGGAGAAATAGGTTTTGTCATAAGTGATGCAGACATCGCTGTAATCCACTGGCAAGGCACGGTTCTGCGGATCAAGCTTGAATTGGACAGGGATCTGCGCCAGCAGCGGCGAGGCATATGGCACATAGATCCCAGAGTCGAGGGCGCGTGAGAGAAAGGTGTTATCCACGCCGTAGAACACATCTGCCAGCGGGGCATCCTTGGTCAGGATGGCTTTATTGAGCGCCGCCCCGGCATCGCCACTCTTCAGGAAAACAAGCTTGACATTATTGGCCTTTTCAAAGGCGCTGATGACCGTTGTGCTGGCGGAAAAGGAATCATGTGTCATAACGTTCAGGGTCACCGGTCCTTTGGGAGCACATCCTGCCAGGACAATTGTGATAAGGACTGCGAAAAAACAGAAGCGTTTCATAGGAACTCCTTGAAAATTATCCTCGTCTTGTCTTTCTCATCTGGGGAAAAGGCAAGGGGTACATCCCCCGCCTGCGATTATTGAGATGACTCTGCCTGACGATGATGGATGACAAGTAGAAAACCGGATCGATGAGAGATAAAGGCGGTTTCACGCACCAATTCGTTGCTGATGCCGCGCGTCTTGTCCGGGAAAAGAGTCTCATCACGGAGAGGCCAACGCAGACCTTCGGTGGAGATTCCGGTCACTTCTCCGCTCCAGGGAATCAGGGATACGATGTCACTGGGTCTTCCATGGACCTCGCACCGGCCGCGCGTGATGAAGGCTTCCTCCACTCCATCATCGAAGCGAATCTCCAACGTGGCAAATTCCGGGTTGGTTAGCAGAGACAGATTGCCAACTGTCTGATCCAGTCGGCCACCCTGCGCCCCAACAACCAGTATTTCACGATACCCAGCTCTGTGCGCGTATTGGAAAGCCAATTCCAGATCGGTCTCATCTTTATTGTGGGAATATTGCTGGATTTCGACACCTTTTGCATCCAGCCGCCGCCGGTCGTCTTGCTTAAGCGAGTCCAGATCACCGATAACAATGGAGGGGACCAGCCCGAGCGCCAGGATATGCCGCGTACCGCCATCGGCAGCTATCAGGACATCCCCAGCTTGAATGAGACGACGGGCCGATTCGAGCTCTGGTAGGATGCCGTTGGCAAAGATAATCAGACGTCGCATAAAAACAAACTATCCTCCGCCGGGGAGGATAGTTGATCACAAAAAACGATCCCTCCGCCGGTATGATCCGGATCAGGTTCTGCGGGTCGAGGCTCCTGGCCTCCTCTCAGCCCGGCACACGGGCTCCCCGTTCAATTTTCAAGAACAGTATACGGCGGCAAAAGCCGCCTGTCAAGACAAAAAATATTACTCGGTCTTTTCGCGCCGGAAGTCTACGAAGCGATAACCAACACCGCGCTCGGTCAGGATGTATTTGGGGTTAGCTGGATCCTTCTCCAGTTTCTGGCGGAGATAATTGATATAGAGCCGGACATAATGCGGCTCATCCCGGTATTCGTAGCCCCAGACCTTGGCAAGCAACTGGTCGTGGGAGGTCACCCACCCGGCATTCTGCACCAGGTGGTATAACAGGCGGTATTCAGTCGGGCGGAGTTTAACGATCTTGCCTTCCAGCCAGATCTCCCGCCGGTCGAAATCGATCTTCAGTCGGTCGTCGATTTCGATCAAGCCATGCATCCCGCCGCTGGGACCTTCGGTGCGGCGCAGCACCGCTTTGACGCGACTGACCAGTTCACGCGGGCTGAAAGGTTTGGTGATGTAATCGTCAGCCCCTTTTTCCAGGCCATGCACACGGTCATCCTCCTCACCTTTGGCTGTAAGCATGATCACCGGCACGCTGCTGATTTCGCGGATCATCTCCAGCACTTCAAATCCATCCAAATCCGGCATCATCACATCCAGCAGGATTAGATCGGGCGTGGAATCACGCAGACGTTGAAGAGCCTGTTTGCCATTAAAAGCTTCCGCCACGACAAAGCCATCATGTTCCAAATTAAGACGGATGAAGCGGATCATCCGTTCTTCATCGTCAACAATTAATATTTTCCGCCGTTTCAATGAGTCTTCTGCCATGTTCAATCTCTCACGAAGCCAATGATGCGTTCTTCACCTTCGCTGGGCATGACCTCAATAAAAGAAATTTGATTGAGTGGCCAGATGACCTTTACAACATCATTGGACAGGTATGCAACATCCTTCCCATCGCGGCGCCGGGGACTATTAACTACAATAATCGTATCATTTGCACCGGGAAGGTTGTCCAGTTCTCCCACGATTGGGTCTTCATTAGAGATATGAATAACAACAGTATTTGCCATAAGTACAACCTTGGTTATTCGATCAAAACCTGAATCTTGAGTTTTCCCAGATAAATAAGGTCACCGTGAGAGACTGGCGTCTCAACATAAGGCGATAAACGGACACCATTCAAATAGGTGCCATTCGAGGATCCTAAATCCACTATAACAATCCGGTCATTAACCAGCTTGATGGCAGCATGTAGGCGCGAAACCCCATTGGCATAGGCATTATAGGAGGAAAGGTCAACATCTGGAACAATGGGCTGCCCTTCAGCAGACCGCCCTAATGTAAACTCGGTCCTTTCCGCCAGTGGCAGGATTTGACCGCTTTCAATAATATGTAGGGAAATCCACGATTGAAGTGGCATGGCTGGGGTGGGCCGGATTAGATCGGTATTACGTTCGATCTCCCGCAGAGTCTCAGCCGTTTTAATCTTGTGGGTAATGAGATGCTCGTCAAACAATTGTGCTCCACATTTGCTGCAATAGATAGAGCCATTTATTTCTTTATTTTGGCAATTCGGGCAAATAATCATTCTTCATCCCTTGAAATTCTCCCTGACTTCAACAGGGCTCTCGTCCCATATTTTATCTCTTTCCCGCCTTGTTGCGAGAACGACTTTTCTCGTTGAAGGTTTTCTGCTTCCATCAGTGCTGTTTTCGCCAGCCCACGCTCGCCTTGCGCCAGCAAATGTGTCGCCAGGCGGGTTAGGTGCTCAGCTGCCTTTTCGTAATCACCGGCGTTAGCCTCCAAACGGGCCTGTTCTTGTAGCCGGTAATACTTTAGCCGTGAAAGAGCATCCACTATCTCAGAGGGTGGAGGGTCCAGGTTCGTTCCGTCAAGTACAGGACGAACGAGGCGAATCAGGATCGGTTCCCCGGGGAGCGATTTGTTCGATAAGAGCACAAATACCTTTCCATTAAGAACAGTGACTGCCGTTTGTTGTAACGCTTCCGGATGAATAAGAAATTCCATGAGTATCTTGAGGCTGCTATCCCAAATCATCGGTCCCATCATCGTGGGACTTTCAAACGAAAGCAATCCAGCTTCCGGCTGTAAACGAAAAGCGTAGCGTAACTCAACCCCTTCCTGGGTAGTAAACTCCAAGCGGGTCTCTTCGGCATACGCCCTTCCAAGTTGGTTAAACCTATCCAACAAGGCATGTTGAATATCTTGTGGCCGAGGCACGTACATGCTACTGCCACCGGTAAGAGATGCCAGCTTGTCCAAAAAATTATCATTCCATTCGGAACCAATTCCCAAACCACTGATCCCTACTCCCCGGGCTGCAGCATTTTTAGCCAGACTAATACAATTATTTTCGTCACCATACGTACGCCCGTCCGTGAGCAAAATAATGTGGTTAACCTGGGAACGACTTATATTCTGAATGATTTCACTGTATCCCTGTTCAAGACCCGAGAAGATCTCAGTACCGCCAGATGGTTGCACCATCTGGATACGGGCTTCCTGTTTATTCAAATCCGTAATATGCGTAGCCGGAATAAGGGTTTCCGCCCGATCGCTAAAGGCGACCACGGAAAATATATCCTCAGGTTTTAATTTGTGCATGATCTGAATAGCTGTGGCCTTGACAATATCCATATTACTGCCCTTCATGGATGTTGACTTGTCAAGTACCAAGCACAGGTTGAGAGAAGGTTCCGCGCGTTTTTCCGTGTCAGATGGCACTGAGAACTCAATTATGACATAGATTATCTGTGGCTCATTCAATCGCAACAAGCCCTGCCGGCTGAAAAATATCTTCTGTTCCAATAAAATCTTTGGGACTTCTTCAGGTGGTAGGGAATCATCATACTTGTCGCGCTTTTTTTGGTTGGAAAGAACTTCATATGCTTCCTGTACACCCAGGAATAATTCCGTTTCTCCCGGAGCAATATTCTTATCTGGATGGAGATGACGCGCAGCTTCAAAATACGCCTGACGGATTTCTTCAGGTGAAGCATTGCGCCGTAATCCAAGAAGACTGTAATAATCCTGCTTATTCATTATCAATGATTACGTTTTAAGTTGAACCACAATGACACTAATATTATCCGGCCCACCAGCTTCGTTGGCTGCATCCACCAGGCTTTGACAGGTGCGTTGAAGATCCTTCTCAGCATTGACAAGTGTGAAAATGGTACTATCGGAAAGCACGCTCCATAAACCATCACTACACAGGAGCAAATAACCAGACTGAGGGAATGGAGCAGTGAAAATATCTGGCTCCAGAACCTCGCCCTGGCCAAGAGCACGATATAAAACATTCCGTTGTGGATGGACGGCGGCTTCTTCAGGGGAAATCTGACCGAGTTCCTCCAAACGCTTAACCAGCGAATGATCGCGCGTCAGGATCTCACCTCCTCCATATTGATGAATAGCATAAGCACGACTATCTCCGACATGGCCGATTGTCATTTGTTGGCCAAGGACAAGGGCAGCTGTCAGGGTGGTGCCACTTCCAGGAGCCGCCTGTGTAACTGCCTTTTGGGCATCATTGATGGCAGACCGCATCAATTCCTGGAGGGATTCATCCATGCCGGAGGAAGGGTTGACCAGATAAGGGAGAAAATGCTTCAGCAAAGAACCTGCCAATGTCCTTGCTGCCGCAGAGCTGGCAACTTCTCCATATTGATGTCCACCCATTCCATCAGCAACAACATATAAACCAAGCGGGTAACTGCTTTTTTCACCACCGATTGCAATCGAAAGTGCGAAAACGCTGTCTTCATTGTGGTCGCGCTGTTTGCCAATGGATTGCCCGCAACCATATATGAACTGTTGCGGTTCCAAGTTTTGTACATTCGCCAGTAATCCTTCAACTTGACTTTCTGGTAGAGGTACGGTGTTAATATCAGACCCTGTCGATGCCGGTTTGGTTTTCTTAATGTGCAACCAGGAAAAGAAGTCCTTTTTCACAATAGTCTCCTTGAAGGATCAGCGTTTTAGGCTAGCAAAGCATAAACAAAATGATCGACTGAACCAGTATAGACGATATCGTCATAAACCAGCGGAGTTCCAGTAATGGGACCTTGGGTGGCGAATTTCCACCTTAATCGTCCAGTCCGATACTCAATGCAATATAAATTTCCATCCACTGACCCGCAATAAAGTGCATCTTTATATATTGCGGGCGAACCGCTAACCTGGTTATCGGTCTTATAACGCCAAGTTTCCTTGGCAGTGTGAATATCTATGGCATAAATATTCCCATCCGCGGAGCCTACAAATATCAACCCATCCATCAAACATGGCGAGGAGATCGAACCTTTGCCCATACGGAAACGCCAAATGACCCAACCAGCATGTGCATCCAGCGCGTAAAAGGTTCCATCAAGAGAAGCAAAGTAAACAACCCCATCCGCCACCCATGGCGAAGAAGTGACAGCCATTTTGGCTTTATAGTGCCATTTGAGTTGCCCGCGGAAATCCACACAGTAGAAATCCCCATCTTCGCTACCAGCGTAGACCATATCCTGAGTCACAAAAGGGGTCGAGCGTACGGGTGCAGCTGTATCGAATTGCCAGGCTGCACGTCCACTCAGCAGATTCACCGCATGGAGGCGCTGGTCGTCCGAACCAAAGAAGACATGCCCCTCGGCGATCCGCGGCGACGAGTGGACCCTCCCTTCCGTATAGTACGTCCATACAATTTTTCCCGTACGGCCGCTGACAACGTGCAGGCGTTTATCTTCTGAGCCAATAAAGATATTATCCTCAAACACTGCCGGCCGGGTAACAACACCTCCATCGGTGGCAAATTTCCATTTCAATGTTCCATCGGCAGCATTTATGGAATAAAGGTTGTGGTCGTAAGACCCAACATAAATATTTCCGGAATAATACAATGGCGTGCCGCGTACTTCGTCCTCACACTGAAACGACCAGAGCGGTTTAATCCCACTTTGGGTTTGAATGGAGGCTGTGTTAGTACCAACCCGGTTCAAGATACCGGTCTTATGTCCTGCCGCCACCAGTGCTTCTTTCATCGCTTCAGCATTGGGGAAACGTTCTTCAGGATTATATTGCAGAGCCGTACCAATAACCGCTTCCAATTCGGTCGAGACAGCCGGGTTGATCTTGCGTATAGGGCGTTCTCCGAAAGAGAAGGGCGGCTCTAGGCGTGGATCGCGGCGGGTTAGGGCGTGGTGCAATGTCGCCCCCAATGCATAAATGTCGGCCAGCGGGCCAGCCTCGCCTCGATATTGTTCCGGTGGAGAATACCCTTCGGTTCCGATCATCGTCCCTTTTTGCCCGACCTGGAAAGGCTTGGCAATACCGAAATCCACCAGCACAATGTGATCCTGCAAATTGATCATCACGTTGGAAGGCTTCATGTCCCGAAAAATGATCGGGTCCGGTTTATGGCTATGCAGGAATTGAAGAACATCGCATAACTCAATTGCCCAGCCCAAGACGCGTTCCTCGGTTAAGAAACCGGGGGTTTCATTAATTGTGGCCTCAAGGTCTTTTCCATTGATGAATTCCAATGTCAGGTAGGAACGATTTCCTGAACTGAAATAGTCATAAATGCGCGGGATGGATGGGTGGTTGATGGCAGCCAGAATATTGGCTTCCCGCTCAAAATTCTGGACGATGGTCTTCCGTACCAACGAATCGGGAGCCCGGTTTATCATTTCCTTTACCGCGACCAATTTAACCACATTGGGGAAATGCTGGTCGCGGGCCAGGTAAACCGATCCCATTCCACCCACTCCAATAACATCCTGGATTACATAACGATTAACCAGTATTGTTCCGGAAATTAACTGAACATTATCTTCTTCCGATCCATTTCCGATCGGGGCTGTAATCTTATGTTTTTCCAGAGTTGCCTCCTGAATATTTTCGAACTATACGAATTATAGCCACCCCGGGCAGTAATTGCAACCTATAAGGTTTATAGAGGTTTCCTGCAACAAAGGGAAAATAAGGAGGGGATGGGCATAGCTCGTCCTTTCCGAATATTATTCCCAAACCTCGCAATACTCCCGTTTATCTGCTCACCCCGGCGATCCGCTAAGGACAATCTATCTGACCTTGCGTGTATCATCACTTTGGGGCACAATACACTAAGGAGTTTTTCCTTGAAAATATTGGCCGTCAGCGATATGGTAGTTGACCATCTCTACTCAACGCAGGTTGCTGAACGCTTCCGCAACATTGAGCTGATTCTCGGCTGTGGCGACTTACCTTACGAGTATCTGGAATTTCTGGTTACTTCATTGAACAAACCACTGCTCTACGTGCCCGGTAATCATGACCCGGCCTATGACCGGAAAAAAGAAGCTACACACGCGGAAGGTGGCGAAAACCTTGACCGGGAGATACGGACGGTCAAAGGACTGAATATTGCCGGATTCGGCGGCAGTATTCGTTACAGACCAGGCTCTCCCAACCAGTACACACAATCTCAAATGTATTCCCGCATATCTACTTTTGTCCCCAAATTGCTATGGTACCTTCCACTTCATGGGAATGTCCTTGACATTATGATAGCGCATTCACCACCGCGTGGAATACACGATGACGATGATCAAGCGCATGTTGGTTTTTCGGCCTATATAGATTTTATTCGAACTTTCAAACCGCGCTATTTCCTGCACGGCCATACCATGGTGTATAAGGGCAACATCGTGTCACCAGTAACAAATGTGGGAACGACCTCTGTCATCAACGTTTATCCTTATCGTATTATCGAGATTTAGTAGTTATCCACCTATAAGAATCTGTCAGGGCAATGATTTTGCTTAATCCATTGCTTGATAATTAGGTACATCATGGATATCTGGCGTTTACTGATCACCCCTCAGGCTACTGGTGCATGGAATATGGCTGTTGATGAATCCATCCTGAAGACCATGGGAAGTGGCAAGGCATTGCCGACCCTGCGGCTGTATGCCTGGGAACCGCCATGCCTTTCTCTCGGCTATGCACAGCCGGTCACCGACGTGGATAAGCCCCGCCTGCAAGCGCGTGGCTGGGGAATGGTGCGCCGTCCCACCGGGGGCCGAGCCGTTCTCCATACCGATGAGTTGACATATTCAGTGATAGCACCGCTTGATGAACCGCGTGTGGCTGGGACGGTGCTTGAATCTTATCGCCGTCTGGCACAGGCATTGATGCAGGCGCTAAACCTGCTCAGCTTGCCGGTCCAAGTAAGTGAAAATTCTTCTATAGCGCATGCTACCTTCCCCAACCCGGTCTGCTTTGAGGTTCCTTCAACCTATGAGATCACCGTAGATGGAAAGAAATTGGTCGGTTCGGCACAGGCTCGTCGGAAAGAAGGCGTTCTCCAGCATGGTTCCTTGCCGCTGACCGGAGACCTGACACGCATCATTCAGGTTCTGGCCTTTCCTGACGAGGTCTCCCGCAACCGTGCGGCTGAACGCTTGCTGGAGCGGGCGACGACGGTTGAAACCGCACTTGGACGCAAAGTTACCTGGGACGAAGCAGCCCGGGCATATATTTCAGCTTTTAAATCCGTGCTCGCGCTGGAACTCCAGCAAGGCTCCCTGACCGCTGATGAAATAAAACGCACCGAAGAACTGGTGCGGGTCAAGTATGGGCATCCGTCCTAAACGGAGAGATAGCCGGTTGTAAAACGACTGTACCACCGCTTTACGGTGTGGGTGGGACAAAATTAATCTGCTTATATCCCAAGGTTTCAAAGAACCAGCGCAGATAGGTCTGTGCGTTTGCCATCGCCTGATCAATAATCCCATCGTCCAACGCGCTTTGACTTATCTCCTGCTCGGCCACTTGGCGCGCCTGGGTTTCCAAATTGGAATCGCCCTTGGCGAAGAGCCCAGTCTGACGGTCGTAAACATAGGATTTATCATTGTCAACAGTCGACACAAGAACTTCAGCCGCAGGCAGGCGGACATTCAAAACGGTACCATCCAGCCAAAGATCTTCCGGTTTGATCTTGCTCATATCAATCCCGGCAATCACATAGCCATGCGCCACAAAGAGCAGGCGGTCACCGAAGAGTGGGGCCAGAACACCCTGATTTGTTTGTGCAGTGATCACTTTCTCAACCGTATAACGGATCGTTTCCAGTCTGGCGAGCGCTTGTACCTGATTAATGATCGTGACCGGATCCTGGATGATGGTGGCGGTGGGATGGAGTAACTCGGAGACCTGTGTGCCAAGCTGGTTGTTGGTGCGTTGCAGTGGATTTAAGGTATTGTTAATGCTGCGATTAACAGCCGCCGCTATTACCCAGATGGCGGCACCTGCCAGTAAGAACAGGATGATAAAAATAACCGTTTTTCTTTTCACAGGATAATTATACCGGATTTGTGAAATTTATGTTTTTTATTCTGCTGAAAGCGGTATGGGCAGTATCCTGGTGGCTTTTTCCGGCGGTACCGACAGCACACTGGTTCTCAAAGTTGCTCACGATGTTCTTGGCGATCAAGCCGTCGGTTTGACAGCCGCCTATGCTTGGTTTTCCGATCCGAAACCTAATCTCCCCGCCAGAAACGGTTTAATCCGAACGAGGAACCGCCAAATAGCCTTGCCCAACCTTAATGAATTGGATTTTTTAAGATGCCTGTACTTGTGTTATTCAATAATCCGAGATAATATAAAATAGTCAATGGGGAGAAAAATCCCCGCCAATTCTTTCATTTCTAGAGAGGAGAGAAAGTCATGAAGAAGATGTACCTGTTTGTCTCAATTTTGGTTGCAACAGCTATGCTGCTAACCGCTTGCGGTACCGCTGCAACTGCGCTACCAACCGCCGCACAGCCACCTGCCACGGTCGCGACTGCAGCCCCGCTCGCTTTACCGACCGCTGTCCCACCTACCGCGGTTCCACCAACAGCGACCCAGGCACCCACGGTCGTTCCGACACCCATCCCGCCGATCTGCAACCCACTGCCGGATGCCATGCCAGCTCCTGCTTCCGGCCAGCTCGGGGCTTCGGATACCCCTATTACGATGGCTTTCGTACCATCTGGTGAATCCGGCGTCATCGCCACCGCCAGCCAAGCCATTGCCGATTGCTTGAACAAAATGACCGGGTTGTCATATACCATCCAGACTGGCACCAGCTATGCTGCAGCCATCGAAGCGATGGGGGCAGGCAAAGCACAGGTTGGTTTCCTCAACACCTTCTCCATCCTGGCTGCTCAGGCAAAATACGGGATCATTCCAGCCCTGATCAATCTGCGCAACTATTCCACCAATGACCTTGATCCTGATAAGGCATTGGGAGGCCAGTTGGAACCGTTCTACCGCGGCCAGTTCATTGCCAATGTAGCTTCGGGCATTAAGACTTTCGCTGATTTGAAGGGCAAGACTTTCTGCTTTGTTGATCCGCTGTCCACCTCGGGTTATATCGTCCCGCGCATTGTGCTCATGGCCAACGGCATCAATCCGGATACCGACTTCAAGGCCACCCAGAACGCCGGGTCCCACCCGAATGTCGCCATCGCCGTTTACAAAGGCGACTGCGATGCAGGTGTGACCTATATCAATGTTCTGACCGATGCGGCCACCAACCTGGTTGGCACGTATCCCGATATCGCCACCAAGGTCACCGTCTTTGCTGACACGGACCGCATCCCCAATGATGGCGTCCAATACATTAAGACCTTCCCCGCCAACCTGCAGGCCATTACTACCGAAGGCCTTCTGGCAATGGCGCAGGATCCGGGAGGCAAAGCGGTGCTTGCCAAGCTTTATGCCGTCAATGCCTTCCAAAAAATCGACTCATCCTTCACTATGTATGCTGACTTCCTGGCAGTTCTCAAGAAGGCTGGCGTCGATCCTGCTTCTCTGATCAAATAGAGTTTCAACATTAGCCTGGCAGGGATAACAGACCTGCCAGGCTTTTCTTTTTTCCCCTCACGACCAGGACATCCCTATTTTGCCATGTTAAAAGTCGAAAACCTCACAAAAGTCTATCCCAATGGCACCCAGGCGTTGAAGAACGTCAGCTTCGAAGTCAAGGATGGTGAGTTTCTGGCGGTCATCGGACTGAGCGGATCAGGGAAATCCACCCTGTTACGCTGCATTAACCGTCTGATCGAGCCGACCTCCGGAAAGATCATCTGGAACGATCAGGATGTCACCGCCGCATCCAGCACCGAGATACGCAGGATCCGCCGGCAGATTGGCATGGTTTTCCAGCAATTCAACCTGGTCAAACGCTCATCGGTGATGGCCAATGTAATGTCGGGACGTCTGGGTTATGTCAACACATTTTCCAGTTCCCTGCAGCTATTTTCCGCGGAAGATAATAAACGTGCCATTGCCAGTCTAGAGCAGGTAGGCCTGGTCAATAAAGCGCATGTCCGCGCCGACTCGCTCTCAGGAGGCCAGCAGCAACGTGTGGGGATCGCCCGGGCCCTGATGCAGGAGCCCAAGCTGATTCTGGCTGATGAACCGGTGGCTTCGCTGGATCCGGTGCTGGCGCATTCCATCCTTAAATATCTTGAGCAACTCAATAAAGAACGCGGGATTACCGTGCTTTGCAGTCTGCATTTCCTTGATCTGGTGCATCGCTACGCCACCAGTGCCATTGCCCTCAAGGATGGTGAACTGGTCTTCCAGGGACTGCCAAAACAAATTGATGATGCGCAATTTAAAGCCATCTATGGGCAGGAAGCCGAACGTATCTCCATCATTTGAAGAATAAACCGGGGCTGGATTTCTGCTCCGTTTTTATTGGACGACTCCCCCATTCTTGTTAAAAAATCATCCATGACTAAACCAGAACAGACTACCAAAGCCTTAAACTCCACAGCAATTGTTTTATCTTCCCTGATTCTGCCAGGGCTTGGCCAATTCCTGTTAAGAAAGAGAGGACGCGGCTTTATTATTTTCATAATGACCGTGATTCAGGTTTACCTGATTGACTGGTCGCTGGTTCACCAAAACATCGGAAAGGTCAGTCCTGGCGGTCTGGTAACCAGCTGGCTCTGGCTGCCATTGATCCTGTTTTGGGTCTGGAATGTACTGGATGTGCGCGCACTGGCAGTTAAAATGCCTTCCAGACCAATTTTTGGATTCTTATTTGCGGCGATTGTCCTTTATGTAATCGCCTGGAACGTCACTGACGTCAGACTGGATCGGCTGGTGCAGAGATTTAATGATGCCCGTACCGTAGCGACGAATTTGCTCAACCCCGACATGATCACCATGTCCGTCCGTGGCAATGACAAGATTTGCGCCTGGAGTTGCATGTACACCTACATTGGCAACAAGCTGGCAGGCCGACCGGTCACCGGCCCAATCCGGGCAAGCGACAACCTGGTGCAGATCATCGGTCAGATGAAACTCGTCTCGGCTCCTAAGTGGCAGGTCAGCCTAGGCCTGGCACCTGCGGGCAGCAATGTCGAGACATTTGTAGCCGGTTCCATGGTCCAGACCATAGCCATGGGATTGATGGCCACCCTATTCTCAACCATTCTGGCCATCCCGATCAGCTTTCTGGCCGCCCAAAATATTATGGCGCGCCTCCCGGGAGGAATGGTTGTCTATTATGTCACGCGCACCATCCTGAACGTGGTGCGCGCCATCGATACGATTGTATGGGGCCTGATCGTCATAGTTTGGGTCGGTCTAGGGAGTTTCGCGGGGGTTATCGCCCTGACCATCCACTCGGTTGCAGCGCTTGGAAAATTATTCTCCGAAGAAATCGAGCACATCGACCCAGGTCCGGTCGAGGCTGTCACTGCCACCGGCGCTAATTGGATCCAGATCATCCGGCATGCGGTCATCCCCCAGATCGTCCCTTCATTCCTGGCCTACTCCCTACTGCGCTGGGATATCAATATGCGTTCCGCGACGGTGATCGGGTTTGTGGCCGGCGGTGGCATCGGTTTTTTTGTAGTTGAAACAGTCCGCATGGGCGGTTACCAGCAATATGCCACTGCGCTCTGGGCAGTCGTGGTTGTCATTATCATCGTGGATTACATCAGCGAGAAATGGCGTGAAGGCATACTGAAAGACCAACCTCAAAGAGATAAACAGGAACACCGTACCGGACATGCCCTTAAGATCGCCTTCTACGTGATCCTGGGATTTCTGGTTTTCGTCTATTGCTGGAATCTAAGCGGGATCAACCTGCGGGATTTATTTAGCCCCGGTTCAAACTTTGGTCGATTGATCAAGGATTTTGTGACGATTGATCTCTCTTCGATTGTATTAGCACCCGTGATCCAGCAGATGATTGTCACGATATTCCAGGCGTTTCTTGCGACCACTTTGGGCGCTTTAATTGCCTCGCCCTTCAGTTTCCTGGCCGCCAAGAACCTGACAGGTAGGAGCCGGCTGTCCATCTGGTTGTATTACATAACCAGGGCGATCTTCAATCTCCTGCGCTCGATTGAAGCGCTTTTGTATGTGGTAATTTTTATTTTCTGGGTCGGCATCGGTCCGTTCGCTGGGATGCTTGCGCTAGCAGTGACTTCCTTTGGATTGATCGGGAAATTATTCTCGGAAGCGATCGAAAACATTGACCCTGGCCCGATCGAGGCTGTCACTGCCACCGGCGCCAACCGTTTTCAGGCCATCGTTTACGCCGTTCTTCCGCAGATTGCACCGCCCTTTATCTCTTACTTGATCTACCAATGGGATATCAATATCCGCATGGCAACGATCATTGGATTTGCAGGCGGCGGCGGCATTGGGTTGACCCTGACTACCTACTTTGGCTCTTTACAATATCATAAAGCGGGAACCGTAGTGGCGTGTATCGTGATCGTAGTTGCGGTTATGGACTTCGCCAGTGCAAGGATCAGGCAAGCCTTGATCTAAAGCTCGAACAAAAAGCCTGCCAATTCATTCGTTTTGCATGCTGAACCCTGTTATTCAAGAAAACAGGTTTCTTTTTAGCATGGTAAAATCCCGTGCATGTTCAAAGGAAGCTTAAAATTGTTTTCTGTCCTCCTGCTGGTTTGCGTCCTGCTTGGTCTGCTGGTTTTAATTGTCCCGCGTTTCGTCACGGCGGCCTACGCACGCGGCAAGGTTTATTCCGCCCTGGATGTCCCGGTCCGGAGGGTTGCCATCGTCTTTGGCGCGGGACTGTGGCGGAATGGTTCCCCCACCCCGGTGCTGGCAGACCGTGTCACCGCTGCCGCAAACCTGTACTTTGCCGGCAAAGTCGAAAAGCTGCTGATGAGTGGTGACAACCGTTATGTGGATTATAACGAGCCGGAAGCCATGCGGAAGCTGGCCATTTCGCTCGGCGTACCCAATGATGCAATTGTCCTAGATTATGCCGGCAGGCGGACATACGATACCTGCTACCGGGCTAAAGCCATATTTATGGTTGATCAGGCCATCCTGGTGACACAGGCTTTCCATATGCCACGCGCCATTTATCTTTGCAATCGTCTTGGGTTGGACTCAATCGGTGTCGAATCCGACCTGCGCACTTATCCGAAATCGTCCTTGTTGTTCTGGAATATTCGCGAACTGTTCGCCACGGTCGCAGCAATGTGGGAAGTGAATATCGGCCATCCCCTCCCCGTTCTGGGCAAACAGGAACCAATTTTTCCATGATGTATAATAACAAGAGGTGAAAATGACTCGCAACGAAGCGCTTGCCCTTGTCCGTGAATACGTAAAAAACGAGAATCTGGTCAAACACATGCTTTCAGTCGAAGCGGCCATGCTATTCTACGCCGGGAAGTTCGGCGAAGACGCAGAGAAATGGAGCATCACCGGCCTGCTGCACGACTTCGATTGGGAAATCCACCCAACGCTCGCAGAGCATCCAACCGCGGGTGCCCCCATCCTGCGCGCCCGTTCGGTACCGGAAGAGGTCATCCGCGCCGTGCTCTCCCATGCTGACCATACCGGCATCCCGCGTCAGACGCTCATGGAAAAAGCCCTGTATGCCTGCGACGAAGTCACCGGTCTGATAACTGCAGTCGCACTCGTCCGCCCATCCCGCTCCCTGTTGGACCTGGAGGTCAGTTCCGTTAAAAAGAAATGGAAAGACAAGACCTTCGCTGCTGGAGCCAATCGCGCCGAGATCGAAAAATCTGCCGGTGAGTTCGGCATTGAACTTTGGGAGCATGTCGGCAATGTCATCCTGGCCATGCGAAAAATCGCTCCGGATTTGGGATTGGTTGGGAATATTAATCCGTAAGGTTTCACGGTTGGAGGAATAATGACTCTCCAAGGTAAAGGCTTCTTTACTTTCAACCTTCCCGAATGCGAAGATGGGGATCCCAGCTCCATCCTGGTCGCGGCACAAGCCGCCGGCTTGAGCCACATAATAGTCAAGATCGCCGATGGCACGCAGGCAGCCGGGATCGATGCCTCCGGACGGGATTTCACCGCTCCGGTGGTACAGGCTTTGCACCAGGCCGGGATGGCCGTGTGGGGCTGGCACTATGTCTGCGGCGACAACCCATCTACCGAAGCAACCCTCGCGATAACGCGCACGCAAGCGCTCGGTCTGGACGGGCTTGTAGTGAGTGCTGGAGAAGAATATGAACAACCTGGCAGGTCCAGCGCCGCTCATCTTTACATGACAACCGTACGGGCTGGGCTGACGGTTCCCATTGCCTTAAGTTCCTTCCGATTTCCCAATTACCACCCCAATTTTCCCTGGTCCGACTTCCTTTTGTCTTGCGATCTCCATATGCCACAGGTATTTTGGGAACTCGCCCACAATGCTGGTGAACAGTTAATTGAAACCAAGCGTCAATGTGATGCCTTGCCCAATGCCAGGCCTTTTATCCCGACCGGTGCAGCCTACCTCACTTCTGGTTGGAGCCCGTCTGCCCAGGATATTATCGATTTCATGAATACCGCTGAAGTCCTTGGCCTGCTGGCGGTCAATTTCTTCGACTGGGATACATGCCACGCCAGCCTGCCGCTCTCATGGAAAGCGATTGCCGACTTTATCTGGTCTCTTCCATCCCAGGGAAACCGTCCGGTCCAGTCTAAAAACTCCGCCACAAGTATGCCCCCCATTACTCCGGTAGATTCATTCTTGTCGCGGTTTCTGGCCGCTTTCAATAGCCATGACGCAGCCAAGGTAAGCACACTTTATGATCCGTCCGCCGTCCAGGTTTGGGCTGACAAGATCTTGCGCGGCGTCATTTCCATTCAGGCTGGTTTTACCGCTTTTTTCAGCAGCCTTCCCGCTGGGTGTGTTTTTACCAGCCCCACTGCACAAGTGAATGACGATTTGTATACATTTGCATGGAAAGTCGGGTCACTTACCGGCGAAACAATCCTAACTATGCAAAACGGGAAAATCATCCTGGATTACACATTTATTTTTTAATTGGTTGGCTGCGGTTTATTTTGTCCCGTCCAAAAATAAACGGTGAAGTGTATATTTTCCCCAGCGCGAATACATTCCCTATTGAGTTGAGTTAGCCGAGTAAAGCTAATTATTCTAATTTGATAAGAATTTTTTCCATTAAATGATTTATCGACCGTCACGACAGGCTGAGTCATTAAGACCTTCCGCGACAAACCCATTAATCATGAAGGAGATTTTATGTCACCTCGCGCCACCAAGCCAAAACCCATTGTAAAGCCTATCCTGAAACATCCCTGGCCAATCGTTACCGGCATCCTGATCGGCCTACTGCTGATATTGACCTTATTTTTCCTGTCCTTTGGGATTTCTCCAGAAATTGACAGCCACATGGTTGGCAACATCGGAATCTCCATGGAAACCGACTCAGCCGGGCAGGTTGTACTCTACCCAATGCCTGGCTATGATGCAGAAAAAGCCGGGTTGCAGAACTTCGATATCCTGCTGGAGATCAATGGCCAGCCAATCAGCCAGATCACGGATATCAAGAAGCAATTGAACGGCCGGGTGGGCGAATCATTGACTATCACCGTCCGTAAATCAAATGGCAGTGAAAAAACATACAAGCTCGTCCGTTCTTCAGCCGCCCAGGCTGTGCTTGATCAGGCAGGGCTTTCCATCGGCTTCCTGACCGGATATCTGCTCAGCCTGTCCCTGCTGGTCGGGTTGGGATTCGCGGCCCTGGGGGCATTTCTGCTGCTGCGCCGTCCTGCGCATGGAATGTTCATCCTGACCGCCTGCGTTCTGGTGCTTATGCCTTATAGCCTGAACAGTTTAAGCGCGGATAGCGTCATGGTTCAAGGAGCAACCCGCCTCAACCTTGGATTGTTATACAACCTGCTACGCGTTGCCGGTCTCGGCCTGGCCAGCCTGCTGGTGTACATTTTCCCGGACGCACAATTTGTCCCGAAATGGATCCGCTGGGGCATGATAGTCGTGGGCGTCTGGGGCATCTTGTACGCCATCGCCTTGATCAACCCGGCCTTCATGCCGAGTTCGTGGATCGATCTGGTCTGGATGATCATCATCGCAATCGGGATGGGCCTGCAAAGTTACCGGTACCAGCACAGTTCCTCCGGAAAGGATCGCCAGCAAATCCGCTTAATGGGATTGACCCTATTGGTGGCAATAGCTGTCTACATTGTACTTTGGCTGGTCGAATTATTCCTGCCTGGTTCCCTGGTGGGCGCCGGCGGGGTCTGGTTTACCGTAATCTCTGACCTGCTAGAAGATGCTGCGTTCCTTTACTTCGGCGTCAGTCTGGTGCTATCTACACGCAAAACAGAGTAGCCGCCAAATAACGATTGTCATGCGGATAGAAAGATTTGACAACGCTCCGCGCCTTGGATGAATTTTTCCGACGCGGAGCGTTTCTTTCGTTTACCGTTTTACGTTTTATGTTTTTTTATTCTATTTCTTCTTAACAGGAATCTTCTTACTCTTCCCCTTTTTCTTTTTGCTTCCTTCCTCCTCCTTGCCTGCTGGCAAATACCTCTCCAGAGCCCATTCTTCCGTAATACCCAGTACGGCATCTCCGGGCTTCACTTCCACCACCACATCCCCGCGTAACGCCGAACGCTTTCGCAGCGGAGCAGCATCCAGGCGGGTCATTTTGGGAGCGGCTTTGGCCAGGTGCAGTGTCAGGATATCATTTTTCCTGCCGGCTGCCAGGCCCGCCAGGGTGACACGAGCCGGCAATTCCCAACCGATCACGCCCTTGCCATAGCGCCCCTGCGCAGGGAAGTCTTTTTGCTCCACCCGCTTGGCCTTGCCATCGGATGCAACCAGGAAGATCTCGCCCGCCACCGGTAGGATTTGCGCGCCGACCACCTCATCCCCGACCCCCAGTTTGATACCGTTGACCCCCGTAGCAGCCAGCCCCATTGGTCGGACTTCCTCTTCGCTGAAGCGGATCGCCATACCCTGCGCCGTCGCCAGCAGGACCTCCTTCTTTCCATCCGTCAGAACGGCCCAGCCCAGGCTGTCGCCATCGTTGACATTTGCCAACCGGAATGTCTGGGCCGACGGGCCCGGCAGTTCGCTAACCGCCGACTTCTTTACCATCCCTCCACGCGTGACCGTCAGTACACAGGTGTCTTCGGTTAGCGCAGATTTACGGGCCGGCAGGCTAAAGGCCGCCACTGGCATCTCATCCGCCTGGAGCGGTGACTGTTTATTGAACGGGTTGCCATCTGACATCTTCTCAGCTTCCGGCAGGGTATGGACAGCCACGGCCGCAGCCAGGCCGCGCCCACAAACCAGGTAGAGCGTGTCTGTGGCATTGGCCTTGACCAGCAGACGGGGCGCATCCGAACCGGATAGACGTGGCGGCTTATCGTCATGGGTGCGGGCAATCGTGCCATCCGCGGTCATGCCGATCCAGACCACCTGCTCCTCAACCAGTTCCGCAGCTGTCAGGGGCGCTTTTTTGGTTTTGCGGCCTTTCATGCTGACAATTTGCGTGCGCCGGCGGTCTCCATAAGCAGCCTTGACCTTAAGCAGTTCCTCGGAGGCCACCCCGCGCATCTTTTTGGGGGATTTGAGCAGGCCTTCCAGGTCCTTGATGAGAACAACTGTTTCTTTATACTCTGTTTCGATCTTCTTGCGCTCCAGCGCGGCCAGGCGGCGCAATTGCATTTCAAGAATGGCATTGGCCTGGAGCTCTGACAGCTTGAAGCGTTTCATCAACCGGGTGCGGGCTGTCTCCACATCCGGGGAATTGCGGATCAGGCTGATGATCTCGTCCAGGTTTTTCAGGGCGATCAGGTAACCTTCCAGGATGTGCGCCCGGGCCCGTGCCCGCTCCAAGTCATACTCTGCCCGGCGCTTGATCACCACCAGCCGGTGGTCAAGGTAAACACGCAGGGCCTGTTTCAGGTTCAGCAGGCGTGGCTCGTTATCCACCAGCGCCAGCAGGTTGATGCTGAAGGTGGACTGCATGGGCGTGCGCTTGTACAGGTCAGCCAGCACCTTTTCGGGTTCCACATTCTTTGTCAGCTCGATCACGATGCGCAGCCCCTGCCGGTCGGATTCATCCCGCAGATCGGTGATGCCTTCCAGGTTCCCATCCCGCACCAGTTCTGCGATCCTCTCGATCAGGCTGGATTTGTTCACCTGGTAGGGTAGTTCAGTGACAATGATGCGGCTCTTGCCGCGTTCCATCTCTTCAACATGGGCATTGGCCTGGATGGTGACGCGCCCGCGGCCCTTGCCGTAAGCAGCCTCGATGCCCTCCTCGCCTTTCTGTTCGATGATGATGCCGCCGGTGGGAAAATCCGGGCCTTCGACGAATTCCATCAAATCATCCACATTGATGTCGTCGAGTTTCTCCCATTTTCCGAGCATATACACGCAGGCATCCACGATCTCGGACAGGTTGTGCGGCGGGATATTGGTCGCCATGCCAACCGCGATGCCGGTGGCTCCGTTGACCAGCAGGTTGGGGATGGCCGAGGGCAGCACAACCGGCTCGGTCAATGTGCCGTCGAAATTTTCCGTAAAGTCAACCGTATTCTTGGAAATATCAGCCAGCAGGTCCAGGGCCGGGGCAGTCAATCGGGCTTCGGTGTAACGCATGGCGGCCGGCGGGTCGCCGTCCACCGATCCAAAGTTGCCCTGCCCGTCCACCAGCAGGGTCCGCATGGAGAAATCCTGGGCCATGCGTGCCATGGATTCATAAACCGACATGTCACCATGCGGGTGGTACTTGCCCAGCACCTCACCAACGATGCGGGCGGATTTACGATAAGGACTGTCCACGCGGATGCCCATATCGTACATGGCATACAGGATGCGCCGTTGGACCGGTTTGAGGCCATCGCGTGCATCCGGCAGGGCGCGTGCCACGATCACGCTCATGGCATAATCGAGGTAGGCTTGCTGCATTTCCTTGTCAATATCAATTTTGCGTACCAGGCCGAGTTCCATAGAATTCTCCCACCCTCGACCCACACCAACACCCGCCTCGTTCGGGTGACGGGCAGGTGGTGGGGGTTGAGATGAAATTATGTTCTACTGCTTCTTATTTATATTTCTTAATTTTTTCTAAATGATTGCTTCTCACGTCGTAGAATATATGTTCCAATTCTACCGCAGTACCCTGTAATGGCTATCTTACGGGGAAAGGGGCAAAGCGTCAAGGAGAGGTGTGCCCGAAACGGTAAATAAAAGAGGCTGTCCGAAAAGTAACGGGCAGCCTCTTCGCGAAAAGGGAAAAGTGTGATTCAATAGGGGGTATGAAAAGAAAAGCCTCAGCCCCTGTATTCAAGCCGTATGTAATGAACCAAGTGGC
>Ga0187873_1000996_pt1 | contig 25295 bp, 24 predicted proteins | sample June2016WEW_16_1_2_FD_133012 | JGI IMG/M metagenome (GOLD analysis project Ga0187873, IMG submission 133012) | Peatland microbial communities from SPRUCE experiment site at the Marcell Experimental Forest, Minnesota, USA - June2016WEW_16_100 | ecosystem: Environmental > Terrestrial > Soil >...
GGCTCAGAAAGGCCGAGAGCCACTCTTCGTCCCCTGCACACCCTATGGTTGCATCTACCTGCTCGAGCAGGCCGGCGTGAAAATCGAAGGGGCGAATGCCGTCGTACTGGGTCGCTCGAACATCGTTGGCATGCCGGCTGCCCTGTTGCTGATCAGCAAGAATGCCACCGTGACCGTCTGTCACTCCCGCACACGCGACCTGGCCGGCGTAGTGCGCCAGGCGGATATCCTGATTGCCGCCATCGGTAAGACCGAGATGGTGCGCGGCGACTGGATCAAACCGGGTGCGGCGGTCATCGATGTGGGAATCAACTCGGTTCCGGATGCCACCAAGAAGAGCGGTCACCGGTTGGTGGGCGATGTCAAGTTCGACGAGGCGAAGGAAGTCGCCGGTTTCATCACGCCCGTCCCGGGCGGGGTCGGCCCAATGACCATCGCTATGCTTATGAAAGCCACCCTGCATGCCGCTGAAATCCAGAATCCGTAAAAATGCGGAGTATAGCTGGTAGAGTGCCTCTATCACAATTACAAACGCGTGGTGCTGGTGGCTCATAGTCAGGAAGATCTGGATATGTATCGCAGCAGAGCATTTGGAGATCTTATTAGCGTGGCCGTACCATTGAAGGAGTTCGTTTGTGTATAGAATCCTGAATAAAGAAGTTTTGAGCGATTTCGTCAAATTGGTCGTTGTCCAGGCCCCCCTGGTGGCCACCAAAGCGCTAGCGGGGCAGTTCGTCATTGTGCGCATCAACGAAGTTGGCGAACGCATTCCATTGACCATTGCTGACAGCTCTCCAGCCGAAGGAACCATTACCCTGATCTTCCAGGAGGTCGGCAAGTCGACCATGCAGATGGGCCTGCTCGAGGTCGGGGACGGCTTCGAGAACGTGGTCGGCCCGCTCGGCCGGCCAACCGAGGTAAAAAATTACGGTAAAGTGGTGCTTGTCGGCGGTGGAGTCGGGGTGGCACCCCTTTTCCCAATCGTACGCGCTTTGAAAGAGGCCGGCAATACCGTCATCTCCATCATTGGTGCCCGCACAAAAGCGCTCTTGTTCTGGGAGGAGCGCATGCGAGCCTTCTCCGACCGTTTGATCGTCTGCACCGATGACGGCTCATATGGTCGCCCGGCTCTCGTCACCGAACCTCTTAAGGAACTGCTTGAATCCGATTCAGATCTAAATCGCGCCTGGGCGATTGGTCCGGCAGTCATGATGAAATTTGTCGCCGAGACTACCCGCCCGTACAATGTGCCGACGCTAGTCAGCCTGAATACGATCATGATCGATGGCACAGGCATGTGTGGCGGCTGCCGGGTAGTACTGGATAATGGGGCACAATTCGTCTGCGTGGATGGGCCAGAATTCAATGCCCACCGCGTTGACTGGAGCAATCTGCTTGAACGCTTGTTCTTCTACCGGTCTGAAGAGCGCCTGGCGGTCGAACGCTGGCAGCGGCACGTTTGTAATCTTGATCTGGCTTTCGAAGAAATGGTAAGGTGAGCTATGGTCGCCAAAACCATTATTCCCAATAAAACCTCCATGGCGGAGCAACCTCCGGAAGTGCGCGTGTGCAATTTCTACGAGGTGTCTTATGGCTATACCCCCGAACAGGCCATCGCCGAGGCCAAGCGCTGCCTGAACTGCCCCAAGCAGATCTGTGTGCCTGGCTGCCCGGTCAACGTTGATATCCCGGCCTTCCTTAAGCTGGTGGCGCTGGACGATTTCCTTGGCGCAGCTAAGCTAATCAAGCAGACCAATGCCCTGCCCGCCATCACCGGACGGGTCTGCCCGCAGGAGAACCAGTGCGAAGGCGTGTTTGCGCTGGCCAAACGCTATGAGCCGGTTGCCATCGGCCGCCTGGAGCGCTTCGTAGCTGACTGGGAAGCTGCTGCCGGCTCATTCAGCCTGCCTACTCTCCCGCCCCCTACACACAAAAAAGTAGCCGTAGTTGGTTCCGGCCCAGCCGGCCTGACTGTGGCCGCCGACCTGGCCCGTTTTGGTCATAATGTAACCATCTTCGAGGCGTTACATGAAGCTGGCGGGGTGCTGAGCTATGGAATCCCCGAGTTCCGCCTGCCCAAGGCTATTGTCAAACGCGAAGTGGATTACGTACGTAGCCTCGGCGTTCGCCTTCGTATTGACTTTGTAGTGGGCAGCTCTGCTGCAGTTGACGAGCTGCTGGGAGAATATGACGCCGTCTTCCTGGGAACGGGTGCTGGCCTGCCCTGGTTCCTTGGCATCCCGGGCGAGAACCTGGGTGGGGTGTATTCCTCTAACGAATACCTGACGCGTTCCAACCTTATGAAGGCCTACCGTTACCCCGAGTACGACACCCCCATTGCCCGGGGAAAACGCGTCATCGTGATCGGCGGCGGGAACACCGCCATGGATGCCGCCCGCACCGCCTTGCGCCTGGGCGCCAGGGATTCGATCATCGTCTACCGGCGCTCGCGCAAGGAACTGCCGGCGCACAACGAAGAGATCGAACATGCCGAGCAGGAAGGAGTCCAGTTCCACCTGCTGACCACTCCGGTTGCTTTCCACGGTGCGAACGGACGTGTGACAGAGTTGGAGTGCCTGCGCAATAAGCTGGGCGAGCCAGACGCATCCAGTCGGCGTAAGCCGGTGGCGGTTGAGGGTTCCAACTTCCGCATTCCGGTAGATGTGATGGTTATTGCCATTGGCCAAAGCCCTAGTCCTCTGATTTCCAAGTCGACCCCCGAGCTGGCGGTCGGCAAGGGTGGTGTAGTTCAGGTGAACCAAAACTCAATGAAGACCTCCAAGAAGGGCGTCTTCGCTGGCGGCGATATCATCACCGGCGGGGCCACCGTAATCCTGGCGATGGGCCAGGCCAAGATCGCTGCCCGGGCAATTGACGAATACATGCAAACGGGTCAATGGTAATTTCCTACACCACACTTGAAAGGGTTCCTATGCTTCCTGACGATTCCATCGAAGATTTCAATCCAAGTTCGCTGTTCGAAGAGGTACATATCCAGTCGAAGGTTGGGGTTGCGAGGAACCTGGAGTCACTTGTGCGCGATCTTCTGTTGACGCTTGGGGAAAATCCTGAACGTGAAGGACTGAAGCGCACCCCAGAACGGGTAGCTCGCATGTACAAGGAACTGCTGGAAGGCTACCAGGTGGATATTCCTACCCTTGTCAATGGAGCTATCTTTGAAACCGATTACCAGGATATGGTGTTGGTCAAAGGGATCACTTTTTATAGTCTGTGCGAGCACCATCTTCTGCCATTTTTTGGCCGGGTTCATGTAGCTTACATCCCAGACGGAAAGATCATTGGCCTTTCAAAGATCCCGCGTGTGGTAGGAATGTACGCCCAGCGGCTGCAGGTGCAGGAGCGGATGACCCACCAAGTAGCCGAAACTCTCGAAAGCGTTCTCCACCCATTGGGTATAGCTGTATTGGTTGAAGGTTTTCATCTGTGCGCCATGATGCGGGGCGTGCGCCAAAGTGAAGCAAACCTTGCGACAAGCTGCATGTTAGGTTTATTCGAGCAGAATGGCGCCTTACGGAATGATTTTTTCAATCAAATAAGCATGTTATCGACAAAATCGGTAAACTTGCATGAGTGAGACGTGCCCCAAGCACGAGTTGTTTCTTCGATGTAACTGCCAGCCATCTCGAATTCAATTATTAATACCGGAAGAAACATAAAATGCGCATCGATAGTCATTTTCACTATACTCCACCTTCCATGAGGAAAGATCTGGCCTCTTATGGGGAGATCGAACCCTATTGGAGCTTGCTGGTAACGCCGGACCTCTTTAACCACACTATCCAAGGCTGGGCGACTCCCGAGCAGATGATTGCTGACATGGACCAGGCTGGTTTGAACAAAATAATCTTGCTGGGAGAAGCGCAGACCCGGCATGAAAACTGCATCGAGCGGAACAATATTGGTCTGGAATTAATTCGGCGCTGGCCCGAGCGAGTCATCGCGTTTGCCGTGGTCCAACCACTGGCTGGAGAGAAGGCTATTGATGAATTGAAACGATGTGTTGATGGCGGGATGCTCGGCATGGGAATTATGGGCCATTATAGCGGGATGTATCGCTTTGATAGCCCGGATTTTTTGCGGGTTGTTGAGGCTTGTATCCGTTTGAACATCCCGATCAACCTGCATTTGAATGAAGAAGTGGGTCATTTTTTCTTAGGAAAGAGTATTATTCCGCTGCGCCATTATTATCGGCTGATCTGTCGCTATCCAGAGATGAAATTGATCATGGCTCACTGGGGGGGTGGAATATTTTTTTATGGGGTCATGCCTGAAGTCAAGCGAAGCCTGAAGAACGTATACTACGATACAGCTGGAGGCCCGCTCCTTTTCCCGACCCGAGGTATTTTCAACGCCGCACTCCAGCTCATTGATCACAGGAAGATCCTCTATGGCTCAGATTATCCATTGACAAGCTGTTGGAAAAATGAGTTTGGTATTTTTTCTGCTATCGAGGAGTTACACATATGAAAGCAGTCATGTTGACCGGTGCCGGTGGCACCGAAATGTTGAAACTCATGGAGGTTCCTGCTCCGGTTCTAAAAGACCCTCTGGATGTAATGGTGCGCCTGCATGCCAGCGGATTGAACCCGGTTGACTATAAATTACGCCGAAAGGGTGGTTTTTACCCCGACCGCTTCCCCTTTATCCTGGGTTGTGACGGGGCCGGGGTGGTGCAAGCGATTGGCGAGGCGGTAACGAAATTTAAAATTGGGGATGAGGTCTTTTTCTTTAATGGTGGGATGGGCGGCGATGAGCAGGGCAATTACGCCGAAATGACCATCGTCCACCAGGATTATCTGACCATGAAACCGAAAAGCCTGTCGATGGCCGAGGCTGCCTCGGTGCCCCTGGTGTGGCTGACTGCTTGGGAGGCTCTTTTTGAGCGCTGCTCGCTTAGAGCAGGTGAAATTATATTAATCCACGGGGGAGCCGGTGGGGTCGGGTATATCGCCATCCAAATAGCCAAACACGCCGGCGCAATAGTTTTGACAACAGTCAGCAGCCCTGAAAAGGCCGAGTTTGCCCGTTCCTTGGGAGCGGATCATTGCATTAACTATAAAGAGGAATATTTCGTGAACCGGGCCCTCGCTCTCACGGGCGGCAAAGGGGTTGATGTTGTCTTTGATACCGTTGGCGGGCAAGTATTTGCAGATTCCTTCCTAAGCACCAGGATTTACGGCCATGTGGTTACCCTGGACGAAGTTAGTATCAGCAAAGTGGAAGCGGGCACAGCCAAATTGCGAAACCTGACCTTGAGTTATGAGCTTATGTTGACACCGATGCACTTCAAAATGCATGCTGCCAGAATACGGCAAACCGCCCTGTTAGCGGAAGCCGCCCGCTTGATTGATGCCGGACACATAAAAGTGTTTGTCAAAAATATCTTCGGGTTGGATGAAATCGATCAGGCGCATCAGATCGTCGAAAGCGGTCATTCCATCGGCAAAACCGTGATCAAAATCGTCTAAATTATGGAAGGGAGAAAACATGGTGAACAATATGCTGTAGTTGTCATCAAATTATTATGAATATCTCATGCTCATATCTCCCGATTAGCCAGGCTCTTCATAAAAATCTATTTACGCGGCTATTACCCGTCTATAATCGCGTGTTAACTAAGTAAATCACCGAAAGTGCTTTTACAATCATACTGCTCATGCCGCGGTTATCGGCGGCGGGCAGGCCGCCTGAAGCATGGCAACAGAGTAAAGATACTTTCGACCAACTACTTAGCATGAATTAAGATAAAAAAGATTAATCTTATCAGGAGATCTAATTGTCCCAGACACGCGTCCTTTTTCTCTGCACTGGCAATTCTGCCCGCGGCCAGATGGCGTAAGCCTTTTTACGCAAATATGCCGATGACCGGTTCGAAGCCCACAGTGCCGGTTTGGAACCGATAGGCTTGAACAAATTAACAGTCAAAATGATGGAAGAAGCCGGGGGTATATGTCAGGCCATACATCCAAAGGATTTGAAACCTATTTCGGCAAGATGCTATTCCAATACTTGATCACGGTCTGCGATGATGCTGATAAGAATTGCCCGACCAACTGGTCGGGTGTGAGCATCCAGCTGTATTGGCATTTCGAAGACCCAGTTACCTTTATGGGTATGCAGCAGGAAAAACTAGTGAAATTCCGCCAGTTGCGAGATCAGATCGAGCAAAAAGTCAAGACTGGGTGGCTAAACAGGAAGGAAAATGGAAAGAAAACTTAACGTGGAGGTCGCTACTCCTAGTTGTTTTGCCTGAAAAGGATTGTGGCATAGCCGCTAAATGTTATAAAGCGGAAGAGCCCCTAATATTTCTAGCGGTAATACCATTCTCCTACACATGTGCGGCACAAGCTTTCCTCCTTCATTCACACCTGCCGCCCAATGATGATCTCCTCCCCATAATGCATACATTTCGTACAAACTCCAGGACTATTATATGAAAGGGCGTATCGAATACCTTATCGGCGGGATAGCCTACCAGGTTGCAGAAGGCAGTTTCCTGCTTTTTGAGGCCAACTTCCATCATTTGTGACTTAATCCTTTAGATCAAACCGCCGAGTTAGTCCTTCTCCTGCAGATGCCTGGTGCCACCCAGGAACCGGTAAAGCGGCATTTCGTAGAATACCCGTCTATGACGCATATTGGTTAATGATCGTCCGGTAAGAAGCAAAAAGGGCTGCTCCAAAAAAGGGACCGCCCCAGACTCTTATATTCTTACCCCATCATATTCAAGGCGTTGAATCATTTGCATTGGGCGGATAGCTCATTCCCTCGGGAAAAGGCTATCCGCCCGAGCCACCAGTAAACTGGACGGCTGCCGGTCAACATTGCTTCGACGCGTTACTAGTTTTATAGTTATTCTTGACTTACTTTACGCATGGCCCAGCAAATGGTAAATATGCGCTCCTTGGACAAGCCATACCTTTCAGCCAGCGTTTTTATGTTCACGCCTTCCTGGGTGTGCAGGTGGTAAATCTCTTTATCGCGAGCAAGGTTCGGAGAACCGGTTTTCGGCCTTGCCTTCCTTTGGAATAACTGGGGGGCGATTGCATAGATTGATTCAAATTGTTGCCGGTCGCTTCCAGCCAATGGCAATTCGATTACTGAGCCAGAAAGAACATCTTCTTTTCTTTCCGGCTTCTCTTGCCCGGCTATGGTGGAATCAAGCGGGTACCGGTAGTGAATACGTACCCGGTCATAGCCTAATTCGACGCGCTCCAGAAAGCGTTCTGCAAAGACTCGCACCGCGTGCAAGTCGTTGCGCACGATGGACTCGGTGATCTGCTCACGCCATGCAGTGAAAACTTGTTCGAGCGCTTGCGGGGCGATATTGAACAATCGCGCCGCTCGTTGACCCTCCAGGCGTGTCAAGTGGACAGCCAATTCGATCTTTTCGGACTCACGCTGGCGGAGGCGTTCACCCGCAGACAGCGCCCCGAAGGTCTCGATGGTATCCATTAAGTTTTGGATAGCCCGTTCCACGTCATTGAGCGATTTGCGATAAGCTTGAATCTGGCTTTCGAGATCAGCATCTTTTTCCAATCTCGATTGCACCTCGGTCAGCAGTGTATTGAAGTACTCGGGTGTCAAAACGCGGTTGATGAGCGTGTCCAGGATAAGAATTTCGGCATGGCGCGCATTGACCAAGCGGTTTGCACAACTTTTTGCGCCTTCCAGGCTCTTACGATTGCAGGTGTAACAGCGCCAGATTACCCCTTTCTTGTCATAGGTTCTTCCCTGCATGGCGGCTCCGCAAACGATGCAGTAAGAAAACCCCGAAAGGATGAAAGAGGCGCTCTGACGGCGAGGGTTGGCAAGCCGGTCCCCATCACCGAGTTTTGGATGGGCCCGGCGAACCTTCTGAACTGCCTCCCAGGTGGTTTGATCTATGGCTGCCGGATGATGGTTGGGAAACTCTTCTTCTCCACATTTCCCGATCCCGAGATAGGTTTTGTTGCGAAAGAAGGTTGTCCAACCGTTCTTGGTTTTGAACAGCCTGGCTCCGGTGGCCTGTTGGATGATGTGGTAAGGGCGTCGTTGGGAGCGCAACTTCCAGGCTAACTGGACCAAATCCCAGGTTTCCGGGTCCGGCACCCACCGGCTGACCTTGCGGGGCGAGCCATCCCGTTTCAGCCCAATAACCACTGCCTCTGCCTTATAGCCGCAGGGCGGAAAACCTCCGCAGGAATATCCTTGGCGGGTGAGAGCCCGCAGGGCGCGTTTCACATCCCGCGAGGTCTGGCGGCTTTTTTCTGCATTGGTGATATCGATGAAGGTTTCAATTACCCGCCCGTAATCGCCCTCAGGTATGGGATCGGTCAGGGAGTGGATGATGACCCCTTGCTTGCGGATCAGAGATTTATAATAGCTGGCGTCATCCAGCTCGCGCGCAAACCGCGCAAAATTCCACAGGAGCAGCCCCTTTGGCCGTAAGTCGGGATTGCCGAACATGTCGATCATATCGTTGAAATCGTCCCGCCCTACGACGGAAGTGCCAGAGCGGGCAATATCTGCAAAGATATGCCGGATGATCAGCCCAAAGCGTTGGGCATACGCTTCGGCTTCCTGGCGTTGCTGCTGAACGCTCAATTCCTGGGAAAAACCTCCAGAGTCCCGCAAGTAAACCCATACTGATGATCCTTCCGGTAAGGTGGATGGAGGGGGCATGTAATCAGGCATGATTTACTATTTCCTGTAATTACAATTAGGGACGATAAGTCCGTTATCGACAATCAGTATTCCATCCTGCAACATCACCCTCACAGTATCGGTCAAGACATCTGCCAGTATGTTAGAGGCTGCCTGCTGGGCGCTGGTTAGGGAAGAAAATTGGTTGCCGCTAATCTCTTCAAGACGATAAGATTTTTTGATACTCATGATTTAATTCCTTTGTTATTAAGGCAGTATTCCAGCCAGTGCCGTAGATTCCCGCCACTTTTATAAAAGTCGGTCAAGTCTTTGTCTTGGGGGCGAATCTGGGGCACGTTTGCTCGAAGAGCATGACGCAAAGTTAGCAGATCTTTAGCACCGGGGTCGGATTTACCATCCACATCATACGCAACCAGAAAACGGCGGGCGTTCAGCAAATACCAGCCCCAGGCAGCCACATCGAGATGGTTAGAGGCGCTCCCGAATGTAGCGATGCCAGCCAGCTCGCCGGCTTCCTGGGCCAGCAGCAGGGTGTCGAACTCGCCTTCGCAGAACACGATTGTAGTGTGGGTAGATAACTCGTTGGCCATGAACAACGAAGGCCATGAACCGCGCACGTGCAGATACTTGGGCTTACCTTGTGGTCGGCGGATCTTGAGATACCAGCAAACCTCGCCAACCGCGCCAGGCAGGGTGATGCCTTGTGGAAGAAAGACCGGGCTGCCGGACAGGCCCCAATTCTGCACGGCATCCCGAATGGCGCGCGAGATATAGCCGAGCCCGTATTTCTGAATGGTCTCATCTTTCAGACCACGCTCCCTGAGCCAGTCCAGCGGTGATAACCGGATGGGCTGTATTGCACCGGATTGCGAATCCGGCATATCCCAAGCGACCGCCTGCACCCCGGCTTTACCCCAGAGCGACTCTTGCGCTCGCTGGGTGATTTCCTCGGCCCGCCTTTGCCAGGCGGGCAGTGGCGGCAAGCTGAGGTGTTCGATGGTTGGAGCTTTTTGAATCGATTCAGTCCAAGAGAAGTTTCTGGTCAGGCGCTGGATTGCTTGCTCGAACGAGAGTTGTTCGAGACGCATAACCAGGGCGATGGCATCCTGCCACTTGCCATCTGTACAGTTGCGGCACAGCCAGCGCTTCTGTTGTGGCTGAACGCGAAAGCCATCCCGGATGCAGCGGCAGCCGGGGATGGGACATGGCCCGGCCCACTCACCGCCGCCTGAACTGGCTACGTGTTTCAGGCGGGTATAATGTTCGGCGATCTGGAGCAGGTCAGCTGCTTTGGCTTGAAAGATTAAGTCTTGCTTTACCATAAGATCCTCGTTTACACATTTACAATAGTTACACTAGAATCCGCTGTTTAAACGGCTGTAACTGTTGTAACAATGTAACTATTCTCCGGCGCGGCCAGGGCGTACACCACATTCTTACCATCTCTCGAGCGGACTACTTTTTCTTCAATAAGCAGCTCGTTGAGACGCCTGGAAGTATGAGATACCGGTTGACCAATGGCACTGGCAATCTGGGTGACACTGGCCGGACCAATATCTGCCAACACTTCGAGAAGTTCGGCTTGGCGCTGAGGGAGGAGATTGGATACCTCCCAATGAAAGGTTTCCCTGTTGAACACCAACGGCAGGGATTGCTGGTCCAATTCGCGCCCGACGATTTCCAGCGTGGCAACTTGTTTACCCTGTTCACGATAGATGCCCCATATCACATCGGGAATACCGGCCTTGGCGGTTGAACCGAGGATGTCATCCACCGGGGAGGGAGATAGGCCAGAAGGCTTGCGATGGTGATCGATGAGCAGGATGCAGATCTCCTGGCTGATGGCAAATTCCTGCAAGGGGCCAAGCGCCAGGGTAATCTCACCTACATCGCCCTGATCTGCTGCCAGGGCACGGCTGAACGTATCCAGTACAACCAAGCGATAATCACTTTCGACGAGCAAGCGTTTAAAAACTTCTAGCCCGCCGCGATCCAGTAATCCGATCTGCTCACGGAACTCCTTCCCGAAAAGGAAATCCACCCGTCTGGTAATCAGCGGCCAAGCCTGAGCCACCATGCGTTTCTTCAGCCGACTGGGAGAGTCTTCCAGAGCAATGTACAAAGATGGGGATGGAGTCACTTTCTGTCCAAGGAAAGGTAAACCAGTAGCCATCGAGCGAAAGAGTTGCAGGGCCAGCCAGGATTTGCCAATCTTGGGGCGCCCGCTCAGACTCCCAAGGCCAACCGGGAGCAGGTTTTCGACGATGCTGACCGGAGGAGGGTAATCCGTTTGCAGGATGGTCTGTGCAGATTGAACAGCCACCGGCGTGACCAGGGCAGCCAGTTCCGGACTGGAAGTCAACCGGTTGCGCAAAACGCCCTGTACTGCCTTTTGCATCGAATTGCGCACATCCTCCGGCATGGATTGTACAAAGGCGTGGTAATTCTCCTGCATGGCCTGCGGGGATATGCTATAATTTGGTTCAACTACTTGGCTCTTTGAGCCTTCTGATGTGGGCGTCCTGGCAGGGACGCCTGCTTCTTTTTCTGACATGCTTGACCTCCGAGATTAGGGATTGGGTGGAATAATGTCGCGAGCCGAGCCGCTTCCCAGCGATGGATCGATGAACCCCGATTGAACCAACTCGCGCCGGATCAGGAAACGGATCTGATCGCGCGGCGAACGCACATCGCGATGTGCCAAACGAGTCAAACCTGTTGCTTCAATTTCGGACAGAGTAATCATAATTTTGAATATCATGTGGCGCCTCCAAGGGAGTATGTTCCCAAGAATAGCAGCCACAGCTTGATAAAAACAGGCAATTTATCTAATTTGTGTTTATTTATCAATTGATATTGTATTACACAATAAGTATAGCAAAATAAAAAAACCTACTTCAATCGTTGAAACCATTCCTCTGCCTTTTTTTCCGCCTGCGACAAAGTTTGCTCATCATAGTCGCTCTGAGCCTCGAGGAAGTATTTTCTTGCATTGCGAATAGTGTACTCTTCGATAGGAAATTCAAATATTGTTTGGATGCGAGCTACCGCGCTCTTATGAGATATATAAAAATTCTCTTCCTTAATTTTTTTCTCAAGGAGTAGCAAGGCTATCCGGTCAATTCGTTCGCCAACTGAATGCCCATGAGTTCTTCTTTTTCGAGAGGAAGTATTTTTCTGCTCCAGCTTGTTGTTGGCATCTGGTTGCAACTGCTCAGACACCATAGTAGAGACCGTAATGCATATGCTATTAAGAAACTCAAGACGGTGATTAAAAAGGGTTATATATCCTAGCGATAATTCAGAATCATTTAAGTATTTTTCTCTTTCACTGTTCGTCAAGAATTGCCCCCAGCCAGATCCGCGAGGGGCAAAAAGCGCTGCATCACTCTTATTTGGGGGCGTTACTTTAACGCTTAGACAAGTCTTACCATCATCCAGAAACTGTAAAACGATTTGCCCACAGTCTCCATAATTTGTCCACCCTGAAATATCACACATGGAATAAATCACCAGGGAACCAGGGATTTGCTCGGATCGGCGATAGGATAGATTTCTTTTTCTTTGGCAAATTATAGCAAGTTCAGCGTCAACAGCTGCGAACTTCGCTCTCAACTCAATTTGATCGATACTTGGATATTGATACAAAACAGAGGCTGTCTGGAAACAAACATCAGACGGCCCGAAAATCAGTAAAAAGAACGAAAAAGTGGGATGACAAAAAGAAGCTGGTGGCTACATGGCCGCCAGCTTCTTCATATTATTGGCAATACTCACCAGACCCCACTCCGTTTTCACCTTCTCAAGGCCTCGCAGGTGGAATCTTCGGAAACCCATGTTCTGTTTAATGATCCCGAACACTGGCTCTACCTCGATCGAACGCCTGGCACGCAAGCGCTGCCCGACCTCACTGGTGAGGTTGGCTCTGGCCTGGCGGCGGTATTCCAATAAGCGAAGGCTGATGCGGATCTTGCGGTTGCCTTTTGCCCGGGTACACTCCCCTTTGAGTGGGCGTTGGTCGCAGGCATGGCATTCATAGAGGCGTCGATCGGTGACATACCCGTTGTCCGTGGTGTAGCGGGAAGCATACTGGAAGGTCAACCGCTGCTTGGCCGGGCAAATGAACTCATCCTGATCTGGGTCGTAGTCGAAGTTCTCGGCTCGGAACTGGCGTTTGCGAATGAGTTCGGGCTTGCGAAAGTGATGGGTATCCTGGTAGAAAGTGTTGTACTTGAGGTAATTCCCTACGGCATGCTCTTCCAGGTAGGCGTAGTTCTCTTCGCTGCCATAGCCTGCGTCGGTGATCACATTTTTGGGTAAGCGGCCCAGCTGGGTGTGCAGGTTCTCCAGATGGGGGATCAGGCAGGAGGTGTCGCCTGCCCGTCCATGCACGCTGAAGCCCACCACGAATTGGCCTTCCGTCCCGATCTGCACGTTGTAGGCAGGCTTCGGCCAGGGCTTCTCTGCTCCCCGATCCTCCTTCATGCGCATGCTGCTGGCATCCGGATCGGTCCTGGCATAGCTGCTGCGTCCGGCCAGGGTCCTTCCCTGCTCTTCATACTTCGTCAGCCGCACCAGGCAGTCCCCCTCCAGCTTCTTCAGAGCCTTGCGGGCCGGGCGACTGTCCTTCTTGTTCTGCATGCCTTCCCGCAGCTTCCGGTTCAGTTCATCGATCCTCTTCTGCAGCGCCTCACTGTTCATTCCCCCCTGCCCGTTCCCGCCCATCTCCTCCAGGTCGTCGTCCCCGTATTCCGCCTGCTCCTCCTCGTTCACCTGTTCGATGTGCTTGAGCAGATCCTTGATCTGGGCCTGCACCCGCTGATGATAGGTCTCCCGCCTCTTGGCCCACACCACCTTGTGCTTGTTCGCATTCGCTTCGATCTTCGTCCCATCCAGAAAATAGTGCTCCAGCTGCACGTGCCCCCCTGCCACCAACTGCTCCAACACCGCTCCAAATACCTCCCCGATCACCCCCTTCATCCGGCTGCCTCGAAAATCATTGATCGTCCGAAAGTCCGGAGTGCTTTCCCCACTGATCCACATGAAGAAGATGTTCTCCCGCAGCGCCTTGGCGATCCGCCGCGATGAATAGATCTTCTCCGCATAGGCATAGACCAGCACTTTCAGCAGCATCTTCGGATGATAGCTCGACCGACCCCCTCCTGGATATTTCGCCAGCAGCGAACTGAGATCGATCTTCTCCACTGCCTCATGCACCACCCGCACCAGGTGATCGGCAGGGATCTTCTCAGCATAACTCGGCGGCATCAACGCCACCTGGTTCATTACGTACGGCTTGAAGACAGGGGCAGCAGGTTTGCGTTTCATGCCCCTATTGAATCACAGTTCCTTAAAAAAGAAAAGGCTGCCCGGGACTTTTCGGACAGCCTCTAGTTATTGTGTGGTAAAATAACTTTACCACGCGGAGCCATCCCGCTTGGTCAATTGCCCGGACGCTGTAACGTCTTGGGCAGTTTTTTTGTCTGGCAGATTATAGCACAAGCGTATAGATATTGTGTCAACACATATCTATTTCGCGCAAGTCGAAAATATACGAGGAAATCCTGGCACGCAAATTGCATATTTATTTAGTCGTACAAGTATCCTTGAGAGACGCTTTATCATAATTTCAGCCGTAAAACCGGGCTCCCTGGGGGAAACATGCGCGATAAATTGCGTCGTTCAACAAGAATGTGTATACTATAGACACGATTCGCGTATGCGGGGAAACCCTCGCCCGGAAGAGAAATATGCCCAAACAGTCTGTTCCTAAAACCACCCCGTCCCTGACCGATGAACAACTCCAAGCACTCCAGACCCTGATCCCGCAGGCCTTCGCCGAAGGCAGGATCGACTCAGAGAAACTACTCGCATCACTCGGCGATATCGTCGATGATCGCCCCGAGCGCTACTCCTTCTCCTGGGCTGGCAAACGCGATGCTATCCGCCTGCTGCAAGTTCCTTCGCGCGCCACCCTCCTTCCTGCCCGGGATGAGTCGCTCGATTTCGATACTACTCAAAACCTTTTCATCGAAGGCGACAACCTGGAAGTGCTCAAGTTGCTCTACAAGCCCTATTTCGGGCGGGTCAAAATGATCTACATCGACCCGCCCTACAACACCGGCAATGACTTCGTTTACCCCGATAACTTCGCCGACCCGCTCGATACTTACCTGCAACTGACCGGCCAGAAGGACCGCGCCGGCAACTTGCTCACCTCCAACCCCGAGACCGGTGGGCGTTACCACTCCGCTTGGCTCTCGATGATGTACCCGCGCCTGTTCTTGGCGTACCAGTTGCTGAGTGAAGATGGCGTGATTTTTGTAAGCATCGATGATCACGAGGTGTTCAACCTGCGCCTGCTGATGAATGAGGTTTTTGGTGAAGAAAATTTCTTTACTACCATTGTTGTTCAGTCAAATAAAAGAGGTCAAACATACAAGCAAATTGCCAAGACTCATGAATACATGCTAGTTTTCACAAAAAGTTCAGATTCTGAAATTCGAGAACTAGAGAAAAGTGGCGATAACGATGATCTAAATCTTAGCGATGAAATAGGGCGGTTTAATATCCGGGAATTAAGGAATCGCAATCCGAAGTTTGGAAGAGAAAACCGTCCAAACCTATATTATCCAATTTATGTTAATCAGACATTATTGGATAAAGATGGGTTTTGTCCCATTTCACTTGCAAAAGATGCTGAGTTTTCCGTTGAGATATTTCCTCTTGATAGCAACGGTAGGGAAAGTTGCTGGAGGTGGGAGAAGAAATTAACTCAAAAGAACATCAGCGCATCAACAATAACCAGTAATTTAGTTGCAAAACAAAAAACCACTGGTGAATACGGTATTTTTGAAAAATATCGGAAGACAACTTATAAAGCAAAAACAATTTGGGATGAGAAAACTGTAATCAGCGAAAAAGGCACAATGGAGTTGGGTGAAATTGGGCTGTCCGACTATTTTGATTTTCCAAAACCAGTCTTTTTAATTAAAAAAGCTTTAATGCTTTCGACAGAAGAAGATGACATTATTCTCGATTTCTTCTCCGGCTCCTGCACTACTGCCCAGGCCGTATTGGAACTCAACCGTGAAGATGGAGGGGACAGGCGCTTCATCATGGTGCAGTTGCAGTATCCCACCGGCAATCAGCAATTTTCCACCATCGTCGAGATCGGCAAGGAACGCATCCGCCGCGTCGTTGCCCGTATGAAGAATGACCGTGCCGGGCAATTGGCACTCGATAAACCCGAAGACCTCGGTTTCAAAGTCTTCAAGCTGGCCCCCTCCAATTACCGCCAATGGGATGACGCCCAGCCGGATGCCACCGCCTATACCCACCAGGCCGAAATGTTCGCTGACCCTCTTATTTCTGGCTGGCAGCCCGAAAATGTGCTTTACGAAGTGGCCTTGAAGGAAGGCTACGGCCTGAACCTCACGGTGGAACCGACCGCGGTCAAGGGTGTTCAGCTTGTCAGCGACCCAGATAAGGGCCAATCCTTCTACATTACCTTGGCTGCCAAGATCGCTCTCGAAGAACTGCGTCCACTCGATTTGAAAAAGGATAATCTCTTCATCTGCCGCGACACCGCCCTCGATGACGAAGCTGCCGCCAATCTGGCCTTGCAGTGCCGGCTGAAAACGATCTAGCATAACCTAAGTGGTCGTCTTTATGAAGAAACAAAATAGGTACATAAAATATTATTTTGAGGTCGACCCAGCCGATCTCGAAACACTAGAGGAATGGACTCAATATTTAGAATCAATATTAAATGACCCTTGCTCTACAATGGTTTTTGATGGAAATTTGATTCTGACTGAAATTAAGGCCAGAGTTGATAAAGTAAGGGGAATGACCATTGAAATTTACACGAATGAACATGCGCCACCTCATTTTCACGTTCATTCAGGGTCAGTAAATGCCAGTTTTAGAATAGATGATTGTTCGCTCCTGCGAGGAAATATTTCTAACAATGATTTTGATAAGATAAAGATTTGGCATAAAAGTGCAAAACCGATCCTGATTGAAAAATGGAATTTATTACGCCCTACAAATTGCACAGTAGGTATTTATAAAGAGAAGTCATAAAACATGCAATTTAAATTCGACGCCAACCAGGAATTCCAACTTCAGGCCATTGAAGCGGTTGCAGGCCTGCTCGAAGGGCAGCCGCCTCTGGAGAACGAACTGCGCTTGTCGCTCGGCGCAGCCCTGGCCGCCATCCCAAACCGCCTCGATCTGCCGGAAGCCGATCTCCTATACAACCTGCGCCAGGTGCAACAGGCCAACCGATTGCCGTTGGATGAGACCCTGCAGGTGATCGAATCCGAGATCGAGACCGCCGAGGGGCGCAAGTCTGTCCGTTTCGCCAACTTCTCGGTCGAGATGGAAACCGGCACAGGCAAGACCTATGTTTACCTGCGTACCGCCCTCGAACTGCACCGCCGCTACGGCCTGCGTAAATACATTGTGGTGGTGCCTTCGGTCGCCATCCGCGAGGGCGTGCTCAAGACTTTGCAGATCACCGAAACCCACCTGCGCGGCCTGTATGACAACGTCCCCTGCCGCTATTATGTTTACGACTCGGCCAACCTGAGCCAGGTTCGCCAATTCGCCCTGTCGGACGGTATCGAGATCATGGTCATGACCATCGACTCGTTCAACAAAGCTTCCAACGTCATCCGCCAGACCACCGACCGCCTCCAGGGCGAAACGCCCATCCACCTGGTGCAAGCGGCACGTCCCATCCTGATATTGGATGAGCCGCAGAACATGGAGAGCGAGCTGCGCATCCGTGCGCTGGCCGCCCTTGACCCGCTCTTCGCCCTGCGCTATTCGGCCACCCACCGCAACCCCTACAATCTGATCTACTGCCTGACGCCCGCCGAGGCCTACCGCCAGGGACTGGTCAAACGCATCGAAGTGGCTGGCGTCGAAAGGGAAACCGATGAGAACCAGGTCTTCCTGCGCCTGGATGAAGTGCGCAGCGAAAAGAAGACCCTCACCGCCCGCATCGCCGTTCACAAACTGATGAAAGATGGGACAGTCAAGGAACAGGTGGTGACCGTGCGCCCGGGGGATTCCCTGGAAGCCAAGGCCAACCGCCCTGAGTACGCCGCTTGCGTGGTAGAGGAGATGGATGCCGGGGCCGGCACCGTTCTCTTCACCGATGGTATCAGCCTCAGCCTGGGTGAATCTCGCGGCGCGGATAAAGAAGCCATCTTCGATGCACAGATCCGCTATACCCTCGGCGAGCACTTTCGCAAACAGGCTCACCTGCGCCAGCGCGGCATTAAGGTGCTCTCGCTCTTTTTCATTGACCATGTGGATAACTATGCCCTGGCGGATGGCCTCATCCGCCGCTTGTTCGAACGCGCTTTTATGGATTTGCGCTCCGGTTTCCCCGATTGGAAAGATGTTGCTCCCGCAGTCGCCCAGGCCGCTTATTTTGCCTCTCGCAAAACAAAAGAGGGGCAGGTCGTTTATGAAGATAGCAAGACCGGCGAATCCGAAAAGGATCGTGATGCCTACGATTTGATTATGAAGGACAAGGAGCGCCTGCTCTCTTTCGACGAGCCGGTCAGCTTTATTTTCTCCCACTCCGCTCTGCGGGAAGGTTGGGATAACCCGAACGTCTTCCAGATCTGTACCCTCAACCAGACGGCTTCCGAAGTCAAGAAACGCCAGGAGATTGGCCGCGGTGTGCGCCTGGCCGTCAATCAGGATGGCGATCGGGTGCGGGATGAGCACGTCAACGTGTTGACGGTGATTGCCAACGAAAGCTACGAACATTATGTTTCTCAATACCAGACTGAAATCGAAACCGAATTCGGTCGCGCCGGCCTGCCGCCTCGCCCGGCCAATGCCCGCCAGCGCGATGTGGCCCACCTGCGCAAGGAATATCTGCTCAAGCCGGAATTCAAGCAGTTGTGGGAACGCATCAAGCACAAGACCCGTTACGCCGTGCATATCGATACACCCGGGCTGATCACCGGTGTGTTGGAAGAGTTGAATCGGGCCGAAATCCGCCCGCCCCATGTGGAGATCCGCAAGGCAAAGGTAGAAACCGAAGGCGAGGCTTTCATAGCTGTCCAGGTGGCGGAACGTGGCACTCCCTATACCCCCGAAGCACAACCCTTCCCCAACCTGACCGAGGTACTCTCGGCCCTGCTGGAGCATACCTCCCCGCCGGTCCGCCTGACCCGTCTCACCCTGCTGGAAATCTTCAAGAAGTCCATTCCCAAAATCCAGGTGGCTGCGCTCAAGAACCCGTTTGAATTTGCCACCGTGGCAGCACGCATCATCAAGAACAAACTGGCCGACCAGTTGGTAAACGGCATCCAGTATGAGAAGATCAACCAGTGGTACGAGATGACCCAGTTCGAAGACATCCCCGGCTGGTCTGATAACCTTGTTCCAGCCGAGCACTCGATCTATGACCGCGTGGTTTACGAATCCGAAATTGAGAAAGCATTCGTCGAAGGGCTGGAACACCGGGAGGATGTAAAGCTATACGTCAAACTGCCCGGTTGGTTCACCGTACCAACCCCCGTTGGCGATTACAACCCGGATTGGGCCATCGTAATGGAGCCGCGCGACGAATTCGGCAATCCCACCGGGGAAGAACTGCTCTACCTGGTCCGGGAAACGAAGGATACGACCGATCTGGAAGAACTCCGCTCCGACGAGACGCGCAAGATCCACTGCGGCGAACGGCATTTCCAGGACGCGCTGGGGGTAGACTATCGTGTGGTAACGAATGCAAGATATTTGAAGTAAAACGAACGGGCTTCTTGCGAAGCCCGTTTTTATTGCTACTCCCACGGTCCACCTACTTTCCACTTTTTTTCGAACTTCCGTCCAGTAAGAGTGCTTTGAAAGATTGGGAGGATAAATTCTTGCAAGCGATTCAGAATGAGTTCCAATCGATCAGGCACATCCGTGATGGCATTGGTCTTGAGGAACGCTACCCACTGGCTCTGCTTCTCGCGCGCAAATTGTGCCGAGAATGCTGCCGGTTCGCCGGCAGAAATATCTGTATCCCTGTGTTCGAACGTCAGGCGGATGGTTTCCTGTAACACTTCCCCTTTGAACTCGAACCGGCTGGCAAGGATCCAGAGATCGTAGAAATCCTTCATCCGGCTGTTGAAAGTTCCAAGATAGATCATGGCCTGCAGCTTTTCGGCCACTACCGTTTCCGGCGGGTAGCTACGCAATTCCGGCGCCGGCATCGACAGGATGACCGGATATGTCTTCATAACAGGAGCTGGGGAAACGATATCTGCAAACCCAATATCAATCTGCAGATGCAGACAGGTTTTTCCAAGCAAGCCAACGAAGCGTACCCGAACACCTTCGTAATCTGCATCCTCTTTGATGCGTTCCCCAATCACAGTATCGGGATCAAAAAAAAGACCATCTTCCTGAACCTCTTGCCTACATACATTCTTGACGATCGCGACCAGGTTCTCTATTTCATTGCTGGTATGGCCAAGCAAGTCAATGTCACGGGTCGGGCGGAAGGCTGGCAAGCCCCAGACGCGAAACAGCAGTGCTCCTTTGAGAACAAACTGACCTGTATATGGTGATTGAGCTAATCGATATAGGAAGCGTTCGATGGCATAGTACTGCAGGAGTTCATTGAGAGGCCGGCTACTAAGACGCGCCTGGTTCAACAGACGGTCTTGAATCGAAGCCGGCAGGTTCTTGATTTCAGGTTTACTCACATCAGAGCCTCCAGATAAGGGCGCATGGTTTTCTCTACTCGATCAACACGAGCACATTCCATCAGGGTTTCCGGCTTGCATCCCTGGCCAAGTCCTTCTTTCAGGGCCTCGAGCGCCACATCCAGGCCAACCTTGTTACGAAACTTGAAGCAGTCAGCAATCGTTTTATCCCGGCTGTAAACGCGTACGGTTACCCCATCCAGCAAATGCCCCTCAATACCTGCTGAATAGGACGGTTGTGAGAGCCAGAACAGACGCAACGGTGGGTAAGCCAGGCGCGGCTTTTCTGCATCCAGTGGCAGAGCAACATACACTTGATGGGGGATCTGGGTGGTCAGATTGTGGAACGATAGTGCCGAGATCAGACAGATCACGCCTTTAGAAACACGCAAAGCAACTTGTACCAGGTCCGCATTGCTGAGCGCTGGAGCATCTGCAAGGCGGTACACACCGCGTGTCAATTCCACGATTTGGCCAGCATCTCGCATGGCATACAGGGTCCGCGGAGCAATCCCCAGTCTGATAGCTTGGCTGGTTTGCAGCGCGTTATTGTGCTGCTTGAATAGATCCATTGCCTTCTCAAGAGATGTCGATTTCATTGTATAGAATTAACTGTTAATTATTACAACTACAGTTAATTCTATACTGTTCTTGTGTTTTGTCAACAGTGATTCAATCAGACACCAGCCGCTCCACCGCCTGCTCTAAATCCTTCTGGTTGGGCGTGATGTAAATTCGGGTGGTGTTCAGGTTGGAATGACCAAGCAACGCTGCCACCTTCTCCAGCCCGACGCCGGAGTCAATCAGGTTCTTGGCGAAGCTGTGACGAAGGATATGTGGAGTCAGGCGGTCGAGATTGGCAGCCCGCCCGAGCCGCATCAACCCGCGCTGGACAGAGCGGCCACTCAGCGCCTGCGGCGATTCATTCTCCAGACCTACCCATAGAAACGTACCACCGTTCTCCGGACGCACTGAAAGCCATTCCTGGAGCGCCTTGCGCGCAGCAACATTGAGCGGGACGGTGCGGGATTTTCCGCCCTTGCCCTGGCGCACAGTCACCTGACCTTTGCGTTCCTGGAGTTGGATGTCATCCATTTGCAGCGCCAAGGCCTCGTGCAAACGCAAGCCGGTATGAAGCAAGAAGATAGCGAGTGACGCGTCTCGCTGGCGGGAAACCCAACGCTTTGGGTAACGTATCCGGGCCAGCTGCAGATCTTTTTCGATGGCACGCTGTAAGGCATATTGCTCTTTCTTATCCAGAGAGCGTGGTCCATGTTCGACCTGTGGCACACCGCGCACATTCTCCGTAGGATCATGTTCTATCTGGCCAGTTCTCTTACCCCAGCTCATCAGGGCAGCCAGGGCGGCCAGGTGACGATTAACGGTACTGGCTTTGCGGTGCTGGATGATGAGTTGGTACTGCCGGTATTCACGCACATCAGTTGGGGTTACTAATTCCAGGGCAAATGTCTCCCCATTGGTCTGCTCGAACCAGTTAACAAATTGGTGCAAGTCTGAAAGGTAGCCGCGCATGGTGAGGAGAGAGCGATCTTGTTCGGTGAGATACTTTTCAAAATCGGCAAAGATGTTCATTACGGTTCCTTTATTTTCATTTTTTGCATAATCCGGGTTATTTTCATCGGCCAATAGGTGTTTCTTTTTTCTCACCTGTATGATGACTTGAAAATAACCCCTTGAAAATAATTACAAAAGCCCAGATAACTCCCAGGCTATCTCTGGAATATTCAGATAGGTGATTCCACGCAGGTTATCCATATGTGCCATACGGATGATCAACGGATACCCGTGCGCCAATTGAAATGCCAGCGAAGCCTGCCGCCAGAGACCATATACGGATGCCATTGTATTGGGGTCGGACTCTCCCGCCTTGAGATGGATCAGGTGTACTGCCCCGTACAGCCAGGGATAATCCGGGTAAAGATATGTTTTCCTGTGCAAACTGCAATCGGATTTCAAAAAATGATCTACACCCTCCAGGAAGTACCGGATGTGCTCCACGCTCCAAAGTGCGGGTTGCTCCAGGAAGATCTGGAAAATGGAATTGCTAAGGACCTTTAGCACGATATCGGCTTGGAGGCGGTCAACTTCCCGGCCATTTTCATTCCGTAAGATGAAAGGCTCTTCCAGGCTGAAGCATCCTGGAATGAACTCATCCTCCTCCAGCGATCGTTTCCAATCGGCAAACAGGTCTCGCAAATGGGAGCCGGTTTGAGAGTCTGGCAGGTTGGAAGAGACAGGCGTTTTATCCGCTTGACCAAATTGGAAAATCTGCCAGATATTTCCCTCCGGCCCAAAGCGCTGGAGTTGATCTAGGGAAGTGCAAAGAACGCGCAAATGCGTTCTCGATGGGATGTTCTCCAGTGGCTGGCTGTTGCGATCGTGGACCCACTGGCGGATATGACTTGCGGTAGGCGCCTTCTGGCTTTCGGTGATCACCCAAAGGCTGTCGAGCTGGCTGGCCAGGTATTTATCGAGCTTGGTGCGCAGGCGCTTATATTCATAAGCGCCGGACTCTGCTTCGATGTAAAAAGTATCCTGGTTGTGTTGAATCACTAGATCGGGGTAAATGCTCCCCAGGGCTGAATCCACCTGGACCGTTTCATCGGTGTAGGCACGCTGGATGCTGGCAGACGGATAGGCATGGAAGTAAATTGCCGAGATGCGTTGGTGAAAGAAACGCTCCGCGATGGCAGAGCTTTGCAGGGCTGGGGCAGCGGCTGTTGGGATATCCATTTCCTGGGCCTTTCGCATGCCTGCCTGTGTGAGCGAGAGCGCTTTTACCGGTCTCCCCGGACCGATCGGAATTGGCTCCTCGATGATTGTCCCGGCCTCGCGCAGCTCCTGAATTGCACGGCTGAGGGTCGCCTGGGAAACTTGCAGCCGCGCTTCCAGGAACTGCCGGCTGGTGATCCGTTCCTGTGCAACCAGGCTGAAGATCCGTTCAGTCCAATCCGTGGCGTGGGAGAGGCTGGCAAATGTCCTGGATAATTCCTCTAGCCAGGCGGTGCGAAAAGGTCCTTCACCCCACCAAACTTTTTCAGCATCTACTGTTGGGGAGTATTCATCACCATATAATCCGCGCGTGAAGTACATCAGGGGCGCATCCTGAACAATATCGGTATAACCGCTTTGCAGGAGTTCCTGAATGGCATATGGATCCAACCACTGAAAGTTGTTCCAGCGATGAAGATGATACTGGCGCGTCGTGAGAGAGAGGGCGGCGCACAAGGTTTCAAACTGCTGCTCTATGGAAGTTGTCATATTATTTCCTGTTATTTTGTTGGAAGTTGGAATGATTGGGGAGAAGCTTAAGCGTGGCGCTTTGCGCCCGCTCTTTGTGCTGGTTTCTTGCCCATGGCGCATTGCGCCCGTACCCCAAAGGGCCGGCCGATAGGCCAACCGTAGGGGAGCGTGGCGCCTTGCGCCCGGCCCGGCTGATAAGCCGTGTAACATTTGATGAGGATGTAACATTGTCAAATCTCTACAGCGAGAGCGGATAGATCAAGATCCGTTTCTTCAGAAGGGCTGAAGGCATCTTTCCGAGAAATCGTTCCAATGCGCATGGCCTCGCGCACCATGGCCGCCAGCCGGCCACGCGGAGCCATCTGTACCAGGGTGATCAGATCATCGTCGCGCCCGGGCTGGAGGGTCATCCGGACTGTAATGACCAGATTTCCATTGGGCCGCAGCTCATGCGGCATATGCTCCCCACTTCCACAGGCCTTTGACGTTGGCCGTGATTGGATCCTCCGGCCAGCAGACGGCCGCGCCTTTGGCGATCAGCGCCAGACGCAGCAGGTCGCCCAGCACGAGTGCCCCGCCGCCAGTTGGGATAACTGCTGAGAATCGGCGCAGGCTGGGCCAGACGCGTTCGATTACGGACAGTACTTCACCCAGCCAGGACTGCATCTGCGATGGGCTGATGTGCAGCCGCCCGAGGCGCAAATCGGCGTCCAATTCTTCCGGATCATGGCCCTTGCCAGTCAGGAGCTCGAGCAGGCGGCGTACCCCCACTTTGTCCCCGCCCACGAAGCGCGGTTCCACCTTGCCATCCTGGACTACGTACAGATCAAGCGTATTCATACCCAGGTCAAGCACGCCTACTTCCGCCTGGCGTCCGCCTTTGCGCAGATGCAGTTCATCGTCCAGCAGCCAGTCGGCATATGCACCAACCGGCTGGGCCAGGACCCGTAGGCGGTTGATCAGCAAACGGTATTCTTGCCCATTGAAAGTAAATTCATGAACAGCCTTGTACTCTTTCAGCCCCTCCATGACTGCCTTGGCTTGGGGTTCATCCATTAAGAGCGGAACCGGCAGACCAACTACCATGTGGTCGATGACATACTCTCCCGATTCAAGGAGTTTTCCTAGGGTACCGAAAGCCAGGGCACGCCGTTCGGGCGAGGCCAGAGCCGAGTAATCGCTGCTGGTGAGCAGGCTGCCCCAATGCCACGCACCCGGGCCGATGGCAAACTCGTAGCCGTCCATCCGCAGAATATCCGCATGCGAGGCAGTTTTCATTCCGATAGCAGCCATGCCGACCGACTGTGGACGGGCGATGGCGGATTGCAGGCAAGCGATGTTTCCATTTACACAGACTTTGGTGTTCCCGTAGCCGGGATCGAGCGCAAGAACAGTAGTCATAAAAGGGATCCTTTCTTGAATTGTTATTGTGTCATACAATATGTTATCACAAAAAGAAAGAACGTCAAGTGATGGTAGATTACCTTTGGAAATTGAGATGAAAACGGGAAGCAAGGGGCTGTCCCAAAAGTAAGGGATAGCCCCTTTACTTTTTTAATGAGCCATGATTCAATGGGGGCATGAAAAAAGGACACAGCAAGGTAACTTTCAAGCCCTATACGATGGATCAGCCATCAC
>Ga0187873_1001006_pt1 | contig 25113 bp, 17 predicted proteins | sample June2016WEW_16_1_2_FD_133012 | JGI IMG/M metagenome (GOLD analysis project Ga0187873, IMG submission 133012) | Peatland microbial communities from SPRUCE experiment site at the Marcell Experimental Forest, Minnesota, USA - June2016WEW_16_100 | ecosystem: Environmental > Terrestrial > Soil >...
CTGAAGGAGAAGAAGGCTCGCGTCGAGGATGCGCTGCACGCCACCCGCGCCGCAGTCGAGGAAGGCATCGTCCCCGGCGGCGGCGTGGCGCTGCTGCGCGTCATGCCAGCGGTAGACGAACTCATCAAGAAGCTCGAGGGTGACGAGAAGATCGGCGCCCAGATCGTTCGCCGCTCTCTGGAAGAGCCGCTGCGCCAGATCGTCGCCAATGCCGGCGAAGAGGGCGCGGTGGTGGCGGCCAAGGTCATTGAAGGCAAGGACAAGGACAAGGATCCATTCAACCCGAACTTCGGCTACAACGCCGAGACTGGCCACTATGAGGACCTGGTCAAGGCCGGCGTCATCGACCCCACCAAGGTCGCCCGCACGGCTCTGCAGAATGCTGCCTCCATCGCGGGTCTGCTGCTGACCACCGAAGCGCTGGTTGTCGAGATTCCGGAGCCCAAACCCGCTCCGGGCGGCGGCCACGGCGGCGGCATGGACGGCATGTACTAGGACAGTGAACAGTGATCCGTGGTCAGAAAGTAAGATACGACTGGCCAGCAATCTCGGATTCAACTGTTTACGATTCGGAAGCGAATCGACAAAAAGGCCTCCAGCTTCTGCTGGGGGCCTTTTATTGTGCATCTAGAGTTATGTATGTGGATCGAATCTCTCACGAGCAGTCGCATTCCGCCTCCACCGCCATTCAGCGGCGTGGCGTAAAGCCGCTCGCTCTTTAGGAGGCCATTGCGGCCACATTCGAGGAGGCGATGGAGGCCGTAGCTGGAGCAGGCTGCGGCCGCATCGAACGCAACCACCCGGCGGAGAGCCAGGAGCGCGGAATCGAGAACTCCGACCAGCCGCAATCCAGGCAAACCAGGACATCGGGCGATGGCGTCATGGGGGGATGGCTCAGGGTGCGATGACAGTTTCGGTACAGACGAATCTCAGCAGGAATGATAGATAAGGCAGAAGACTGGCATTTTGGGCAATTCATGAGTTACCTCTGGAGCAAATACATCAAAACAAGCAAAATCACAACCTGAGGAGAAATTAACTCTAATCTTTTCTGTACTGGTTTTTCAACGGTTATTATGCAAAATTGAATTAAGAAAGCCAAAAATCTGCAATTTATAGGATAATTACTTTCATTATATCAAAACTGTTTTAAGCATTTTTTGGGATTAATTACATCTTGAAGGCACTGATTGGTGGCGCGGATTCGACGGAAACTTCTGCTCCGCACAATTGTTCCGCGCACTTTTTCATCCCCTGAATTGCGATGGCAAAAGAACGCGGCGGCCGAAGCCGCCGCGTTGTTCAGGAAATCTGCCGCCTTAGAAGTTGAGGCGGACAGCGAATTCAATGTTACGCGGCGTGTAGGTGAAGTTGCTGCTGTTTGAATTGCTGGGCACCATGAAGTTCATGCTTGATTTTCCGGTGCCTTTCACACCTGTATACGTCGCCGTGGTGGACGACAAGCTATACAGGTAGGTGGCCGAAAAAGCAGTGACGTTCTGGTGGTTGGCAACGTTGAAGGAGTTGCATATGAGTTGCAGATTGCGGCCCTTGTCGAAGGTGATCTGCTTCTGGAGGCGAAGGTCGTCGACTTCGCGGTGGGGGTAACGGAAGGTGTTGATACCGATTTGAGGAATGAGGGAAGGACCGCCGGTGCCGTTCCAACTGCCGGCAAATGCGCTGGTTGGCTTGCCGCTGACTCCTCCTGTAAAGGGCAAGCCGTTCTGGAACACGAAGCTGTCGTCCAGGCTCCAGTCGTTGGCCACGTACTTGACCCAGCTGGTTGATTTGACGTTCGGGAAGTTATAGATCGCATACGCCACGGCCCTGTTGGGAATGTTCCATTGGGAGTTGCCGTAGTTTTGGCGCGGATTGAGGTAGGGGTCATACCAGGATTCCGCCGCGCCTTGAGTATTGGCGTTCTGCGCGTAGTCGAGCGCGTGCGACCAGGTATAGTTCACGTCGAACTGAAGTCTCTTGCTCGAACGATTGAGAATCTCCAGTACCAGGGCATTGTAGTTGGAGTTGACGTTACTGACCAACTCGGAAATGTTGCTGAAGAGTGGGGCATTGGCGCCCAGAAGAGCAGTGTTTCCAGAGGCGGTATAGACCGGGACGGTTACCGTAGATCCGGTGGGACCTAAGGGGCCATAACCACCGTCATCGCCGGCTATCGTAATCGTCTTGGAGGTGGTGGTTGTACTCAGGTTGACATCCAGGAAGTTGGGCAGCCTGCGACCCATGGCGCCGAGATAGGTCACGGACACGAATGTGCCCTTGTTCAGAGCCCGCTGGATCTGGAGATCATACTCCTGGATCTCCGGAAGCTTCAAATTCGCGGACATAAAGTAGGAACTGGGGCAGCTAGAGGTTCCGGCCGTGCAGGTTGGTATGGAACCGGTGGAGAAGATATTCGGGTACACGGGGGCGTTGGCGGTGTTGTTGTACCAGGTCGGGGTGAACTGACCGTTCGGGCTGCCCGTAACGAGGCGTACTTGCTCGATAGTGCCGTTGGTGACGCGGCCGTAATACATGCCCCAGCCGCCGCGCACCACGGTGTTGCCCTTGCCCGTGGCGTCATAGGAGAATCCGATGCGGGGCCCGAAGTTCCACTTGTCGCTCGGACTGTTGGCTATGCCGTTGTAGGGTAAAAAGCTGCCCGTGGCCGTGGTGAGGTTAGGATCGGCAGGCGGAATTGTCTCATGATCCCAACGCAGGCCAAGCTCCAGGGTCAGGCGCGGCGTAGCCTTCCAGTTGTCCTGGGCAAAGACGCCAGTATCCATCGTGGTGATGGTGTAGATGGGATTGCCGAATCCCTGGATGAAGTCGTAGTAGCAGGGATAGGTGCCGGTTATGCCAGCTGGAGTCGGGTTGGTCGAAGTTGGGACGGTTCCGTTTTGCGCGGCGGAGGAGTCGCAACCAACGGGAGCTAAACTTGAAGGCGTTACGCTGTTCTTCTTGTTGAGCAGGTCGTTGAAGTAGTTGCCGACCCAGTTGTAGCTGTAGTCGCCATTGCTCTTGTAGGTGTTGTTCATCAGGTCCCAGTTGTGAACCATGTCCACGCCGATCTTTAGGCTGTGGTTCTTCTTGCCCCAATAAAGGACGTCGCCGACCTGCCATTTGCGTTCATCGGGATAGGCCACGCGGTGCTCATAGTACGTTGAGCCGGCATTGAAGCCGTAGTTATAACCTGCCTCGACCTCGGGAACGTTCACATTGCCGAATTTCATATCGGCAATGGAGTAGGGGGTGAGAACCTGCTGGGTCTCGTAGTTGAGTTCGCGGCCGTACTGGTAGAGCAGCTCATTGCTGATGCTTGAAGTGATGAAGCTGGTGAGCTTGGCCACGCCGTAATCGAGCTTGACGAAGTCGTTGCCCTGCGTGTCCATCGCGTAATTGTCAGGGTTAGCGGTCTGCACGCCGGCGGGTGAATCCCAACTGAGGCGATGGTACAGCACGCTCACATGCTCTTTGGGTGTGATCTGCCAGTCGAGCTTGGGGGTGTTGATCTCCTGGTATCCGAAGCGCGGCGAGATCCCAAGTTCGGAGCTGGAGCCGAGGCCGAGATCGGTGATTGCGGTTGCACCGGAATAATTGCCGACGGTGACGTTGGTGTTGCCGTAGAGCAAAGCAGCCCAGTCGTAGGAGGCCTGAACGTAGCTGATCCCCTGGCGGGCGGCCAAGGCGCAGGCATTGGCGTCGTTGACGGCGGCGCTGGGAGCGCCGGTCAAAGTGCCGGGATTATAGGTAAGCCCGCCTATGACGGTTGTGGTTAGGTAGCAGGTTTCTCCCGAGGACAGCGCAGCCTGAGGCAATGTGTAGAACTGCAGGGGATTATATGGAACGCCTATTACAGGAAAGACGTGTGTGTGCTGGTCATAGGTATAGATCCAGAAGAGCTTGTCCTTGATCAGCGCCCCGCCTACGGTGAAGCCATAAATCTTGCGCAGATCCTTTGGCTTGATGTGCGATTTGACACTGACGCCATTCACCAGGGAGGTGAGAAAGGCGTAGTCGTTCATGGCGTTCCATTTGCTTTCGCGATCATAGAAATAGGCCTGGCCGTGCAGGTGATTGGTGCCGCTCTTGGTTACCGAGGTGACGACACCGCCCGCGGCGCGGCCGTACTCCGCCGAGTAGACGCCGGTGTTGATGGCGAACTCGCGGACGGCGCTGCCGGCTGTGGAATAGGCCTCACGGGTGCGCCCGCGTTCCTCAGAAAAGAAGGCTTGATTGTCGTCGGCGCCGTCGATTTCGACGTTGTTGAGCAGTGTGCTTACGCCGCGGACGCTGATGAGACCGTAACCGCTGGTATCAACTGTGACGCCAGGAGTGGTAAGGGCAAGAGCCGACCAGCGGCGGTTGTTAATGGGAATGGACTGAAGCGCTGCCATGTTCAGCGTGCCCTGGAAGTCCGGCGACTCAAGGTTAAGCACCGGCGCCAGTTCGGTGACCTCGACGGTGGTGGTGGATGCGCCGACCGTCAGATGCGGCGAAACGTCTGTCGGTTGGGCGACCAGGACAATGACGTCATTGGCACGATAGGTGGCAAAGCCGCTCGCGACAAAGGTCACTCTATAGGTGCCCGGCTCCAGCAACGGGGCTTTGTAAAAGCCGCTGGCGTCGGAGGTGAGCTTGATTTCGGCGTTGGTTCCCATGTTGTGGATGGTGACGGCAACGCCGGGAACAACGGCCCCGGAGGGATCCATAACTGTCCCGGCAATGGAGCCTTGTGTGGAAGTCTGCGCGTTCAGGACAATAGTGCCCAAACACACGGCCAGAGTGAGGATCATCAGGCAGATAACGCTCTGACGTATTCGATTCATGGTCATGATGGCTCTCCAAAATGCTGCTGGTGTTGAGAATGCGCTGGTTGAGATTGCGCTGGGTTGGTGATCGGCAGCGCCCCTTCGTGAACGATAGGCAAAACGCGTGACGCGCTAAGCATACGGAACTCCTTGCACCTTTTGTTCTCTCGTCTCTCCCGGGTGCTTGGCCACACCTGGGGTCGCCGCGAACACAAGCTTCCCCATGAAGAAGAATATAGTAAGCCAAAATTAAGGCATTGTAAATGTTTGATTTTCTGCTGTGTCAGGGAGCCTGCGTTCCCGGCCGAGGCCAGGCATGATGTTCTCCCATAAGCACTTAGGGTGTCATCACAGCCCAGAGACCGATCTAAACACTCTTTTCTCATGCCCTCTCACGGGTTTGGCCTGAACCCAACCCCACTGGCGCCATGGACAGTGTACATCCGGATTTTGGCCGCCACAATGAACTTCCCGGCATTCATCAGCCCTTCGGGCGTCCGCCAATCTCCGTTGGCGCCTATCCTAACTGCTTCAAAAACCGCGACCTGCAAACAAACTACAAGCCATCCCCGGACTCAGCTATGCCGGAGTTTCCCCCCTGCTACGTACACATCGCCGCTTCATGGACACACGTATTTCATTGCGATAATGCGTACATTCTTGAAGGGAAATCAGTATACCCCCGGGCCATTCCCACGAGCAAGGGTGGAAAACACGTTCATAATTCGGGCAAAAATTGTGCAAAGACTGCGACAAATCAGCGATGTCCGCCACTGTCTATCGCATTACGGAATATGAATTGAATACCTCAGCGGCTACCGGCCCTGGTCCACTCGATGCGCAGACCGGTGCGGAAGTTGAAGGGCAGGCTGGGATAGCCGATGGGGGCGATATGCGGATTGTTGGCGAGGTTTTCCGCCTGGCCATAGATACCCAGCCATGGGAGCAGCTTGTAGCTTGCGCCCAGGTCCAGCTTGGCGTAGCCAAAGTCCAGATTGCGGTTTGGCAGGACCAGAGAGTTCCCCTGATTCACATCTTCATAGCCAAGAAAGGTGGAGTCGTCGCTGCGGCTGGAAAAAGCCGAGGTAAATACGCCGGTGAGCTTCTTCCTCGCATAGCTGGCCGTAAAGAATCCCGTGTGAGGCGGACGCCGGAAGGGCCGCGCGCCCTTCAGTGGCGAATAGATGCCGACAGGAATGCTGTCAAAGGTGGTCGGTGGAATCCCCAGCAGCGTTTCATTGTCGCTGGAAAAAGAGCGCTGCACCACCGAATCAAGATAGGTGTAGCCGCCGCGGATGAAGATGTTCTTGCCGATGCCGCTCTCGACGGTGACTTCGACGCCCTGCGCGCGGAAGGCGAGCGAGTTGAGGTCCAGCGAGTAGGCGTTTTCGCTTTCTAGGGTAGACACCAGGGTTTGCTGCTGTGTAGGGGGCAGATTGGGCAGCAAGAAGGGGACCAATTGCGGGGCGACTCCTTCGATGGCCCGGCCGAACTCGTTATGGAAATAGGTTGCGCGAAAGAGGATGTGCTGGCCCCAGAAAGCCTGCTCGCCGCCGCCCTCCCAGGTGCGCGTAGCGGGCCCTTCGATGGGGGAGATATTCATCTGCTGAATCGTTGCCTGACCGCCTATTTGCCCCTCCAGAAAATCGTAGAGAGAGCCGATCTCATCGGTCAGCTTGGGTTCGCGCACGCCTTGCGAAAAGCTGGCGTTCAGCCGTGTTCCGCTGAAGACGCCCTTGCGCGGCCGTAGCGCATAGAAACTCAGGCCGGCATGAGGCGTGATGCCGTTTCCGATCAGTTGGTAATGCATCACGTCCATGCCCAACGTATAAAACAGCCGTTCCTTGAAATCGCCATGCGCGCCAAAGATGTAGTCGTAGTTGGTGCGGTTTTTTTTGTCGCTAAGGAAGGGAGGCTCGCGTTCGACCCCACGCTCATTCTCATAGTGGAAACCGGCCAGCAGCAGCAGGTGCGGCGTCAGGCGGTAGTCTCCCTGGTAGAGAAACTGGTCGCGGTTGTTGACCAGGTCCAGGCGGTTTGGATAAACGCTGCCGTAGGCCACGCTGTAATTCATCAGAGCGGGTCCGGTGACGCTGTAGCCGTTGGCGCCCTGGATGGTGAACGTCAGGCCATAGTAGTTGCCGCCGGTATATGTGTTGGCCGCGCCATTGCAGCTATTGGCGGGGATGCAGATACCGGCTGGGTACCATTGCTGGGACTGCTCGCGCTTGCGTGTCAGGCCGTACTGAAAGCGATTGTGGAAGTCAGGCGTAGTCTGGTTCTCCACAGTGGCCCCAACATACAAGTCCTGATCGCCCTCTTTGCGGTCGTCGCTGATGTGATAAAAGTCCCAGGTGTTGGGAACGCCAGTGGCGTCGACGCCATAGTGCACCGTGCCGCGAATCTGCGTGCTCCCGCTGGGCTGCCAGCCGAGGTTGGCCGCCGAGGTGGCCACGTGGTACTCGTCCATGGGCAGATTGTTTGCGGTCTGCAGCCAACTGAAAGCGCCCAGGTAATCCAGCTTGTTATGCGCGCCTGCCACTTCCAGCTCTTCGCGCGATGTGGAGAGGTTTCCGGCATCGCCCTGAAAGAGAATCGACGGATAGCTGGTGGTGCCGCGCGGAGTGGTAAGGCTGACCACGCCGCTGGCCGCATCCGCGCCGTAGAGACTGGAATCGGGGCCGCGATAAACCTCTGCGCGCTCGACAGCCGTGGTCGAGAGCGGTCCAAAGTCAAATTGTCCGCCCAAATCTCCGACGCTCACCCCGTCGAGCAGAATCTTGTTGGCGTCCGAGTCGCCACCGCGAACAAACAACGAGCTCTCCGCGCCAAGCTGTCCGGCCTGGATCACAACCGTTCCTGGCATCAGGCGCAGAGCGCTGGTCAGGTCTTCGCGTAGCGCCAGATCGAGCGGCCCCAGCACGCTGGTAGTTTCGCTGGTCTGCGGCTGGGGTGTGGGAGTCCCGGTAGCTGTAACCACAATGGACTGGCGCACCCACTCGGGCTCAAGCACAATGTTGCGCTCGATGGAATCGAGCCGGCCGGCGTAAAAACCGGGCGTCTCCAACTGGCGAAAGCTCTTGGCGGAAACCAGCAGGAAGAAGCGGCCCTCGACGCCGGTAATAATCTGAAAACTGCCGTCGGCCGTAGAAACGGCTGCGCCGACAGCCTTGCCGCCGCTGATCAGAACCACGTTAGCGCCGGTGACCTTGGCGCCGGAGGCGTCCGTGACTACTCCACGGATGGAGGCTGCCGGACAGAGAGCTGCACTGGCTGTGAGCAGAAGAAGCGCGAAAGCGCGGGACAGCGCGCGCGACAGAATGCAACGAGAGAAGGATTGCAGGTAAACAGGCATGAAGATTCCTTCGTTCCCCTCGGAACGCAAGCGGGTTGAGGGCGCGAGGACCGGTCTCCTGACTTGCGCCTTTCCAGCCACCTTCCCACAGGCGCGCCCCGCCGGGCTCGCCGTGCAGTGGTTCACGAGGGGCTTCCGCGACAACGGAAGTCCCCCGGCTGGTTCCCTGCCCTGGCCGATAGAACGGGCCGCTGGGCCGGGGCGCTCACAGTTGCGGGGCAGTGGCGGAGTTTCACCGCCTTCCCGAGCATCCTGGCGATTGCCGTGGTGGGTTGCGCTGCCCTTTGCCAGGGCAGCCGGTACGGCATGGAACAGATTTCCATGCTAACTATTTTTATAAACAGGAAGGGGCGCGAAGTCAAAGTGATCGGCACAAAGGATTGTGCTGGATCATAAAAAAGTTTTATCGGGCTGCAATGCAGGAAGGAATGGTGACCCCGGGAAGACTCGAACTTCCGACACGCAGTTTAGGAAACTGCTGCTCTATCCACCTGAGCTACGGGGCCACATGAACTACGGGCCATATTGCAAATTGTTCGCAGCAGTTTCAGGAAACTGCTGGGCTTTACTCCTTCGGCCCTTGCGGGCCGTGGCCACCTGAGCTACGGGGCCACCTGAGCTGTGGTGTCACAATGTAAAACCGCGCTATCAACAGGTTAGCATCACTGCGCTTTCAGGCAAACCCGGCCACGACCCTGCGATTGCTCACTAAAATGTTTGACGTAATCCGATGTTACGCCGCATAATCCTCGCGCATGGGTGTAAAGATATCCAGCGCCTCGGAGTCCTCGAGCGCGGAGGCCTGGTGCTCAACGTTGCCGGAAACGATGAAGCTGTCACCCGGACCCACGTCGAAGACGCCGCCGGGGTGCTCAAAACGGATGCGGCCGCGCACAACATAGACCATCTGCTCGTGCGGGTGGCTGTGCCGCGCGCCAACCCAGCCCTTGATCATAGTGTGGCGCACCAGCATCATGGACGGACTATAGGACATCACCTGGCGGCGAAGGCCCGGCTCGGGCGTGGACATTCCATCATTCTTCGATGCGGTAACCGGTATTGTTTTTCCCGCCATTAATCCTCCTCCAACTTTTTTCGCTTCGAGCACTCAGAACTGCACCCGGTTATTCAATTGCGTAATCTCCGGCAGTTTGCCGCTGATCTTCACGCTCACACTTCCGCCCTTCCAGTCGACGTGGGGCGGCAGGCTCAACGAGACGATTTCCGTCTTGGGCAGCAGATCGAGAGGCGCCTTCAACGCGGCGGCATTTGCATTGGCCAACACCTTGCCCGTGCGATCACGTAATACCACCTTTGATGCCGGTGCATCGACCGCGCCCAGGCCGTGGACTGTCACCATCATCCGGTTGCCTTCGACCTTTATGTCATCCGCACTGATCCCCAGGTCAGGTCGCGACCAATAGGGTACTCCCCTTTTAACCAGCTTGAGCTCCAGCACCGTGGTGGCGTGCGGAGCAAAGGTGAATTCGAGGCTGGTGCTGCGCTCGAAGTTCTCCGTGCGTTTATTGAGGTTCGCGACCGGATCGGTTTCCGCATTGCCGCGCGTTCCCTGGGTGATCTCCCACTTGCCCGGATCAATCTCCCATCCAGTCATTTGCGTCTTCACGGGAACGGCCTCCAGGTTGTACACGATGATCTTCAGATGATCCGGCGTGGCCACCGGAACCAGGATGCCCACGCTGCTCGGCGTGGCTGGCGCAACGAATCGCCAACCGACGGCGTTGCCGGGATAGATGTGATTGCGGATGAGCGCGACGCCGCCAAAGCGCGCGCGCTGCAGCTCGGTATTGACGAACATCGGACCCGCGGAATCCGTCACGCGGTCAATCCACAGACTGCCTTCCGTATTGATCCACTCCCGGTTCGATTCCGCCTGCAATTGCGCCGAGTACAGCCGATCCAAATACCTAGTATCGCCGCTCACCTGCCATGCGAAGGTCTCGGCTGAGCCGCTGACGGATTGCACAGCCGCCGCCGCCACAACCAGCTTGCCCCATGCCACGCGTAACCCGAGCATATCGAGCGCATCGGAGCTGATATGTCCCAGCGCCGCCGGCCCTTCATCCATCAGCGGTAACAGATATTTTTTGTCGCCGGTCCAGCGATAAGCGGCCCAGAACATGAAGTCGGGCAGAGGGTCTCCGCCAGGAACGTCTTCATCAGTTTTGAAGTTGATGTCGGTCCGCGTAACCCAGCGGCCATCTGCTTCCTGCTTGCGGTGCGCCAGCATGCCGTCAACGGTCTCCAGCACCAGCTTGCGCGTCTGCGGCGCTCCGTTGAAGAGCACCATGTCGAGCACAGGATGAAAGTCCATGTAGGAACGAGCCTTGGTCCATCCCCATACGCCGCCTTCGGCCATCTTTGTGCCGCTGAAATAGGAGGAGCGGACGTGCCGGTGCCCGGCGGCATTGATGCCGGTCAACCACTCCAGGCGGCGAGCTGTCAGCATCGCGCGCTCCAGATCTTTTGGGTTGCCGAAATCCATCATCAACGATTGGCCGAGAACATTCAGCCCGTCCTCGTAGCTGTGCAGCTCGTCAAACTGCCCCGTTGCCAGCCCATTGGTCCACATCTTGTTTTCGTACATTGCCTCCAACTCCCTGGAGAGCGAGCGCTTCAGCTTCTCCGGCTCGTTGCCCATTAGGGCTAGGGAGGGAAAGAGATTGGTAAAGTCGCTGTCGTCGCCCAGTCCGCCGCCGAATTCACCATCCCAAGCCTGGCGCTTGTCAATGTAGAAGTCGGCAAGGCGCTGGAAGTAGTCAACGTCTTTGGCCTGGAGATAAGCCCACGCCGGCACGCCTTCCGGAATTGCCGGCAAAGTGAAATCCGGCGCCGCCGTCTCCGGATTCCATTCGTGCCAGTACTTGCGGGCGAGATCGTTCGCGGGGTCCACGCGCAACAGGTCAGTAATGTCCGCATAGAAGCGGTTGTATGTGTTCAACCGCTTGCTGTTGACGTGCTCTTCCGTCATGTTCGAGAAATTGTCGCGCACCTGGGTCAGGCGGTCGGCAACGTGTTCCTTGGCGGCATCCCTATATGGCTTGAAGATCAGCCGTACCTCCGCGCCTTCCAATGCGCTTGCGTTGAACTCCGCGCTGGCCGAGGCAATGGTGATGAGCAGGCTTTTATCGTTGGGCAGAATGCGGTCGCGCGTGTCCAGCCACAAGGTGTGTGGCTCGCCCGGCTTCACCGAGAAGGTAAAGTTGAGCATCTCGCGCATAGGCCACAAGGGGTCTTTCACCACGATGTTCATCGGCACGTAATCGTTGTGCGTAGGCTTCACGTTCAGCGCCGGTAGATCAATGGCGATACCGTCAAGACCGGCATACATGTTGTCCCAGGTGTAAGAGGGAACGTGTGTCGTATACGCCGGCAGTCCGCGCAAATCAGCGGGAATGAGGATGTGCACAATCGGCATTCCGGGCTCGCCCCCCTGATTCGCGGATACTCTCCGTGGAGAGCCTGCTCGGCGGCCACGACCACCGCCAAATCCGCCCGGCATGTCATAGAATCCTACGGGCCTGCCGACGATCACCGAGCGCTCGTCCTCCGGGTAGCGATCGTGAATAAAGCCAAGCAGCGGTGTCAGGCTTGGATTCTCCTCTGGTGCCACGCTTGTCGACAGCCTGTACTTGAGTTGAACAATTCCCTCCGGCGGGTCGCCGGGATGAACGTAGTAGGCGGAAAACTCGCCAATGGGCGTCTCCTGCTCCACATTCGTAAAGCGCAGCGTGCCGCCGGTCATCGGCGCGGAGAGATCGTGGAAGGTCATCTCCTGTCCGCTAGGCCGCTCGAAGAGCGTCTTGCCAGGCAGCGTCGTTCCATCAAGCCCGCTGCGGCGAACCGCCTCTTCGCTCACATCCGGCGTCAGCAGCGTCAGGTTGCCGAATGCGCCGCCGTTGATCTCCAGGTGATTCCAAGGCTCATCCGGCAGGATAAAGGTGATGGTCTTGCCGGAGATCGCGTAGCAATCCCAATCCGGCAACTGGAAGTAATCGAAGCGGCCCGGCAGGCGCGAGCGATTGTAGACGCCCGGCCACGTCGTTTCGCGGATGCCGTCGTTCGCCCTCCACCACCAGCGCCCGATATCAAATGCATCATGGATCTCCACCTTGCGGATGGTAGTGTTCGTCGCGGGCAATGGTGCGGGAATGTCGCCGGGGCGGTTCCAGCCGTAATGGAACCACCACTCCTTCTGCGTCTCCGCGTTGGCTAAACTGCGCGCAACAGCCGGAATATTCTGCGGCGTTTCGCCACGCGCCAGCGAAACCACATTTTCGTCCGAGAGCGCCCGGTCGTAAATGCGCAACTCGTCGAGGTCTCCGCCACGGTCGTAGCTATAGGTGCTCTCTACGCCGGTGGGCCCGATGATGCGGGAGTGCGGCCCGAACTGATCCAGCCCGGCATCAAACATTCCCGTGGTGGCCTTTTCAGCCACCATTTTGCCATCAACGTAAAAACGAATGCCCGTAGTCTCATCCCACGTCAGCGCCAGGTGCACCCATTGGTCCGGCCTGGAAAAGCTGGGCATGGTGTAGGAGACGCGCGTACGCCCCAGGTTCACGTCGGTGACAAAGGCATCGAAGCCGTGTCCGTTGTAATCGATGCGCAGCCACACCTGGTCCCAGCTGGAGTGGTCGGCATATCCCACGCGGAAGATGGGAAACTCGGTTTCGTCCACCGGATCGCGCGGCCGCCAGAAGAACGAAAGCGTCCCGCGCTGCGCATAGATGTTGCCCGGCGCCCAATATGAAAGCAGCTGGTTGTTGCCGCACTGCAAGTAGGAACCCTTCACGCCGCCGGGAAGAATCTTCACGTCAGAGAGATAATTTGGCGCCGCATTGCCCCCGGCTGCGTAATCGGCATTGAAGCCGTGGTCGCCCGAGAGGTAAAACAAAAGTCCCGGCTCGGCGGACGACTGCGATGGCCCCGCGGTTTTCTGCAGAGAATCATCCTGGGCCATGCCCGGCACAACCAGCATGGCGACGGCAAGCAGCGATGCGAACGAAACCACGTGGAGACGGTTCATGAATTTCGCACCTCGAAGTTTGATTTCCTCGCAGCACGCCGGTTGCATTATCGTGCGGATGATCCCGGCAGCGATTCGTGGGCAGATAGTAGTTTATCAACCCCCCACACCAAACCGGTCAGGCGCAGAAGCCGGTATCCCATATCCTTATCTAAGGTATCCTGCGATAGGAACAGAAGGAGCACTCGCATGATGAAAGGCAGCCGCCGCAATTTTCTCGTTTCCGCTTTATCCGGTGGAGTAGCCGCCACTTTTCCGTCGCTGGCGCACGGGGCCGTCCGCAAACCGGTATCCTCCATCCGTCCCGAAGAGTTGGAGGCCCGCTATGCAAAGCTGGATGAAGTGCTGAAGCTGCCGATCTTCAAGAGGGAACTCTTCCCTGCCCCGGTCATCATCGAGACGCTCGAGTTGCTGCGCTACAAGGACTCCTACCTTTGCCGCGTGCGGTCAAAAGACGGCGCGGAAGGCATCTCCATCAGCAACTCCGCCCAGATGTCTGTGCTCTATCCCATCTTCGTCAAGCGAATCCAGCCCTACTTTATCGGCAAGGATGCGCGCGACATTGAGGCGCTGGTCGAGGAAGTGACTGTCTATCAGAGCAACTACAAAGCGCAGGGCCTGGCCATCTGGGTGCCGTTGGCGACCATCGAGTTCGCCATTCTCGACATGTTCGGCAAGATGGCCGGCAAATCCATCGGCCAGCTCATCGGCGAGATTCACAACACGCACATCTCCGTCTACCAGGCCAATGGCGAGCGCGACATAAGCGCCGAAGAGACCATCGAGCACATCAAGCGCGACGTGGCCATCTCCAAGGCCAAGGCTATCAAGTTCAAACTCGGCGGCCGCATGAGCCATCCGGAATATCCCGTTGGGCGCAGCGAAAAGCTGATCCCGCTGGTACGCAAGACCTTTGGCGACCAGATGGTGATCTCCGCCGACGCCAACGGTTCCTACACGCCTGCGCAGGCAATCCCCATCGGCAAGCTGATGCAGCAGTACAACTACGCATTCTTCGAGGAGCCGGTGCCCTTCGACTGGTACGAGGAGACTCGCCAGGTCGCCGATGCGCTGCGCATCCCCATCGCCGGAGGCGAGCAGGAACCCAGCACGCACAACTTCCGCTGGCTGATCGCCAACGGCGCGCTCTCTATCGTGCAGCCGGATATGTTCTACTTCGGCGGCATGGTCCGTTGCATGAGAGTGGCGCGCATGGCGAACGTTCTGGGCAAGCAGTGCATCCCGCACATCTCAGCATCCGGCCTCGGGTACCTCTATATGATGCACTTCGTTTCCGTGATTCCCAACTCCGGCCCCTATCACGAGTTCAAGGAATTCAACAACGACTTGCCCTTTACCTGCGCCACGTCCACACTGCGGAGCGACGACAACGGCGTCTTGCAGATTCCCACCGGGCCCGGTGTAGGCGTCGAGATCGATCCCGCGCACATCGCCAAGCATAAAGTCGTTACGGCGTAAGTGCGCGATGGGTTGTCCAGATTCAAGTTATAGACAATCTGTCTGTTTTTCCTCAGCCACCCCGGATTTCAACCGCATTTTGGCAGAATACCGAAGCCGCCCCGCGTCTAGAATCATAGTCAGCCATGGCTGAATTCACGCATCTGCATTTGCACACCGAGTACTCGCTGCTGGACGGGGCTTGCGACCTGACCAAGCTGATGGAGCGCGTCTCCGCGCTGGGGCAGAAATCTGTCGCCATGACCGACCACGGGAACATCTACGGGGCGGTTCACTTTTTTGAGGCGGCCAAGGCCAAGGGAATCAAGCCGATTCTGGGCTGCGAGCTTTATATCTCAAAGAACGAGGACCACCGCCAACCCGGCGAAGGAGACGACAACAACCACCTGCTGGTGCTGGCGGAAAACGAAGATGGCTACCGCAACCTGATACGGATTACCTCCGAGGCTTCACTGCACGGCTTCTATCGCAAACCGCGCGTGAGCAAGCGTTTCCTCGCCGAGCACGCCAAGGGCCTGATCGGCTTCTCCGGCTGCCTGAGCGGCGAACTGTGCGAGGAGCTGGCAGCGGGCAACTACGAGAAGGCGCGCGGCGTGGCGCAGCAGTACGAGGACATCTTCGGCAAGGGTAATTTTTATCTGGAAATTCAGGATCAGGGGCTGGAGCAGGAGCGGCAGATTCATGAGGCACTCTTCCAGCTGGAAATGGAACTGAATATTCCGCTGGTGGCCACCAACGACTCGCACTACCTGTGCGCCGACGACTCGCACGCGCATGACGTGATGCTGTGCGTGCAGACCGGCTCGAAGCTTCAGGATCGCGAGCGCTTCCGCTTTGACGGCGACCAGTTTTTTGTCAAGAGCGCCGAGGAGATGGCGCGGCTCTTCAAGCATTCGCCGGCCGTGCTGCGGCGGACGATGGAGATTGCCGAGCGTTGCGAGCTGGAGCTCAAGCCAGTGGAAGATCCGTTTCCGTTGTTTGACGTGCCGGAGGGGCACACCGCCAATAGTTACTTTGAGAAGATTTGCCGCGAGGGCTACAAGAAACGTCTCGACACCACGGTGCGCAGCCTTGCGGAGCGCGGAGTGCTGCGCTCGCCGGTGCATGAATATGATGCGCGGCTCGAATATGAGATCGGGATCATCGAGGAGATGAAGTACGCGGGCTACTTCCTGATCGTGTGGGACTTCATCAAGTATGCGCGCGACCATGGAATTCCGGTGGGTCCGGGGCGCGGATCGGGCGCCGGCTCGCTGGTGGCGTACTCCATGGAGATTACCAATATCGATCCCATGCAGAACGGGTTGCTCTTCGAGCGATTCTTGAATCCGAAACGCAAGGAGATGCCGGATATCGACGTGGACTTCTGCATGAACCGCCGCGGCGAGGTGATCGACTATGTGACGCGGAAGTATGGGCGCGATCAGGTGGCGCAGATCATCACCTTCAACACCATGGCGGCCAAGGCGTCCATCAAGGATTGCGGCCGCGTGATGGACATGCCGTATGGCGACGTGGACCGGATTGCCAAGCTGATTCCTACAACGGCAAAAACGACCATCGATAAGGCTCTGGAAGAGGTGCCGGAGCTGCGCAATGTGTACAAGAAAGACGCGCATATCAGGGAGCTGATCAACACGGCGAAGAAACTGGAGGGGCTGGTGCGCGGGTCGGGGGTTCATGCGTCGGCGGTAGTGATTGCGCCGCGTCCGCTCATCGAGCTGGTGCCGCTGTCCAAGACCAAGAACGACGAAATTGTAACCGCCTACGACATGGACGCCATCGCCAAGATGAAGCTGCTGAAGATGGACTTCCTGGGGCTGACGACGCTGACGGTGATTGACGATTGCCTCAAGCTGATCGAAAAGATCCGCGGAGAGAAGCTGGACATTAGCGCCATTCCGCCGCAAGACGAGGAGACGTATAAGAAAGTATTCCACTCCGCGCTGACCTCCGGGGTCTTTCAGTTCGAGTCGAGCGGGATGCGCGATGTTCTGCGGCGCTACAAGCCGGACACCGTGGAGGATTTGACGGCGCTCAATGCGCTCTACCGCCCGGGGCCGATCCAGGGCGGGATGATCGACGACTTCATCGAGCGCAAGTTGGGGCGGCGCAAGTTGGAGTATCTGCTGCCTGAGTTAGAAGGGATTCTCAAGGAGACCCTGGGAGTCATCGTCTATCAGGAACAGGTGATGCGGATATCCAACGTGCTCGCCAGCTACACCATGGCCGAGGCGGATGTGCTGCGGAAGTTGATGGGCAAGAAGGAAATGGCTGAGATGGCCCGGCAGCGCAACCGCTTTGTAAGCGGGGCAGTGGCGGCGGGTCACTCCAAGACGACGGCGGCCGAGATCTTCGACCAGATCGACAAGTTTGGCGGGTATGGATTCAATAAGTCGCACTCGGCAGCCTATGCGCTGCTGGCCTATCAGACGGCTTATCTGAAGACGCATTACCCGGTGGAGTTCATGGCGGCGCTGCTCACCTCGGAGACCTCCAAGCCCGAGAATGTGGTGAAGTATATCGCCGAGTGCAAGGAGATGGGCATTCCCGTGGAGCCGCCCGACGTACAGGTTTCCGGGGCGCAGTTTACGCCGCATGTTACCGGGAATGGCCAATCGATCCGCTTCGGCCTGGCGGCGGTAAAGAACGTGGGCGGCAATGCAATCGATTCGATTCTTAAGGCGCGCGCGGAGGCCGGCGGGCGCTTCCATAGTATTTGGGAATTTTGCGAGAGGGTCGATCTGCGCGTGATGAACAAACGGGTGCTCGAGTCGCTCATCAAGGCAGGGGCGCTGGACTCGCTGGGCAAGCGCGGGCCGCTGATAGCTGCCGTCGATAAAGCGATGGAGCGGGGTCAGAAGGCGCAACGGGACGCGGCGCAGGGACAAAGCGGCCTCTTCGGGCTCTTCGATGAGGGGCCCAAGCCGGGAAAGGATGGCGGCGACGACCTGCCCCGTGTGGCCGATTGGGAAGAGAGTGAGCGGCTGGCCAATGAGAAAGATGTGCTGGGCTTCTTTGTCTCGGGACATCCGCTGGATAAATACGCGGAGAAGCTGCGCAATCTGGTCGGGGTGATTCCCGCAGCCGAGGCGCTGGAGCGCAAGCCGCCGGAGAGGCGCTGGGGGCAGCAGTCGGACCCGGCAGACGAGATTCAGGTAGCGGGAATGATTCTCGGCGTCAAGGTGCAGAAGAGCAAGCGGGATCAAAAACTTTATGCGCAGGCGGCGCTCGAGGATGCCACCGGCAAGATCGACCTGATCTGTTTTTCGCGGGATTACGAGCGGCTGTCAAACCAGTTGAAGATCGAGGCGCCGGTCGTGGTGCGCGGCACGCTGATGGGCGACGAGGACGCGGCGCCCAAGATTGCCGTCAGCTCGATTCAGGCGCTGGAAGAGGTGCAGGTGAAGCTGCCCACGAGTGTGCGGATTCGTATCAACGTGGATCGCGTGGCCGAGGGGACGCTCGCTGCCCTCAAGAGCGCGGCGGATGCGTCGCCGGGACCGGGAAAGGTGATGTTGCACATGGAAAAGAGGGGTGAGTACACGGTCATCCTGGAGCCGGAGGGGATGAGTGTGGCGGCAGATCGCGCATGGGTCGAGCGAGTGGAGGAGTTAGTCGGCAGGGGGAGCGTGCAGGTGCTGGCGTAGTGATCGAACGGAACGACGCTCGATTTGATCCGCACTAGCAAAGCGACGGCTAGATGGAGAGTTCATGGGCAAATTCTTTTACCTCTGAAACGGTCACACTCCACTCGGAAATTTTATAACCATCTTCGTTTATTGCTCTGTGATCTTGGATGAATGAAAATGCTTTCTCCAGCGAAAACGGCTCCTTCAATTGGTCGAAGAACAATATCTGCTCCCGTAAATATACGGAGCCTCCTACCCTGTACATTGGCCACCACCAAAGGCGTCCTGCATCTGGACCAAGGTACTCGACAATCAAGGCCGCCTTCTCGCTCCCATTCAGCATCGATCTAATGGCGTGCATCCACTGGGCCATATAATCCTCTTTGCTCCACAGATAAAGGCTGGAGACAAAGATCTCCTCCCAGTCGCCTATCACCAATTTTCCAGCCGCCGCCACGTATGCTGGGTCGTCTTCTTCATAGATCAGGGGTTCATCCAGAAACGAAATAGAAAATGACATCTGACTAATCTCCATTATTCTGAGAGAAATGCCCTGAGGAAACCATTTTACTTCCTCAACAATTAAGTTTCTTCCTAAAGATGATTGTCACTGTGCCTTTGCATCTAAAATAGCTATATGTCCCCTTCGTTATCTAAGCGCCACTCTTCCAGGACGCCTCCTCCGGATGAAACCGGCCACGAGGCGCTCTACCTGCGCTCTCTCTGCGACCGCCAAGTCAACGTTCAGGTCAAGATGCGCGACGGCGAGACGGTGCGCGGCTGGATCGAGTACTTCGACGAGGGAATGTTGCGCCTGACCCGCGAGGGCAAACCCAACCTGTTCATCTACAAGAACCAGATCAGCACCATTACGGAAGTGGGCAAGCTGGCCCCGCGCCGCCCCAAGGCTGCAACTCCAGAAACCAACGGATCGGCCGAGAACGGAGAGACCCAGTGAGCGGCCTGAATGGGTCAAGTGGCGATCAGAGAGATTGGCTCTGGGTTCCGCAGGCTACGGCCATCGCCCGCGAGGCTGGAGCGCGGCTGCGCGAGTTTTTTTCCCAGGGTGTGGAAACCGAGTACAAGGGCGATGTGGACCTGGTGACAGTGGCCGACCGGACGGCGGAAAAACTGATCCGCGAGCGGCTGAGCGAGGCCTTCCCCGAGCACGGAATCTTCGGCGAAGAGGGCACGCGCGACCGGCTTGAGGGCGAGTTCCGCTGGTATGTGGACCCGCTGGACGGGACCACCAACTTTGCCCACGGGCTGCCGCAGTTCTGCGTCTCCCTGGGTCTGGAACAACGCCGCAAAGGCCTCGCGCCCAACGAGGACGGAACGCTGGTGGCCGCGGTCATCTATGACCCCTTGCGGGACGATCTCTTCGCCGCCGAGCGGGGACGCGGCGCGCGGTTGAACGGCAGGCCGATGCGGGTTTCGCGCACTCCGGAACTTGCCGAGGCGCTGGTAGCCACCGGTTTTCCCAGCCGCAAGCGCAACGAAAGTCCAAACATCCACTTCTACCATGAGTTCAGCCTGCGCTCTCACGGCGTGCGGCGGGCCGGCTCGGCCGCGCTCGATCTGGCCTACGTCGCGGCGGGCCGCCTGGATGCCTTCTGGGAGTTCAACATCAATCCCTGGGATACGGCGGCCGGCTATCTGCTGATTGAGGAGGCAGGCGGAAAGATGACGGGTTTCTCCGGGCAGCCATTTCGGCTGGACAGCCGGGAGATTCTGGCCTCCAATGGGCTGATTCATGCCGAGTTGATAGGCCTCTTCGCGGACATGTTTGCCGGGCGCAATCTCTCGCCCATCCCCACCCCCCAGGAGTTTGCCGCCCGCCGCGCGGCGAAGACTGCTGGCTAGAATCAGCCGGTTTGCCGGTTCCCTTTCAGAACGGGAATCAGAGGGGGATGTGCACGGGATTCCCGCATCTCATGACGCGGTTTGCCGGGGTTGGCGCGCCCTGTGGGGTACTGTGCTACTATCAGCGTCGAGGATTTAGTTCCGCGGGAGAAATCAGAGATGGCATACGTCATTGCAGAACCCTGTATCGGCACCAAGGACACCGCCTGTGTAGACGCCTGTCCGGTCGATTGCATCCACCCCAAGAAGGACGAAGACGCCTTCGGCAACTCCGACCAGTTGTTTATTGACCCGGTCGAGTGCATCGACTGCGGCGCCTGCGTCCCGGCCTGCCCCGTCTCGGCTATCTTCGCGCAGGACGACGTGCCGGAGAAATGGGTCAGCTTCACCGCCAAGAACGCCAAACACTTCGGCCACTAAACGAAACCCGGCCATTCACTTTCATTCAGCTTCCAAACGCGCATCCCGCCAGCCGGGGTGCGCGTTTGTTTTTGCGTCGGAATAGTTACCCAACCAGTTCCATTCCCGCATCGCGCGCCGCAACCCGGTCGAAGGTCACGGTTCGGCTGCATCCGGCGGCCCTGGCCGAGGCGGCGATCAGGCAATCGGCAAAATCCGCTCTGCCTCGCCTGTACCGCAGCAAGGCCTTCTCAACGGTTTCTGAGCGTTCCACTATGATCGTCTCTCTCGTTAGTAACTCCGCAAGTACCTGTGCAACCACATCGCGGCCAACCCTAATCGTGCTCGTCATTACCCATACCAGTTCCAGAACCGTCGCTAATCCAACCCATCCCGGCTCGGCCGTTGTCAACGAACTCAACACAGCTCGTGCTTTGGGAGTCTGTAAAGGATCATCTTTGGCAAAGAAGCGGACCAGAATGTTTGTATCCAGCCCCGTCATGCGGCTTCTCCATCCGAAATATCCCTGTAGGCATCACTGCGCGTGGCGGCATCGAGACGCGCGGCATGATCGAGTACGGCTTGATTCATCTCTTCGATGGAGATGGGATGGTCCGGCTTCGGAATGCAGCCCTCCATCTCCATGATCGAGCCGGTCTTGGGCCGTAGGACATACTCGCCGTCTTCGACTTCATAGAAATCGACCCGGACGCCCGGCTTGAGCCCCAGCGCCTTCCGAACCTTGATGGGAATCGTGATCTGGCCCTTGGAAGTCATCTTTGCTGTCGGCATCTGTATTCCTTTCAATGTCTATTATACCTTACTTTTCACAATATACCTTACTTTTTACAGATTTCCTTGCTCTTCGGTAAGGAATTTGCCCTGGCGTTGCTTCCAGAGGCTGGCCGTGATGCGAAGATAGTATTCGCATGAGCCTGCTCACCTCAGAAGCCGTGATTCTGCGCACCTGGCCGGTCCATGAAGCCGACCTGATCGTGAGCTTTTTCACGCGCGACTACGGCCGGTTGCGCGGCGTGGCCAAGTCGGCGCTCAAGAGCCGCAAGCGCTTCGGCGGCGCGCTGGAGCCGATGACGCTGGCCCGCGCCTGGTTTGCCGAGCGCCATGGGCAGGAGCTGGTGCGGCTGGATCAGCTGGAAATCCTCCTCTCACCTCTTTCCTCCCCCATCGACCCGGTGCGCATGACCGTGCTCAGCTTCTATGCCGAACTGCTGGACGAATCGCTGCCCGACCATGATCCCCATGAAACGATCTTTCGCCTGATCGGGTCCGTGCTGGAGCTAACCACCGCTGAGCAGCCCTGGATGCCGCTCACCTACTTCCAGCTCTGGATGACGCGGCTGATGGGCCTGTTGCCGGACATCGCCCGTTGCACCGCCTGCGGCGAATTGCTCGCCGCCGGCGAGGCCAGCTTTGACGCGCTGGGCGATGGCCTCTTTTGTCCGGTGCATCGCAACGGCAACGCCAGCGGCCTCTCGGCCGACTCATGGCAACTGGCGCAGCGCATGTTGCGCGCGCCTATCTCGGCCTTTGCCACGGAACCCTGGCCCCGCCGCCGCGCGCAGGACCTGCGCCGCTTCACTCTTCAGGCCCTGGAGCGCCATCTGGAGCGCAAACTCCGCTCCGCAGAGGCGCTGGGACGATTGGGCGGATAAAATCGCCCGGATTTCAGCCTGGTGTCACGGACAATCAGGGGTGGCGTAGAATCCGAATATGCCTAATCCGCACCAAATGACGGCTATTCTATCGCGCGAAGATGATGGCTTTGTCGCCCTGTGCCCCGAATTGGATATTGCAAGCTAGGGTTCCACGATTGAGGAGGCGCGCGCCAACCTCGTTGAAGCCTTGACTCTCTTTTTCGAGACCGCCTCTTCTTCCGAAGTAGCGCGCCGGTTGCACAACGATGTCTTCGTCACTCAGGCTGAGGTGCCCATTGGGTAATGAGACCATGGTCATTCTGAGTTTTTCTTGAAGGAGTTTTCTTGATGAGTGCATCAACTCAAAATCTAGGATTTCTCGGCTGGGCATTCAGCGGCGGCGTTTTCTTCGGAGATGTGGCTGGATCGACCCTTGGTAGTATTGGCGCGGCTCTTATCGGCGCTGGAGCGATCCCAGCCTTCCGAACCATGCAGACGGGGAGTCCCAACGACCCGGCTGTATTTGTGGTTTGCCTCGTGCTTGGGGTTGGTTTCTTGGCTGGTGGATATTCTCAATACGCTTCCGAGTTCAAGGATGGGCCCAGGAAGGGCGAGATGCCATTGATCTCTGCGGCGCGGATGGGAAACAGGAGCATGGCGGAGAGGCTGCTGACTAAAGGTGTCGAGGTCAATGCCAGGAATGACAAAGGTGAGACTGCCTTGCACTGGACGGCGAGAACTGGACACAAGAATAAGGATGTTGCGGAGTTGCTGCTTGCTAAAGGCGCCGAGGTCAATGCTAAGGACAACATAGGTTACATGGCATTACACTGGGCGGCGAGAACTGGGAACAGGGGCGTGATGGAATTGCTATTGGCCAAAGGTGCCGAGATCAATGCCAAAGACAGCGAGGGCTTGGCGCCATTGCACTGGGCGGCGATCTGCGGTCACAGAGATATCGCGGAATTGCTTCTGACCAGCGGGGCCGAGGTCAACGCCAGGACGGACAAAGGCAAAATGGCTTTGCACTGGGCGGCGAATATTGCAAGAAGGGACGTAGTGGAATTGCTACTGACCAACGGAGCCGAGATCAATGCCAGGGATGGTGAAGGCAAGACGGCCTTGCAAGAGACTGTAAGTGGCCAGGTCGGAGTACGTGCTAAGGAATACAAGGGCATCGCCGAATTGCTCCGCCAGCACGGCGGTCTGGAGTAAGCTGGCACACTCCTCCGATTTGTCACACAAAGGGTAGAACTTGAGACGCTTCCCCGATCCTAGAAAACAAGGGGCTTGCGCATCTCACAATTCAGCTTCATCTTCCGTGTTGCCTCGTCCCCAGTTTTCATGTACCGTGAAGTGTATGGAAGTTCATTTCACGCCTGAGCAGGAAACGAAACTGGCGCAATCTGCCGCTCAGCAGGGTCGCGATCCCGACGAGCTGGTGCGGCAAGTCGTAGCGCGGTATTTTGACGAGGAAAACCGCTTCGTTAGCGCGGTGAGGCGTGGTGAGGAAGCGTTACAGCGCGGCGAGTATATCACCCATGAGCAAGCCGGCCTGCGCATGAAACGGTTTTTACAGCCCTGATGCAAGTTCGCTGGTCCATACCCTCAGCCGAGGATTTAGAGCAGATCTGCGAATGGATTGAAAAGGACAATCCCGAAGCAGCCCGCCGTGTTGCCCGAACGATCTATGACGAATGCGCTCGTTTGAAGGATTATCCCAATCTGGGACGCGCCAGCCGCCGCATGGTCGGACGGCGTGAACTTACATTTGTGCCTTTGCCTTATATCGTTGTCTATCAGGTCAAGCCGGACGCGGTTGAAATTTCGCGCATCTTCCACGGTGCGCAAGACTGGTATTGAGACCTTCCACTGCGCCGAGATATTCCGTCTCCCTTCTCCCAAGACCCGCGCCAGGCGATCTCGCGCGGCAGGGCTGTTAAAATCTACCCAGTCCAGTCCAGAGAGAGTAACCCGTGCCATCATCCCAGGTTCTATCCAAACCGAAGACCGCTCCGCTCACCTTTCAGGAGCTTTTGTTCCGCTTGCAGGGTTTTTGGGCGGAACGCGGCTGCGTCCTCCAGCAGCCCTACGACGTGGAAGTGGGCGCGGGCACCATGGCCCCGGAGACCTTCCTGCGCGTGCTGGGGCCACAGCCCTACAAGGTCGGCTACGCGCAGCCCTCACGGCGTCCCGCCGACGGCCGCTATGGCGAAAATCCCAACCGGCTCTTCAAGCACACCCAGTTCCAGCTCATCCTCAAGCCGCCGCCGGTCAACGTGCAGGAGCTATATCTGGAATCTCTTGAAGCCATGGGCATCGATCTCTCGCAGCACGACCTCAAGTTCGAGGAAGACAACTGGGAGTCGCCAGCCATCGGAGCCTGGGGCGTCGGCTGGCAGGTGATGCTCGACGGCCTGGAGATCACCCAGTTCACGTACTTCCAGCAGTGTGGCGGCCTGGAGTTGGACCCCATTTGCGCCGAGCTGACCTATGGCATGGAACGCATCGCCGCCTTCTTGCAGGATAAGGACTCGATCTACGAGATCGTCTGGGCCGTCGATCCGGAGACCGGGGCTGCCATCACCTATGGCGACGTACGGCTGCCCGAGGAGCTGCAATTTTCGGTGTATAACTTCGAGTTCGCCGATGTGGACAAGCTCTGGGAGCACTTCCGGCTCTATGAAGCCGAGGCGCAAACCATGCTTGCCCAAGCCAATGAGTTGTTCGCGAAGGAAAATGCCAACGCAGTGGAGAAGCGGCGCTTTCCGCTGCTGGCAACCTATGAACTGGCGCTCAAATGCTCGCACCTCTTCAACCTGCTGGACGCGCGCGGAGCCATCAGTGTCACCGAGCGAGTGGGCGTGATCGC
>Ga0187873_1001009_pt1 | contig 25063 bp, 19 predicted proteins | sample June2016WEW_16_1_2_FD_133012 | JGI IMG/M metagenome (GOLD analysis project Ga0187873, IMG submission 133012) | Peatland microbial communities from SPRUCE experiment site at the Marcell Experimental Forest, Minnesota, USA - June2016WEW_16_100 | ecosystem: Environmental > Terrestrial > Soil >...
CGCAGGAATTCACAGGCGCCGGGGCGGCTCTCCCCCCCCAGCCGCCCCGGAGAGAACAACAAAAGCAAGAAACTGCCCTGGAACTCGCTTTATGATTGGTACAGAAAACGGGGGCAGGTCACGCGGTAGTAAGGATAGTGAGGTTTTATAAGACAAAGTCATATTTCGCCTCTCCAGAGGTGGTAAGATCCACTCCAGTTTCAATTTACCTGGGATGTAGCATGGACCACATCCCAATTCATATTCCACCTGCTTCGACCATACACGTCATACGATTGGAACCAACGATATTGAAAAATAGTTCGATCTTCTCAAGCACAGGAGTTTTCCAGGACATAAGCTCAGCAGGTAATGAGTCAAGAGACTGGCCGTCAAAGAGCGAAGGTAGATGGATGACTGATTCTGAGTTAAAACATGCTCTAAAGCATGCAAACGGGATTCCGACTCCGTTCGATTACAAGTGTACAATTAGCGGCTACACCACGTCTGTCGTTGAGGGTCTAACGGCAACGCTGTTGGTTGATACGCCAGACAGAAAGCGTCACGCCTATCCAGTTTATTTCGATCCTTTAACGACAGGCAGTTCGTTTACATTTTACGTAGTGAATGTGTGTTCTTCTGGGGTTACCCCAACAATCGTCCAGTGGGATGACTTGGCAACGCTTCATGTATTCGGAGAAAATGAAACACGACGCGTCCCCTTAAAGTATGAGAGAAGAAATTTCCCCGCCAATTTAATGCCCGTTATGGGGCCGTCTGCTTTTCTGTGGAGCGGCATGCACGATTGCGACTGGGATAAATAACGATCTTGCTGACTCATGTCGTTATAGAAAAGTTTCGAGCTGCTAGGCAGAAAGCAATTCTCCCAAATCCCAAATATGGTCCGTAACCCCTGCTTGCATCGCGGGGGTTACTCTCAGCGTCATATGAACGCGGCATAGGTTGTACCAAGCCACGTAAAGCGCGGGTGGCGCATACGTCCCGACGGTCTTTGTCGGGATGTATGCGACCCAGGGACGATATAATGTTTGGGTGCTAAAGCACTACTACGACCTCAATCATCTGCATTATTTGACCACCCGCACGTATCGTCGCGCGCGCCGGTTTGACTCCGAGCGTTCTAGGAAGCAGGGGGTTGCGACTTTCGGCGAGGTGATAAGAAATTGAATTACCTGCGCAACCATCCCGTGAAACGAGGCCTGGTTAAGCATCCGGGCGACTGGCCGTGGTCGAGTGGGAGGTTCTATTTCTGGAATGACGCTGCGATCTTGGCCATGGACAAAATGCTGTGAGGGCGTCGACAAACCGAGGGTCGCATACATCCCGACAAAAACCGTCGGGACGTATGCGCCACCCGCGATGGACCGAATGTTGTGAGCGCATACATGCCAGAATGCGGCACGTATGCGCCACCCGCGGCTCACTTTGAGGCTTCCTCACCCTCGGACTGTAAGCACAGGACAGCGGGCGAGGGATACGACCTGGTAAGCGGTCAGCCCTGGCAAGTGCATCAGCGGCTGGGTACCGGTGCTGCTACTACTCCGCAGGCCAAGCACGATGAGATCGATCTCGCGTTCCTTAGCTACCTTGAGGATACACTCCACTGGGGAACCCAATTCCACGAGGAATTCGGTCTCCGGTGCCCCTTTTGGCCCTGGCCCGCCCAACTCTTCTATGTGTGCTCGAGAGAATTCCTCCAGTCTCGACCTGGCCTGCGCAGGCTTTTCGCCAACTTTCTGCGCAACATACAAAAGAAACAGGTGAGCTCCATATTCCTGCGCCAGCGCGAATGAGTAATCCATGGCCGGGGCGGACGCTGATGAGAGGTCGGTGGCGCAGAGGAGTCGCTGGAGTCTGACTTCCGCAGGCGGCTGCGGGGAACTTCCCGGACCCACCGTCAACACCGGACGTGTCGCCCGGCGGAGGATTTCATTGGTGACCGAACCGAGCAGCATCTTATGAATGCCCCGACGACCATGGGTCCCAATTACGATCAAGTCAACGTTGTGCTTGTCCACCATATCGGAGAGGGTGGGCCAAATCTCACCTTGGTCGAGCAAAACCTCGTACGGAATCTGTTGGAAATTCGAGCGGTTGAGCAATGCGACCATGCGTTGTGTGACGTAGCCTTGGGCTTGCTGCAGTGCAGTGTCCCGGTGTTTGGGTGGAACCAGACTGTAGGCTTCCGGGGGGGTTACATGAGCGACGTAGATCTTAGACCCATAGTGGCGCGCGATGGTTTCAGCATAAGGAAGCGTTGCCGCTGAACTCGGAGAGAAGTCGGTGGCAAACAAGATGTTCTTAAACGAGAGGTGCGGCTTCCTTTCGAGTGATTCGATCTTGGGACGCCTCCCGGAAACAGCTTTCTTGGCTTTCGGCGCCGTCGCTTTTCCTAATCCGGCGTTCCGGCTCGCTGCTTCCTCCACGCCGTACTCTCTCAAGGGTCTGTCTGCCACCAGTTCCGCACCATCGCGAGCCATCTGCGCAAGGAGATTCCTGCCAGAGGAGTCAACCGAGCCGACGCCGCTGAGGTTGACCACAACGGATTTTTCGTGAGGGAATGTTGAAAGCATGCGGTAACAATGCTTGAGTTCATCCACCCACGGCCCCGCCAATCTGCCTTCCAATTCTAAAGTCGCCAAGTCCGGCTCGTTGTGAATGGTGATCTTGAGCATGTGCTCCCAGACCTCCTTCCGGTGACACGGAAACCAGCCGGCGAGGTGGCCTGTGTCGCCCGCTTAGAACTCTCAATCGACTTCCACAAATCCTTGCACCCGCTCTGTACGGCCACGACCTTGACGGCGTGCTCCCGCTTTGGTCAGTCTAAGCCAGGAGCAAGAACTAGTCCAGTTGCATAAACTCTTTTTGCAACCACATTCGCGGTGGCACGAATTGCGCGTAACCAGTGGCGTGAGGTGGCCGGAGTCAGCGGCCTGCTCGTACCGAAACCACCCCCAAATCGGCGACCATGGAGTAATGCGCTGATTGGGTGGTGCGGCTTCGAGACTCAAGTTCATTGAACTATGGGCCAATGCAGCAATTCGAAGGTTACCACATTATGCCAGGAGAAAATTCGTAGCGCTCCTGAATGGCTTCTGCGAGCGCGGGATAGAGATCGCGTATGTGGCCGAGTCGATATCGCTGCTCGACTTTCCGAACGTCCGATGCGAGGGGTTGATCCTGGAACACGTCCGCAATCCATCGCGAGAAATCTCCCCGACGCGCATGTCCGCGGGTGGCGCATACGCCCCGACGGTTTTTGTCTGGATGTATGCGACCCAGGGACGATATGAGTCTTCACAGGTCTTCGGCTTTTCGCGCCACTTTCTTGCGCGCGGGCGGGATGTCGGACAATTAGGCACTTTCCCCTTACGATTTTGCCTGCCGGTGGGCAATGCCGATAATAACTCTATTGACAAGCCACGGGTACGGTGCTAGCGTAAGTCCTGTGGCCGAACAGGGCTCGGCGAGGATGGTCAATTTGGAGAGAACGCGCTATCGGGGCACGGCCCCGATGGTCAATTTGGGAAAAACGCGCTATCGGGGCTTGGCCTGAGGCGCGTCCCAGTCAATTGATCACCCGAGAATCACACCATCCTGATGGTTTCGAACGACGAAGACGCGATGTTCATGCAAACAGAAGGTCTCAGCCTGCGCCAACTCTGGGGGCTCACCCATGTGCCGTTCACGATGATGGGGGAGCTGTCCCAACAAAAAGATGTTAAAAATGAAGGTCGATCCGACTATATGTATGAAAACAAAGGAACAGAGAAGATGAAAAAGGATCGATCCGGGGATGTTGATGAAAATAAACAGCTTAATCGAAAATCGGGACGAAGTCAGAATGTTATTGAAAGCAAAGGAGATAGTCACGAGGTCGAGTGCTGGTGTCATTTGGAATGGGATTTCTTTCGAAAAATGGGCATTCCCACGGCTGGCGCATACGTCCCGACGGTTTTGGTCGGGATGAATGCGACCCAGGGATGATATGATGTCCGGGTGCCAAAGCACCTCAATCATCTGCATTATTTGAGCACCTGGAACGGCATAACGTATGCTACAAAGGCGGCGGGTAAGTGCGCAGTTCCTCAGTTTTGTCGGGCCTCACGCGCTCGGCGAGTGTGGCTTTGACGGTGCAATGAGAGCGGTGTGGCCGGCGTGTCTGCGATTCCTGAATCGCCCCGGCAACTCCGGCCAGCGCCCGGAAAATGCTCAAAGGCTGGCAGGCCGGTTCAAGGTGCCAGTGAGGGAGAGACTTCATGCGAAAGGCTTTGGTTTTCCTGCCGCTTTTACTCCTGCCGGTTTCTGCCTGGGCTCAGCAAGCGATACCCAAGGTGGAAGTATTTGGCGGTTACTCAAACCTGACGGCGAACCTGAACGGGTCCAGCTTCAATCTCAACGGCTTTGACGTTTCGGTAGCGGAGAACATGAATAAGTGGTTCGGCGGCGCCTTGCAAGTCAGCAGCCACTACGGCACCGAAGCCGGGTTCAAGACCAACACCCAGTCTTTTGCGTACGGCCCCGTTTTCTCCTATCGGAAGAACCCGAAAGTCGTCCCCTTCTGTCACGCCCTGCTGGGAGCTGAACGCGGTGGCCCGGAATACCTCGGTATCTCGAAGCCGGAATTCCGTTTTGGGATGTCCGCGGGCGGCGGACTGGATGTGAAGGTCGCAAACCACGTCGCTTTGCGATTGATCCAGGCGGATTACCTCCTGACCCGCTTCAGCGGCGCCCGGCAGGACAACCTCCGGGTGTCGGCGGGTATTGTTCTTCTCCTGGGCAAGAAATAAAACCGTCGCGAGTAGGGTCGGGGTACGATGGGATAATGGCGAGCTCCGAAATACCTGAGGGCGACCAAGCCGCAAGTCACCTCGACCTCAGAACCGCTTCCGATCGTCACGGCGTCAAGATTACTATCGAGGTGGCGGCGCCGCAATTCCGGCTGCTTTCGGATGGGGGCGGCTACTCACTCGCCGAGGCTTGGTCGGCGCTTTGGGAAGCAGATCCACCTGCCTGCCCGCTCCAACTGGGTGAAAGCGCCCCCTGGCCCAGGAATCGCCGTTCGGCGCCTGCTCTCCTGACCTCTTTTCTGATTCACTTCTCCGTCGGATTCTTCTTGTACAGTGTGCCACTTTCGAGGTTGTTCTACAGGTTCTCGGGGCCGCCTCCGGCAGCAAGACATGCTCCGTTGATCGTCTATGAGTTTCGGGCGCTGAAGCTGCCGCCCTACCTTCCGACGCTGCACCCACCCGGTCCGGGCGGCGCCCCGGGACGGGGAGCGAAGAAAGGAAGGCCGCCGCGGCTGGGCTACACGCGTTTCGATCCGCGTATTACGATCATCTCCAATCCCCCTCATCCTGACAATTCCCGCCTGACGATTCAGAATGCGGCCGCCCCTCCGGAGCTGAAGGCTCCTGAGGATTTGCGCGTTCCGGATTTGATCCTGGGAAACCTGGGGCCAGCGCCCGCCCCACCTGCACTTCCTCCACCCCCCCGAGCGGCGGCGCCTCCTCCCCCGGTAGAAGAGCCCAAGGCGCCTCCGCCCCCCCAGCCCGTGGAGCCTGCCCCGGCTCCACACCCCGCCACGCTGGACTTGGCGTCGAAGCTTCCTCCCCTTCCCACGCCGCAGCTCGAGGTGCTGCCAGGTCCGACGGCGGATGCGGCCGCGGGGGCTGGGCAGGCGCCCCGGCAGCAGGTTCGAGAGGCCGCGCCGGCGCCTTCCAACCATCCCGACGCCTCCGCCGCGCCTGACGCCGAGAAGCGTCCCGGCACTACCCAGTTGACGACGCTGAGCGTTGATCCGATTGCGCTCAAAGACTTCACGTCGTTACCTCCCGGAAACCGTGCCGGAGCGTTCTCGATCGGTCCGGCCAAACCCGAGCGGGGTTCACCGAAAGGAGCTGAGTCCGGTTCGCAGAAGGGCGTCGAGGGCGCTCCGCTTGGCATCGGGGAAGGAGGACCGGGGCCCGGCGGTGACAAGAGTGTGGCTGTCGGAAGCGGGCACGCCGGTGGCGGAGGGGTCGGCAACTCCGCCGCCGCTCCTCCCCTCAGTGTTACCGGTCCAGCGGTCGAGCCCGGCATTGCAGCGGGAACTCTCCCTCCCCTCCCGCCGGAGGCTTTGGTTTATCCCGTGAATACGGCCCATCTGAAACCCCGTGCGCCCAGCATCATCGTGAGCAGCGGCCCCTGGGGCGGTGGCGGGCTGCGCGTCTATGGCGTGCTGCACGGCGGAAAGATTTACACTGTCTATCTCACCATGCCCGGGAAGAACTGGATCTTGCAGTACTGCACCCGCGAGGATCCGCCTAAGCTGGCAGTAGCTTCGCGGGTGGTCGAGGTTCACATGCAGCCGCCCGTCGCGCCCCCGGCGGCTATTGACCAGTTTGACTTTCACCGCCCACCCGTCACCCAGGACCCCGCAGCCACGATGATCATCTTGCACGGGCATATCCGTGAAGATGGTTCCGTCGAGAACCTGGAAATCCTGCAGGGGGTCGAGCCCACCATCAATGAGGCGGCGCGGGCCGCCTTCGCGCGCTGGAAGTTCAGCCCCGCCCTACAGGCCGGGAACCCGGTGGCCGTGGAGATCCTGGTGGGCGTTCCCGCCATCGTGCCCGGGAGTTGATGAGGAAGAGGAAGAGAGTCTAGCAGGCTTGACATTCGGAACTTGACTATTTGAGTCAAGTCTGCCGAAACCATCGCGACGGAAAGGCCCCTCCACCCCCGGCGCTCGGGGCCCCGAGCGCCGGGGGTGGAGGGGCCTTTCCCTATACCCTGAGCGCGGGTGGCGCCACCCGCGGCAACCCCCCAATGCGTTCCAGCGCGGTGAGAAGTGTGCGCTAACCATCCTGTTAATGACAATAATCTTACTTGCCAAGGGCCATGCCCTGCTTTATACTAGCTAGGGCTAGGTCTACGGCCCCAAGTATCTGACGGAGTTGGACATATGCGCAAACGCAGGACCGACGCCGGCCAGGCGATCCTGGAGTTCGCTTTGGTGCTGCCGCTGCTGTTGACCTTCCTTCTAGGCATCATCGTGCTCGGGATTGCTTTCAATAACTATCTGGAGCTGACGAATGCTACGAACATCGGTGCGCAGCTTCTTTCGATGAGCCGCGGGCAGACCACAAACCCGTGCACTACGACTAGCCAAGCGGTCTACGCAGCAGCGCCGGGCCTCACTCAGGGGAGTCTCCAGTTCACGATTGTGTTGAAGGGAACTACGGTTGCCACCAACGCGGCCAACCCGACGTGCAGTGGGGCGCAACAATATCTGGTGGCGTCCCAAAATGCCCAGGTAACGGTCACCTATCCGTGCAACCTCAAATTCTTCATATACAATCCTGCGCCCAACTGCCTCCTCACGGCGCAAACGACGGAGGCCATCCAATGAACCTTAACAGCGAATATACTGTTCGCCGGGTGCGCGACGGCCAGCGCGGGCAGGCGCTCGTGCTGGTCATGGTCTTGCTGGTCGCCTTTCTGGGAGCGTCCGCGTTAGTAGTCGACCTGGGCGCTCTCTATTATTCCTATCAAGAGCTCCAGGCTGCAACCCAGGCGGCGGCGTTGGCAGGAGCGCAGTACCTGCCCAATAGCAGTGGCGCAACCGTAATAGCCAAGGCGACGCAGTACAGCGCCGTAACGGGGGGTTTGAACACCCATTCCAATCTGCTCAACGTTGCGATGGTGTCTGGGTACCCTCTGTTGAAGTGCTTCACGAGCACCGGAGTCTCCTGTTCCACTCCGTCGGGCTACAACGGCATCGTCGTGAAGCAGCAAGCGACCGTGCCGATGTATTTCGCCAAGGTGTTCGGTGTCAGCTCCGTCGCCGTCACGGCAACCGCGACCGCAGGTGCACCGGGACCGGGCGGAAGGAATGGCCCGTACAACGTGATGATGGTCCTCGACACGACGGCTTCGATGAGTAACAATGACAACAACTGCGGTGACACAAGAATCAACTGCGCGCTGGCCGGCGTCCGGACTCTGCTGGGCACGCTCTCGCCCTGCGCCGCGAACCTGGCAAACTGCGGCGCGGTCACAAACTTCAACGTCCCGAACCCGGTGGATGAGGTCGGCTTGACGGTGTTCCCAGGGCTGTCATCGGCCACATACCCCCAGTATGACTACGATTGTAGTAACAACGTGCCCAATAATTTCATCTCGAAGTACACGGCTTCGCCGTTACCGACCTACCAGATCGTTCCGTTTTCGAGCGACTACCGCACTTCCGACACGGCTGGTTCGCTGAACGCCACCTCCGACATCGTGTTGGCGGCCCGCGGAGTTGCCGGCTGCAATGAGGGTGTGGATGTCGTGGGTGGCGTCGGCACCTTCTATGCGGGCGCAATCACGGTGGCACAAACGGCGCTGCAGAATAACGCCAGGCCGAATTCGACGAACGTGCTCATCTTCCTCAGCGATGGCGACGCAAATGCTACGAACGCCAACCTGGTGGGGTACCCCAGCACGCAGGAGTGCCACCAGGCGGTCACGGCGGCCCAGGCCGCGGCGGGAGCGGGAACCTGGGTGTACTCGATCGCCTACGGCGCGGCGTTATCGGGATGCGGCACTGACACCGCCCCAGCGATCACCACATGCGCGGCGATGCAGCAAATCGCCTCCTCACCCGGCCATATCCCCGATGGGTCGAAGTTCTTCTCCGTCGCAGGCGGCGTTAGCTGCCCAGGCGCTCGATCGACCGCTAGCCTGAACCAGATCTTCACGGCTATCGGGGGGGATCTTACGCTCGCCCGTCTGCTCCCCAACAACACCACGTAGACGCCTGGAGGAGATGCAGGGCGCCGAGTTTCTCGCTGAGATTCCTATGATGGAAAAAGAGTCGATGCGCGTTTGCTTTCACACTCTCGACCAGGACTTCTCGGAAGTTGTCGGCCGGGTTTTGGGAGAGGGTTTTGAAGTCAACCTGGACAAGACTTTCAACACCGACGCCTTGGGAAGATGGAAGAAAGAGTGTGATTGCGTTCTGCTGGACTTGCGAGCCCTCCCCGGCGGGGCGGAGATAGGCTCCGCACAGGAGGATTTGGCAAAGTTCCGGCGGACGGATTTCCCCCCGCCCATTATCGTCCTGCTGGGACAGGACGACGCGGTTTTGACCCGGCGGCTGGTCGAGGCGGGCGCTTACGATGTCCTGGCTGGACCGCCGAACATCCTGGAACTTCGCCTGGTGCTGTGCCGCGCTCACCGTTTGCACCAGGTGGAGATGGAGCTCCATCATCTCCGCGCGCAGGAAGCTCCAGCCGCCACGCTGGACGGACTGGTCGGCTCCTGCGAAGGCATGCAGGAAGTCTTCGCCCTGGCACGGAAGGTGGCGCCTTGCGACGTCAACGTACTGATTACCGGTGAAACCGGCACGGGGAAGAGTATGCTGGGCCGCGCCATGCACCGTTTGAGTCCGCGCAGCGCGGGGCCGTTTGTGGCCTTTTCGTGTGCGAATCTACCGGAGCACTTGGTCGAAGATGAGCTCTTTGGACATGAGAAGGGTGCTTTTACAGGAGCCCTGATGCTGCGCCGTGGCCGTTTCGAGGCGGCCGACAGCGGAACCCTGTTCCTCGACGAGGTCGGCGATTTGCCTTTGGGGCTGCAGGCCAAGTTGCTGCGCGTGCTCCACGACCGCAGCTTTGAGCGGTTGGGCAGTAATACGCCCTTGACCGTGAACGTCCGCTTGATCTGTGCGACGCACTGCAACCTGGAGGAGATGGTCGGGCGGGGCGAATTTCGCGAGGACCTTTACTACCGCCTGAATGTCATTCAATTACATCTGCCTCCGCTGCGCGAGCGCGAGGGCGGTATCATCGTGCTCGCCCACCACCTGCTGCAACAGATCAGTCAGGAATTCGGCAAGCGGGTTAACCGCTTCTCGCGTCTGGCGATCGAAGCCGTCGACGAGTATGCCTGGCCGGGCAACGTGCGGGAACTGGAGAACGTGATTCGGCGCGCCGTGGTGCTGGCGGAGGGGTCCACGATCGAGGTGTGGAACCTGCCCGCCAAGGTGCGCGGTGGCTTCGAACCGTCGCAGGCGACGCGCTCGTATGACGAGGAATTGCGTGATTTCAAGCGGCGCCTGGTGATCCGGACGCTGCAGAGATGCAACGGCAACAAGGCGGAAGCGGCGCGCGTGCTGGGGCTGGCCCGCGGCTATCTGCATCGCTTGATTCACGACCTCAAGATTCCCTCCGAGGAAACTTCGCCCCCGGCCAGCGCCGTGCCACCGACGGTTCCGAACATCGTGATGTAGGATTCGACGGAACGATTATTGGTATGTTGCTCCGAGAAAACGGGGGCCGGGATGCCAGTCCAGAAGCGGTAACTTCCGGCCGGTTTTCCGACACCTCCAGCCGGCATTTCCTCCTCACCAGTCAGAATTCCGACGGCGGATGGGGCTACCACCCCGCGACTCCCAGCAGCGTGGAAGCCACCGCGTGGGCGTCGCTCGCGCTCCTTTCCCGGGCCGCAGATCCCTCGCCGGCGGAGGCCTGCGCCCGCGCCCGCGCCTGGCTCCTGCGGGCGCAAATGCCGGACGGGGCTTGGCCCGCCTTTCCGGGGCAGCGCCAGGGTTGCTGGGCCACTTCGCTGGCAGCGCTGGCTCTGCATCTCGAGGGCGGAAGCCCGGAGGCCGTCGAGCGAGGCCGCGATTGGCTCCTCGAGGCGTGGCCGGCTGACGGCAACCTCTGGTGGCGGTTGCGCTTGGTCCTTGCCCGGGGCACGGTCGTCCGCCAGGACAACTCGCTGCACGGCTGGAGTTGGACCCCCGGCACGGCCAGTTGGGTGGAACCTACGGCCCATGCCCTCCTGTTTCTCCGCAGCTTGCCTCAGGAACTGCTTTCTCCCCGCGCGGCGAAACGGCGGCAACTGGGTGAGCGGATGCTTTATGACCGCATGTGCCCGGGAGGCGGATGGAACAGCGGCAATCCGCAGGTTTACGGAGTGGCCGGCATCCCCCGCATCGGCCCCACGGCCTGGGCGCTGCTGGCGCTGCTTCCCCATTCCCAGCGCGCCGAAAACCAGATGAGCCTGGGCTGGCTTGAGGGCGCCTACCCTCGCATTCGCGGAGCAGCCTCCCTGGCCTTGGCGCACCGCTGCTTGCGAGCTTACGGACGGCCGGTCGGGCCGCTCACCCCAGACCTCGGCGACCTTTACTTGCGGAACTGTTTCTTCGCGAGCGTGCTCACCTTCGCCTGGATCGCCCTGGCGGGGAGCGGGGAAGAGAATCGTGCCCGCCAGGCCGGCGGAGATAGGGCGACTTCATGAGCCTTGCCAAACGCGCCCTGGTGCCTTCCTTTGCGCGGCCTGCCTCTTGGGTGGCTATCGTGCGGGCCGACAGCTACCAGATGGACCTGGGCACACTGATCTTCAACGCCCTGCGGGAATTTGACCTGCGCCTGCGCGATAAGAGAGTGGTGCTGAAACCCAACTTTGTGGAACCGGACCTCGACGGCGTCATCAACACCCACCCTGCCGTGATTGCTGCCGCGCGCGAAAGCTTTCTGCGCCTGGGGGCAGCGTCCGTGCAGGTGGCCGAGGGGCCTGGTCACGAGCGCGACACCGAGGCCATCGTCGAAACCCTCCGCCTGCGCGATTTCCTGGGCCCGCTGCCCGGCGTCTTCGTGGACCTGAATCTCGATGAAGTTCGCCGCGTCCCTTTGCAGACCCGCGCCTCCCGGCTGCGAGAGCTTTATCTCCCACGGACGGTTCTCGAGGCGGACTTCCTGGTTTCTCTGCCCAAGCTCAAAACCCATCACTGGGTGGGCGCGACCCTTTCCCTCAAAAACATGTTCGGCATTGTTCCGGGATGCTGCTACGGTTGGCCCAAGAACATTCTCCATTGGGCCGGCATCACCGGTTCCATCCTCGACATCAACAGCACCGTGCGGCCGGACTTCGCCATCGTGGACGGCATCGTGGGGATGGAGGGCAATGGGCCCATCCAAGGAACTGCCAAGGCCAGTGGAGTGCTCATCCTGGGCGAGGATCCCGTAGCCGTGGACGCCACCGCGGCCCGGGTCATGGGCCTCGAGCCCGAGCGGATCGATTATCTGGCCAAGGCCGGCACGCTGCTCGGGCACCTGCGGCCGGACAAGATCCGCCAGCTCGGCGAGAGCGTCCGAAGCGTCAGGACCCCCTTTGCGGTTCTGCCGGCCTTTCAGAAACTGGTGGCCTCCAGCTAGTGTCCTGAGACAGAAGTTCGCGGGTGGCGCATACGTGCCGCATTATGGAATGTATGCGGCCCTAAGAGATCGAATATTGTGACCGCATACATGCCAGAAAGCGGCACGTATGCGCCACCCGCGAAGGAACGTAGCCCACGGCGTGAGAAGCTGTGAAATAATGGCTGACTCCACCGCAGAGGCGCCGAGACGCAGGGAGAGGGCCCTTTGTTTTCAATGCTCTGCGCCTCCGCGACTCTGCGGTGAGAAAGGGTTTTCGGCGATCCGAGGATTTGATGGTGACTTCTGACACGCTGGCGACTCCCCCTGATTTGGAACCCCCTCCGCGCCAGTCCCATCTCAAGAAGTTGGTGTCCTTCCCGGCCCTGCTGGCTGTCGCGCTGGTGGGCGCCATGTTTGTCCCGCTGCGCGATTTCTTCGCCGATCCGGACGTTTGGTGGCACCTCAAGGTGGGCGCCACGCTTCTTTCCACCCACCGCTGGCCCAGCGCGGACCCCTATTCATTCACGGCTCATGGCTCCCCCTGGATAGCTTATGAGTGGCTGGGTGAGGTCCTGCTCGCGGCCGTCGAGCGGGCGTGGGGACTACAGGGGCTCATGGCGCTCGATCTCGCTCTTACCGCGGCCATCCTGCTGGCTCTCTACGCTCTCGCGACGCTGCGCTGCCGGAATTCCAAAGCGGCTTTTGTAGTGTGCGCTGTCTCCTTGCCGTTGGTCTATCTTTCCTGCAGCTTGCGCCCGCAGATGCTCGGGTATCTCTTCTTGGTGCTCACCCTCCTCGCTCTGGAGCGCTTTCGTCAAGGCCGCACGGGCACGTTGTGGCTGCTGCCGCTGCTGTTTCTGGTGTGGGTCAACACGCACGGCAGCTTCGTCATCGGGCTGGGTGCGTTGGGGGTTTATGGGGCCAGCGGCTTGGTGCACATTCAGTGGGGCGAACTTCGGTCCCGGCTCTGGACTTCCGGCGAACGTCTGCGGCTGGAGCTGGTTGCGCTCCTGACTCTTGTGGCGCTCACCCTTACGCCCTATGGGACGGAGGTCTGCCTCTACCCACTGAACATGGCTTTCTCCCAGCCCATCAACGTGGGCAACATCAAGGAATGGCAGTCCATGATGTTCGGCGCATTCTTTGGGAAACTGTTCCTGGCCTTGGTCCTCGGCTTCTTGCTGGCCCAGGTCACCCTCCGGCCTGCCTGGCATCTGGCGGAGCTGGCGCTCTTCTTTGCCGGTATCGTTGCTGCCTGCTTGCACGTACGCTTCGTGCTGGTTTTCGTACCTTTCAGCGTGCCCCTGCTCGCCGTAATCCTGGCCCGCTGGATTACGCCCTACGAGCCCAGTCGCGACAAGTACCCATTGAACGCCCTTCTGATGGTGCTGGCCGTCGCCGGCATGGTGTGGTTTTTTCCCTCGCGGGCCAAGCTCGAAAGCGTGATGGAGGAGAAATGCCCGGTCAAGGCGGTGACGTACCTGAAGCAGCATCCTGTCCCCAGGCCTATGTACAATACGTACGGCTATGGCGGTTACTTGATCTGGCAATTGGATGGACAGAACAAGGTGTTTGTGGATGGCCGGGCGGATACTTACGAACGAGTGGGTGTGCTCGCCGACTACCTCAGCATCTCGCGGCTTGCTCCCACCACACCCTTCCTGCTGGACGCCTATAACGTGCAGTCTTGCCTCCTCGACCGCGACGAGCCGCTAGCGACGCTACTCGCTGCCTCGCCGGGCTGGCGGAGAGTCTATAGCGACAAGCTCAGCGCCCTGTTCGTTCGCTGCGACCAGAATCTCGAAGCGAGGCCGAGAGCAGAGCATGACCGTCCCTGAGAAAGCAGCCAAGCCGGCCGCAGCCCGGGGCGTCGAGCCCTGGAGCCTGCTCAAGAAGGTGTCCTCGTTTCCGGCCATGCTGGCAGTTGCGCTGGTGGGCGCCTTCTTTGTGCACCTGCGCAGTTTCGCCGTGGACCCGGACGTCTGGTGGCACATCAAGGTGGGCTCGACCCTGCTTTCCACCCACCAGTGGCCCACGACGGATCATTACTCCTTCACCGCGCGCGGCACTCCCTGGATAGCCTACCAATGGCTGGGTGAGCTTCCCCTCGCAGCCGTGGAGCGGGCATGGGGGCTCCGGGGGATCCTGGCGCTCAATCTCGCCCTGGCGGCTGCCATTCTGATTGCCCTCTACGTTCTCGCCACCCTGCGCTGCCGAAATTCGAAAGCGGCAATGGTGGCGTGCGCCGTGCACCTGCCGCTTATCTATCTGGTCTCGAGCGTGCGTCCGCAGATGCTGGCGTTTATGTTTCTGGTGCTCACGCTCATCATCCTGGAGCGCTTTCGCGAGGGCCGCACGGGTGCGTTGTGGTTGCTGCCGCCGCTGTTCCTGGTGTGGGTCAACACGCACGGCAGCTTCGTCATCGGGCTGGGTGCGTTGGGGGTTTATGGGGCCAGCGGCTTGGTGCAGATTCGCTGGGGCGATCTTGAGTCCCGGCTTTGGACTTCCGGCGAACGTCTGCGCCTGGAGCTGGTGGCGCTCCTGAGTCTCGTCGCGCTCACCCTCACACCCTATGGCACCCAGCTCGCGTATTACCCATTGGATCTGGCTTGGTCTCAGCCCCTCATGGTGGCCAATATCGAAGAATGGCAGCCCTTGGTGTTTGGCGAGCTCTTTGGGAGGCTCTTCCTGGTTCTGATTCTTGGCTTCGTACTGGCCCAAATCACCCTGCACCCTACCTGGCGGCTGGCGGAGTTGGCGTTGCTCTTGGCCGGGACTGCTGCGACCTGCCTGCACGCGCGCTTCGTTCTGGCTTTCGTGCCTTTCAGCGCGCCCTGGCTCGCCGTGATCCTGGCCCGCTGGATTCCGCCTTATGAACCCGCCGAAGACAAACACGCTCTGAACGCCCTTTTGATGGTGCTGGCCGTCGCCGGCATGGTGTGGTTCTTTCCCTCGAGGGCCAAGCTTGAAAGCGTGATGGAGGAGAAATGGCCGGTCAAGGCGGTGGCCTACCTGAAACAACATCCTGCGCCCCGGCCCATGTACAATACGTACGGTGATGGCGGCTACCTGATCTGGCAATTGGATGGTCAGAACAAGGTGTTTATCGACGGCCGGGCGGACATTTACGAACGGACAGGCGTGCTCGCGGACTATCTCAGCATCTCCCGGCTCGCGCCCACCGCACCCTTCTTGTTGAACGCTTACAACATCCAGTCCTGCCTCATCGGCCGCGACGATGCGCTGGCCACGCTGCTCGCCGCGTCGCCGGAATGGCGGAAAGCGTACAGCGACAACCGGAGCGTCCTGTTTGTGCGCCGAGACCAGAGCGCCCGGGCGCTCCCCGCGGGGGAGCATGGCCATTCCTGACACGCTCGCCAAGCCGGCCGCAGTCAGCCGCGCCCCATCCTGGGCGCCGCTCCGAAGGGTGATCAGTTTTCCATCCCTTTTGGGCGCCCTCCTGGTTCTTGCAGCGCTGCTGGTGACGCGAGCCTTCCACGTGGATTCCGACACCTGGTGGCATCTCGTGGTGGGCCAGCGCATCCTCGCTACGCACTCCTGGCCTACATCGGACCTCTACTCTTTTACCGCGCACGGCACGGAATGGATCGCCTACGAATGGCTGGCGGAAGTGGTTTTGGCGTGGGTCTTTGGGGCCGCCGGCTTCCCAGCTTGGATGGGCCTGCTCTTCGGCCTGGCGAGCAGCATCACGCTCCTGACCTACACCTATGCTTATCTCCGTTGCCGGAATCCGAAGGCGGCTTTCGTGGCCACGGCACTGGTCTTGCCGCTGGCCGGGGTTTGGTTCACCCTGCATCCCCAGCTCTTCGGTTATGTCTTCCTATTGGTCACGCTCATCTGCCTCGAACTTTTCGAGCAAGGCCAGCGCTGGGCCCTGTGGCTGCTCCCCCTGGTATTTCTAGTGTGGGTAAACACGCACGGGACCTTCATCTTGGGGTTCTTCGCGCTGGCGGTCTATGGGCTGAGCGGGCTGGTGGATCTTCGCCAGGGGAGCTTGGTGGCCGATCGGTGGTCGCGGCCCGACCGGATCCGACTGGAGCTGGCGGGCTTGCTTTCGCTTGTCGGTTCGTGCCTGACGCCCTACGGGACGCGCCTGGCCTCTTATCCCTTGCAGATGGCATTCCTGCAGCGAGCGAATCTCGGCGGCATCATCACCTGGCAGCCGTTGGACCTGCGCGCCTGGCCGGGCAAGCTCTTCCTGGTATTCCTTCTCGTCCTGATTGTGGCCCTGATGGCGCTACGGCCTGCCCTCAGGCTGGCGGAAGTGGCGCTGTTCCTCTTTGCCGTCGGCATGACCGTGCTCCATGCCCGCATGCTTCCGCTGTTCGCAATCGTCTTGGCGCCGCTCCTTGCCAGCCTCCTGGGGCGGTGGATTCCAAAATACGAACCGGCGGGCGATCACTATGCCGCCAACGCCTTTCTCATTGCCTTGGTGGTATTGGGCATGGTCAAGATTCTCCCCGCTCGGCGAGATCTTGACCGGGCGGCCCCCGCCCCCTATCCCGAGCAGGCGGTGGTTTACCTGCGCGCCCACCCGCAGCCCGGACCGTTGCTGAATGAACTCGACTGGGGTGGCTACCTACTTTATGGGTTGGGCCCGGAGCAACGGGTATTTATTGACGGGCGGGTCGACATCTACGAATACACCGGCGTCTTCGCGGATTATCTGCGGATCATGAATCTGGATCAGAGCACTCCCTGGCTGCTGAGAAAATACAACACGCAATCCTGCCTCATCTCCACCGGGGCGCCGCTCGCGACCTTCCTGGAGGCCTCACCGGAGTGGCAGAAGATCCACAGTGATCGGGTGAGTGTGTTGTTCGCGCGCCGCCCCGGCCACTCCGGGGCCTGGCGGCGGTGAAGCGATGCTATCGACGAGTAGGCCGGCCTCCGCGAAGCTGCGAACCCTGGGTGTCCTGTTTTTCTTCTCGGGCCTTTCGAGCCTTGTCTTCGAAACCCTTTTCACGCGTCTGCTCACCTACAGTTTTGGCAACACCGCTCAGGCGGTCAGCACGGTTCTGGCTGCCTTCCTGGGGGGGCTCGCCTTGGGCGCTCTGCTGTTCGGGCGGTGGGTGGACCGGCGCCCCCCCTCGCTGTGGATATATGCCGGCCTGGAACTCGGGGCGGGCGTCTATTGCGTCTTCACGCCTCGCCTGTTGGCGTTGGTGACGGCCGGTTATGTCGCCTTGTTCCACCGGTTTCACCTCAGTCTCCTCAGCTTGACCGCCGTGCGGTTCGCCCTTGCCAGCCTGGTGATCGTCATCCCCAGCCTGCTCATGGGTGGCAGCTTGCCGGCGCTGGCCCGCTACGTTTCCTCCGGCTGTCAGGATTTCGCGCCGCAAGTGGATCTCCTATACGCCCGCAACACTCAAGGCGCTGCGGCGGGCGCTTTGGCCTCGACCTTCTTGTTCATGCCGATCTGGGGTGTGAAGGGAACCTTGGGGATTGCCTGTGGAATCAATCTTGCGATTTTCCTTGCGGTGGCTTGGCTGGTGCGCCTGCCTGTCTTTGCGCAGGGAGCGGGCGATGCGCCATCGCAGTCGCCGCTTCCCGAGGTCGCGACCGCCATCCCGGCGCGAAGGCTGGGGCTGCTGGCCGCATCCTTTCTTACGGGCGCGGTCGCCCTAGGGTATGAGGTGCTTTGGACGCACATCCTTGCCTTTACCGTCGGGAACAGTGTTTATGCATTCGGGGTGATGTTGTTCGCTCTGCTCTGCGGGCTGGGCTGGGGGGCGGAAATTGTTGCACGGCGTTTTGGCGATCCCGCCGCCGCCGCGCCGGCGCTCGCGGGGTCTCAAGTGCTGCTGGGCTTTGCGGTGCTGCTGACCGTCCCGCTCTGGGACAGGATTCCTCAGTTCTTCAATTTGGGCCTCGGGAGGGCGGCTTGCCTGGGCCTGGCGTCCCTGGTGGTGTTCCGGATCGCGGTAGTGGCGGTCAGGCGCCGCCAGGAGTCGCGAAAGGGACTTTTCGGTTGGTTAAGGAGGAACGAGCCAGTCGTCGAAGCCCTGTTGTTCTGCGCCCTGGCGGGTGGAAGCTCCATCCTCTGGAAGTTTGACAATACCTTCTTCGTGGCTTCGGAATTGGCGCGCTTCTCTTGCGCCTTTCTTCTGCTGGCGGGTCCCGCCGTGCTATTAGGGCTCAGCTTCCCGCTGCTTCTCAATCTTTACACTCAAGGCAGGGTGGCGCCCGGGAGGAGTGTGGGCGGGATCTACGCGAGTAACACGGCAGGCGCCATCTTGGGTTCGCTCCTGGTCGGCTTTGGGGTATTGCCGCGCTTCGGTTCGCTCACCTCGCTGCGCGCCGCGGCTACACTGAATGTGCTTTTGGGAGGCCTTTTCGCTTTCTTCCTGCTCCCCTCCCGCCGCCGACGGTCGCTGGCATGGGCGTTAGTGACTGTGCCCATGATCATCGGGCTCTGGGTTTTCCCGCGCGGCTGGAACCTCCATCGCCTGACGGTTGGCTCCTACGTCTACTTCGGCGCTGCGGACCGGCCCGATCGAGTGCTCTACGCCCGCGAAGACACCCAGGGCGGCCTCACGACCGTAGTTCAAGTGGGCCCCGAACGCATTCTCCTCTCGAACGGAAAGTTTCAGGGCAACAATGCCGGGGAGGTGCCGGCGCAGATTCAGTTCGCGCTCATTCCCGTATTGTTCACGCCGCAATTCCGGAATGCGCTGGTCATCGGCTTGGGCACAGGCAACACCTTGCGTAGCCTCTCACAATTCCCGTTTGAGCGTATCGACGCGGCGGAATTGGCCCCCACTATTGTGGATGCGGCTCGCCGCTGGTTTCAGGATGTAAACGGACGGGTTCTTGACGATGACCCCCGAGTCCATCTTTCCGTCGCTGACGGGCGGAACTTCCTGCTGCTGTCCCGCGACCGCTATGACTTGATTACCATCGAAATCACCTCGATCTGGATCAGCGGGGAGGCTGACTTGTACAACCGGGAGTTCTACGAGCTCTGCCGGGCCCACCTGGGCGAACGCGGCATTCTGCAGCAGTGGGTCCAGATTCACCACATGCGCACGCCGGACCTGCTGGTGATTCTCAACACGGCCGCGCAGGTCTTCTCTTATGTGGCCTTCTTCCAGGGGCCCGAGCAAGGCCTGCTGATTGCCTCCGCCTCGCCGCTCCAGTGTGACTACCCGCTGATCGAGGGGTTTGATCGCGACCGCAGAGTGCGTCAAGAGCTGAGAGCCATCGGCGCACCTAGCCTCTGGTCCTTGTTGGGTGAGTTGATGCTTTACGGCGAGTCGCTGCGGAGAGGTTTGTCCCGGTTGTCCGACCTCAGCGGGCTGCCGGCGGACTTTGCCTCGACGGACTACTACCCCTACCTCGAATACCGCACCCCCAAGGCGAACGTCCTCCCGTACGACACGGCCCCGCTGAATCTCGAGTTCCTGCGCGGCCTGCGTCCCCCGCAGCCTCCCGTTGATCTCCTGGTTCAGAACGCGCCTTCGCCCGGGGCTCGAAACCTGGTGCGGGGTTACTGTTTAGAGCAGAGGGGGGACCTCGACGCGGCGCTGGAGTGCTTCCAGCGGGTGGACGGCCCTCGCCGGGCACAGGCGGAGTTGGAAATCCGGCGCATCGAACTCAAGCAGGGAGCGTCCGCCCGATGATTTCCACACGAAAGATCGCTGACGCCAGGAGCAGCGGCCATGCCTAGCGCGACGGAATCCGGCCTTGCGCAGCCGCCCGAATGCCCCACGCGCCCCGGGTCTCGCTTCCCCCGCCTGCTGAGCAGGGTCGCTCGGAACGCGGCTGCCGTGACGACGGCACTTCTGGTGGTCGCTCTGGTTCCGGCGCTGCGCGCCGCCCGATTGCCCTTGCGGTTTAACTGGCCGGTGTTGCTCGGCGCCTGGGTGGGGTTGATCTTTCAATCGCTCTTCCTTGCCTGCATCCTGTATGGGATCGCAGGGCCTTTCGAGAGCACTCTCAAGCCGTTCCTCCGACGCTACTGGAATGACAAGCGGAGACTGCTTTTGCTCCTCCCTTTGGTGGTTGAGCTCTTCTGGTTGGAGGGCGCATTCCCGGGAGCGGTGCTGGTGGTAACGGTCCTGGCCGTTGTGGAACTCCTCGAGCGAACCCGCCGCCAGCCCGGCGCTTTCCTCACGGCGGTCGAAGCGGTCATGCTTCCCGCCGCCTACCTGTTCGTCGGGCTGGTCGTGACCTTCGCCTTGAACGACCTCATAGTGACCCGCAGGTTCTATGGCGCTTATGACGCCCTATTCAATCGTGCGGATACCTGGATCCTGGGTGGCGCCACGGTATCGGAACTTGCCCACCAGGCGGCGCGGATGCTGCCCCGGCAAACCTTTACGCTGCTGGAGATCATCTACTGGGGGATGTTCAGCCAGATTGGCGCAGGCATAATATTTACGGGATTGCAGTTCGGAAAGGGACGCGCGTATCAGTTGGTGGGGACTATCCTAACCGGCTATTTCCTGGCCCTGGTTTGTTTCTATCTTTGGCCCAGCCACGGTCCGTATTACCTCTGTCCGGGCCATTTTTCATCCCTGCCCGACAAACTGAGCGTCTACGCCGCGCAGCAGACGCTGCTCCTGCGGGCGCAAGCCCTTTGGCAAGGCAGGGGAGTGGACAGCATTGGCACGGATTACTTCATCGCTTTCCCGTGCATGCACATCGCCCAACCGCTCATCGTGATGTGGTTTCTGCGCGGATGGAGACGGGTGGTCTTGGCTCTTCTGCTCCTAGACGTTCTACTGACCGTATCGATTCTGCTGCTCGAGTGGCACTACCTGGTTGATCTGCCGGGGGGTGTGGCCATCGCGGCGTTGGCGATCGCCAGTGTGGGCCGGGAGCCCGTCTCAGGCGGAGCGGGAGATCCGGCGAATCCATCTCGAGGCGAGTGCAGCCGCCCGATGACTTCCGCTCGCCAGAGCGCGTAGACGAGGGGATCTGGACAAATTATGACTCGAGTAACAAAATCGGTGTTGCCCTGGTTCGGTTTGGCCGCCACGCTCGTCCTGTTCCTGCTCTGCCTGGCGCGGATGCACCCGACGAACTGGTTCGGGATTTATCGCGACGATGCCATTTATTTCAGTTCGGCTAAGGCTCTGGCGGAGGGTCGGGGCTATATCCTTCCGAGCTTTCCGGGAAACCTGCCTCAAACCAAGTACCCGGTGCTCTATCCCTGGCTGCTCTCCTGGGTCTGGAAGTGGGACCCGTCATTTCCCGCCAACCTCGGGCCGAGCGTCTGCCTGACGGCGCTGTTCAGTTGTGGGTTTCTGCTCGTCGCCTTTCAGATGCTGCGCAAGCTCCAGGGCGTGGGCGACTGGCCCGCTGTAGTGATGGTCGCGGCCTGTGCTAGCCTCCCGGTTTTTCTGATGGTCAGCGGCTCCGTGATGAGTGATTCGTTGTTTATGCTCTTGGCGCTGGCCGCGGCACTGCTCGCAGACAAGGCCATGCGAGCGAGTGGCCGGCTTCCGCTGGCGGCTCTGGTGGGGGTCCTGGCTGGACTCGCCGTGGTCACGCGCAGCTTGGGCGTGGCGGTCGTGGGAGGCATCGTCGTGGCGGGCCTCTTCCGCCGAGCCTTTCGCCAAGCCGCCGCCGTTTGCCTGGGGGCTGCTCCCTTCGTGGTTGCTGCCGTATGGGCCGGCGGGAGATCCATCGCCGGCAGCGGTGAGGGATTGCCCAATCACGCCGCAGGCCTGCCGCTAGGGTGGCAACAGACCCTCGCTTACTACACCAGCTATCCGCAGGTGTGGAAGTTCTGCGTCCCCAACGTCCACGTCTTCCTAAGCATGTTGCGGGGCAATCTGGGCGCGTTCCTTGAAACCCCAGCCTGGTACTGGCTGCATCCGGCGCTCAAGATAGGGAACAGCTTCGCGGCGACGGCCTTGGGCGCTCCGCTGATGCTCATTGCCCTGGCGGGCATCTTGCGCCAGGCGCGCAGCGACGAATGGAAACCCCTGCACTTCGTTTTCGCTCTCTACTCGGGCGTCCTCCTGCTGTGGAACTATCCCGTGATGGACCGCTTCCTGCTGCTGTTTGCGCCGCTCTTTTGCTTGGGCCTGTGGGTGGAAGGAAAGCACCTGGCGGGCTTGCTGTGGGGCGCACTGCGGGCCGGGCGCTCGGGCGAGAGAGTTTTAGCCGGAGTCATGTCGGCCGGCTTGGCCGCTTTGGCCGGGACCGCGGTTTGGAACACCTTCGAGTTTTATCTGCCGCATCCTTCCACCGAGCAGCAGGCCGCGCGCTTAAGGCAGGACAAGGCTCAAGCCTATGACTGGATCCGGAGAAACACACACCCTGAAGATCGTATCGTGGCCTGTGAGGACGGTCGGGTTTACCTCTACACGGGCCGTCAAACCGTAATCCCCATCGCTTTCTCAACTGAATTCAGCTACACGCATGACTGGCGCGCCCTGGAACGCGACATGGCGCGCATGGCTGACACGGCCGCAGTGGTTCAGGCGCATTACTGGCTGACCTCGCTCGACGATTTCATTATTGATGAGGAGGAGGCTGTGCCGTCGATGCGGGCGCGGGTGGCGCAATTAATGTCGGGCCTGCCCGAGATCTATCGCAGCCCGGATGGGTGGGTCAGATTATACGATATCTCCTGCTTGCTTCAGCCACAGCGCGCACCTTGCGCAGCGCGCCTGCCCGCTCTACCCGCCGAGACTGCGGGAACTGAGCCTGACGCGGGGAGGGGGTTGGGTCGATGACCATCTCCGGGCGGAAGCAAGCGGACGGCGCGGCCCCGCGTGGGCAACTCGAGCGGGATGGGCTTGCCGTGCCCGGGCCCTCGGACCGGAAGCCCGGGCTCACCTCCTTTTCATACGGCGGCAACGAACTCGAGGCCATGGCTGAGGCCAGGAACTATTATCGCTGGATCCTGAGCCATGTCGGCCCTTATGTTGGCAAGAGGGTGGTCGAAATCGGCGCCGGGGTGGGCAACTTTGCGGCTGCGATGTTGCAGGCGACCCAGGTTTCCGAACTTACCCTGGTCGAGCCCGCCGAAAACCTCTTTCCGGATCTGGCTCGCCGATTCTCCGCTGATCCGCGTGTCCATGTGGCCAAAGGGTTTTTGCAGGACGATGGACTCTTTGCGGGAATGGATACCCTGATCTCTGTCAATGTCATCGAGCATGTCGCTCGCGACCGGGACTTCCTGCGGGCGGGGTTCACGAAGCTGGTTCCGGGCGGCCGGATCATCATATTCGCCCCGGCGCTCGCCGCTTTGTACGGCTCCTTGGACAGGAATTTCGGGCATTACCGCCGGTACAGTAAGACGGAGTTGGCTAGCAAGCTAGTCACTGAGGGCTTCCGCCTCGAAGTCCTTCGTTATTTCAACTTCCCAGGCGTCCTGGCGTGGTTCTTGACGGGCAGAGTTTTCCGGCGCAAGACCCTGCGCGCCTCCAGGGTTCGCGTCTACGACCGATGGGTCGTGCCTTGGCTCGCGAAATTGGAGCTCAGATGGGAGCCGCCGCTTGGCCAGAGTCTTCTGGCCATCGCGCGGAAGCCGCAGGCGGGAGAATGAGTATCCCCTAATCCAGAAACCCCGGGCGGCGCAGACATCGTAGTTTGATGTCTGCGGCGCACCGCAGCGGCATTTCTACGAGCTCAATCATCTACACCACCTCACCATCGCGGGTGGCGCATACGTGCCGCTTTCTGACATGTATGCGGGCACAGCGATCCTCTAAGGGCCGCATACATTCCATAGTGCGGAACGTATGCGCCACCCGGCCAGAAACCGCTCGCCGTCCAAAGTGCCTTTCCGGGCCCTCACTCAGAGGGGTAGGCGGAAAGGCGGGGTGGCGTGAGGTCCGCCTCCACCAGCCAAATCCGGCGGGTCTCGAAATACCTCAGCAGCTCTGCGTTCTGTTCCCGGCCCATGTCGCGCGCCCAGACCACCTTGGAACCGTCGATATCGGCGCGGTTGTAAACCCACTCCAGCTCGGGCGGGTGCGCGGCCGAGTATCTCACAATGACCAGGTGGCGTCCGGGCTCTCGCTCGAGCTGGGCAAGCATGGGGGCCCGGTCCGGCACCCGATATCCTGGATACTTCCAGATCCCGGGCCACGCCTCGCGAGGCAGGAGGCGCGGAACTGCCGCGGCAGAAAACACCAGGAGCGCGCCACCGATGAGGGGGATGGCCCGGGTGATGGCCAGCCCCACGGGTTTTTGACGCCACCTCCAACTGCGCACGTAGCGCATCGCTCCCAACACGAGGGCGAAGACCAGGCAAGTTCCGGGGGCTGGGTAATGGGGATTGTAATAAACTTCCAGGGCGTAGCCGGCGAGGCCAAACCCCGTAGCCATCAGCAAGAAACGCGTGCCTGGGCTGATCTGGCGCCAGGAGAACCCGTACGGCAGAACGAATATGGCCATGACCAGAGGAAGCGTGAACAAGGGCTGCACGTAAAAAAGCCATATTTGAGCTGCCTTCACGCTTTCCTGCCTCACCACGCCACCCAGCGAGCGGGTTTGCACCCAAAAGGGAAGTTCGAAAGTCAGATAATAATCCTTCATCACTGCATGATGATAGGTCGGGACGGGCCGGGGAGCCTGCCCAAGGAAGTAAGGAGTCACGAGGTTGGTCTCGTGGTAGGCTTGGTGGGGCATGCGCCAGGGATTACCGGTGACCTTACAGAAGTAGTAGCCCATGAGCACCGCCACGAGCCCCAGCAACAGGCCGGTGGGCAGAACCACCCGGCGGATCGACTCGCGTAAGGGCGGCCGGTTTTTCCCAAACATCCAGGCCAGCAGTGCGGCCCCGGCCGGCAGGCTGAACACCAAACCCTCGTAGGGGCGACTGTTGGCGAGGATGGCCAGGCCCAGACCCAGCAGCAGGGCGTCCGGCACGCGTAGCGATTGCTTCAGGCGCGGCAGCGCCCCAAACA
>Ga0187873_1001011_pt1 | contig 25046 bp, 18 predicted proteins | sample June2016WEW_16_1_2_FD_133012 | JGI IMG/M metagenome (GOLD analysis project Ga0187873, IMG submission 133012) | Peatland microbial communities from SPRUCE experiment site at the Marcell Experimental Forest, Minnesota, USA - June2016WEW_16_100 | ecosystem: Environmental > Terrestrial > Soil >...
CCGGGTGGCGGGCGACCCTTCGCGCCCGAGGCTAAATGTGGTGATCCTGCTCGAGGAAAGCCTCGGCTCGGAATTCTGGGGTTCCCTGGGGCGGGCCCATACACTGACGCCCGAGATGGACAAGCTGGCGGCGGAAGAGGGACTGCTTTTTACCAACATTTATGCCTGCGGCAACCGGACGGTGCGCGGCATGGAAGGGGTGCTCTCGTCGTTTCCGCCGCTGCCGGGCGGTTCGATCGTGAAACGGGACCTGTCGGACAACGTCGAGACGACCGCCCGGGTGCTCAAGCGGGACGGGTACTCGACACTGTTCGTTTATGGCGGGCACGGGTTGTTCGACAGCATGCGCTCCTATGCGGTGCGCAACGGCTACGATCGTTTCATCGAACAGAAGCATTTCGCGCACCCGACCTTCACCACGATCTGGGGCGTTTGCGACGAAGACATCTTCGGCCGGACCATCGAGGAATGCCGCGAACTGGCGAGGGCCGGCAGGCCGTTCTTTGCCACGGCGCTTTCGGTTTCCAACCACAAACCTTACATCTATCCCAGGGGCAGGATCCCCGAAGACCCCGCCCGGCGAAAACGCGAGCATGCGGTCAAGTACTCGGATTTCGCCCTGGGCCAGTTTTTCCGGGCGGCCAGGAAAGAGGCCTTTTGGACCAACACCGTCTTTGTTGTGGTGGCCGATCACGGTGCGCGAGTTTATGGCAAACAGAGCATTCCCATCCGTTCGTATGAGATTCCGGTGCTGATCGTCGGACCGGCGGTAGTCAAGGCCCCCGGGCGCATCGGCCAACTGGGCAGCTCGCTCGATGTGTCTCCGACGGTTCTTGGCCTGATTGGGCGGCCCTACGAGACGATGTTCTTCGGTCAGGACCTGTTGAAGGGCCGCCCGGAGGCCGGCCGCGCGCTGCTCAATCACAATCGAGACATCGGCCTGCTGGCGCAGGACCGGCTCGTGGTCCTGGGTTTAATGCAGACCGAGGAGTTTTATGCCGGCGACCCCAAGCGGGTGGACATGGAGTTGGTGTCGAAACCGGCGGACGCCGACCGGGAACTGGAGCAGGATGCCATCGCCCTTTACCAAGTGGCGGACGATCTCTACACGCATCGGCTTTACCGCATTGATGGGGAGCTACGCCCTGGGGTGCGCCTGGTCGTAGGCGCGCTTGAGGCGCTCGGTGCTGAGGTGGGTATAGACTTGGGTCGTGACGAGATGGGCGTGGCCCAGGAGTTCCTGGACGCTGCGCAGGTCTGCGCCGGCGTCCAGCAGGTGCGTGGCGTAACTGTGCCGCAGCTTATGAGGGGTCAGGCGCGGGTCCAGACCGGCGATGGCAAGGTACTTCTTGAGACGAAGCTGCAACAGGCGCGCAGAGACCGGGGCCGCCTTTTTCGGCCTGCCCAAAAAGACGGGGGAGTCGCCGGCGGGCGGCAGGCCGAGCAGTTCCCAGTAGCTCTTAATCGCCGCCAGGGCCGGTTCGCCAACCGGGACCTGCCGCTCCTTCCGGCCCTTGCCGCGGACCCGGATAAGACGCTCGCTCCAATCGATATCGTCCACCCTTAGCCCGCAAAGCTCGCTGATGCGCAGGCCGCAGGAGTAAATCGTCTCGAGCACCGCCACGTCGCGCCGGCAGGCCACAGCGGCCGCCTGCCGGCTTCGGCGCCGGCCGGCGGCAGCCGAGGCTGACTCCCCGCCCGCCGGCAGGAGCTTGAGGGGCGCCTCGAGCAAGTCGAGCATCTGTTGGGCCGTTAGAAACTTCGGCAGGCGCCGGCCCTGTTTGGGCAGCGCCAGGTTTCTGATCGGCGAGGCCGCCAGGACGCCGTGCCGGATAAGGAACCTATAAAACGTCCGCAAGGCCGAAAAACGGAGCTGGATGGCGGCCCGGCCGAGTTTCTGCCGGCCCAGGAACCGCACGTATGAGCGAAAATCGTCGCGCTCGAGCGCGGCCCAATTCGGCGCCTGCTGGCGCTCGGCCTGGTGCCAGCCCTTGAATTCGAGGAGCCCTTGGCGATAGTTGCGTTGCGTGTACTCGGAGGCCCCGCGATCCGTTGCCAAGTGCTGCAAGAATTTGGCCAGCCATTCGTCGGGGACGGCAGAAGGCGGGTTGGACGGTTGGGCTTGCATCCGGCCCATTATCGGCGGCAGGGCCGGCGGTTGGCAAGGAAAGTCGGCCTGGTTTGCCTGCCGTGCGCGACGTGGAGCGTCGGAGCGGCGGAGCGGCGGAGCGGCGGAGCGTGAGGGCATCGTAGCACCTGGCACGCTTCACGCTCTCACGCTCTCACGCTCTCACGCTCCACGCTCCACGACCCGTCAGCGGGGCGGAAACTCGAAGGTGACCTTGCCCAGGCCGTCCATGACCAGAAAAGCCGAGAAGGGCCGGCCGGTCTTGGAGATGAACTTCGAGAGCAAGTCTGTCCGCTTCCGGGAGAGCAGGCTGGCGGCTTGGGCGCGGTCAAGGGCCTGCTGCAGAATGACCTTGTTGATCTTGAATTTGCAGGACGGCTGGCCGGCCTGGGAGCGTTCGCAGAGATAGGCCGCCTCGCTATCAAAAACCCGCCCGCCGCACTTTGGACAGTTGCCGACGGGCTCCTGGCCGGTGAAATCAAGTTTGGCCGCCGGGGCTTTTGGCTCGCCGGAGGGGCGGGCGGCGGTTTTCGGTTTGGCGGCCCGGGGCTGAAACTCGAAAGCCACCTCCCCCTCTTTGAGCGCGAGAAAGGCCTTGAAAGGACGGCCCTTTTTCGAAATGAATTTGTCCAGCAAATCGGTCTTGCCGGTCTGGAGGAGCTTTTGCATCTGGGCTCGCTCGACCGGTTGCCGCAGAATGAGCTTGCCCGTCCGGAAGGCGCACGAGCGCTCGGGCCCCACGGCGCGCTGGCAGACGTACTGCGTGGGCATCTCGAACACCGGCTGCTGGCACTTGGGGCACTTGCCGACCGGCTCCTGGCCGGTGAAATCGACCGGGGCGGCGCTCCCGTTGGCTTTGGCCTTGTCCGGGCCGAAGTCGAATTCCGGTTTGAACTCCGGGGTGAGCTTGATGGCGGCGTCGAAAGGCTTGCCCAGCTTGCTGCGGAACCCCGCCAGCGGGCCGACCTGGCCTTTGGCGATGAGTTCCTCGACCTCCGGGATTTCGAGTTGCCTGCCGGCCACGATTTTCCAGAGGCCGAAATCGCACTTTTGGCACTGGAACTTTTTGTAGTTCTCGTGAATCTCGCCGCCGCACTTGGGGCAGGGCACTTTGAGAGCGCCGAAGTCTCCCGGCACGGTGTCGCTCTCATGGCGGCGGGCCTTCTCGACGATCTCGCGGGTCATCCCGGCGATTTCGGTCATGAACTCGGCGCGCCCCATCTGGCCGCGCGCCATGCGGCGCAGCTTGAACTCCCAGTCCCCGGTGAGCTCGGGGGAGGAGAGCTCGGGAATGCCCAGGCCCCGCAGCAGGGCCATCAGTGAGAAGGCCTTGGCGGTTGGCTGAAGCTCGCGGGCGTGGCGCAAGACGTACTTCTCGTAAATCAGGCCCTCGATGATTTGCGCGCGGGTGGCCGGCGTGCCCAGCCCCTTGTCCTGCATCGCCTCGCGCAGTTCTTCGTCCTCGACCAGTTTGCCCGCGCCTTCCATCGCGCTGAGCAGCGTGGCCTCCGTGAAGCGGGCCGGCGGCTTGGTTTGGGCGGCAACCACTTCAACATTGGTCGTGGCGACCGTCTCCTGCCGCTGCACCGGCGTCAGCCTCGGGGTGTCGTCGGTCTGGGCCTCTTTTCCATAAACCGCCAGCCAGCCGGCGTTGACCAGCACCTTGCCCGAGCTCTTGAAGGGCTCCCCCTCCACGCGCGTGATGCGGGTGGTCTCGAGAAACTCGGCTGCCGGGTAGAACACCGCCAGGAACCGCTTGGTCACCATGTCGTAGAGCTTGGCCTCGGCCTCGCCGAGGTTCCCGGGCGGCTGGGTGGTGGGAATAATTGCAAAGTGATCCGAAACTTTGGCGTTGTTGAAAATCCGCTTGTTGGGTCTGACCCAGCCGCTCTTGAGGATCTGGCCCGCGAAACTGCCGTACTGCGTCTGGCCCAGCATGTCGAGCGTCTGGTTCACTGTCTCCAGGTAATCTTCCGGCAGGGCGCGCGAGTCGGTGCGGGGATAGGTCAGGACCTTGTGTTTCTCGTAAAGGGCCTGGGCCAGCGTCAGCGTCGTCTTGGCGGAAAAGCCGAAGCGTCCGTTGGCCTCGCGCTGCAAGGTGGTCAGGTCGTAAAGCAAGGGCGAGAGCTGCGTGGTCGGCTTGCTCTCTTCGGTGACGATGCCCGGTTTGCCCAGGCACTTGGCGCGGATGGCCTCAGCCTGTTTGACGTCCCACAGACGCTCGGGCTTGAGCTCGGTCTCACCGTCTTTCCTGGCGAATTGCTCGTCGAACCACCGGCCGCGATACTCGCCGGCCTGGGCCGCAAAGGTGCCATGGACTTCCCAGTAATCGCGCGAGACGAAGTTTTTGATCCGCTCCTCGCGCTCGACCAGGATGGCCAAGGTGGGGGTCTGGACCCGCCCAACCGTGGTGAGATGAAAGCCGCCGGTCTTGGAGTTGAAGGCCGTCATGGCCCGCGTGCCGTTGATGCCGACCAGCCAATCGGACTCGGAGCGGCAGACGGCAGCGTCGGCCAGCGGGCGCATCGAGGCATCGTCGCGCAGGCGGGCGAACCCGTCGCGAATCGCCGCCGGGGTCATGGACTGCAGCCACAGCCGCTGGATCGGCTTGTTGCTCCTGGCGAATTGAACGATATAGCGGAAGATCAACTCCCCCTCCCGCCCGGCGTCACAGGCATTGACCAGCAAGTCCACGTCCGGACGTTTAATCAACTTGAGCAGCAGCTTGAGCCTGGACTCGTTCCGCTCGATGGGCTGCAGGTCGAAATGCGGAGGAATTACGGGCAGATGCGCAAAGGTCCACTTGCCCCGTTTCACTTCGTATTGCTCCGGCACGCACAACTCAAGCAGGTGGCCGACGGCCGAGGAAAGGACATACCGCTGGCTTTCGTAAAAATCGTCGGCCCGCTTGAAACCGCCCAGCGCCTTGGCGATGTCGCCGGCCACCGAGGGTTTCTCCGCAATGATCAATGCCTTGCCCATGCTTTACGCCAATTCTTTTCTTATATGCAGTTTTGTTGCCAGTGAAACTCCAAACAAACTGTCGGACAATGGCCCAAAGGGCGGCGGATGTCAAAAGGAATGAAATTCACGTTTTCGATTTCACTTTGATTTGGTCGGATTAGGTCGGATTAGGTCGGATTTGGCTTGACTGACCTTGCCTGGCGCAGGGCAGCGGCATCCACAGTCCACGGCCCACAGTCCGGAGCCCCGGTGCCCGAAGGCCGAAGGCCGAAGCCCGAAATCCGAAGGCCGACAAAAGGGGTTGCCTGGAGGCTGGGGGGAGCGGGAGTGGCGCAGCGGTGAAATACTCGAAATAGGCCAAAAGTGAGGCAGAAACAGTGCGGAAATGGCGCAGTAACTCGGGACAGATTGCCGGCTGGGGTTTCATGGGGAGCCTCCGTTCATTCCTGCGCGCGCATTGGGACCGCGAACCTCGGCGTAGTGGCGTCTCGGCAGAGCGCCGCTGGAGATGGTTCCGCGGAGTGGCGGCGCTCCCGCCGTCGCGCAGAGCGCCATGGCGGGCAGACTGGGCCGCCGTAGCTTCAGCGGAGGCCGGCTGCCGAGACGCCGCTACGAGGGCAGGGTTCGTGGAGAGGCCGGCGACGCGGGTGGTGGGGATTTCTGGGGCGAACGGGGAAGGCGGGACACTGGCCGCCAGGCGAGAGGTCATAATTGGTCAAAATTGGTTAAAACTGGTTAGAATTGTCGAAATGGAGAGAGGGCGGAGGGGAGGCGCGAGGCTTGAAGGGAGCTCTGAGCCTCGAACGAGCGGTCGCTGCGTTTTGAATCCTGCGGATTGTGTCGCAATCATGCGCAAGGGTTTTCGCATAATCGGGGGCGGGAAGGCAAATGCTCCATTGGCTGTATTGGCTGTATTGGTTCTTTTTTACTGGTTCTGCCCGTCTTGCCACCAGAAAAACGCCCAGGCCACCGCCCGGTTCATCCTGGACCAGGTGGCGGCTGCGGCGCCCCACCGCCGGTATGTTCCGGGCAACCCAGAAATGCTGTGCCCCCATTTCCAGGGCCACCGGGGCCCGCGCGAGCGGCTCTGCACCCTGGTCTCCACGAGAGCCTCACGGAATACCTCTACACGGCCTTGGACCGCCCCGAAGGCGTGCCGGGCGTTGTCATGACGTTGCGCACCTTCGGCGAATACCTATCCGCAGTAGGGCAACAAAATGCCGCCCGTCCGCCACAGAGGGCTGCCGTCTGAGCTCATTGGATTCCATCCCATAGCGCTTCTACAACGCTCGGAGTTCTGTCTAAAAGGACTTCCGCTTATGATGCGTCTCCGGCCGGCCGATGCAGGGTTTTGGGCTCGGGTACTCCGGGCTGACCCATCGAGATGGCTCCGTAACCGGCCTGCCAATGGAATGGCGCAAGGTGCCGCCCCTGCGCTTCCAGCTTTTGGATGAGCCGCGTTTGACCTCCAGCACGACTTGGGGCAGCGCCTGGCTCCGCCTCAGGTTAAGGAGCACATTGGCGTGATCTGCGGCTTCGAAGCAGTTGAGACGAGCGGCTCGTCCCGGCCTCCTGCGCTCTGGGACATTTGAACGCGGCTGACTCCTTTAGCATTCTATTCAGCTTGCGTCAAAATGGGGGCTACCACCGGAACAGACGTATCTGCAAATTACGCAGCAGGCACAGGACGGAGGCATCGAGCCGGACGCGATCAAATCGGCAATCCGAGACCACATAAAAGCACAGAAACATTTTCCACACCTGAGCCGCGTCGCCGCCCTTAAATGGTCATCGGCACTTTCACTCGCACTCGACGCAGAATTTGAAACGGAATTGTCGAGGGCGAGTGAAAGGAGGCCTTCTGGGTTCACGCCGACACACGTCGTTGAGTTTTCGCAGCCGCTGCCGCCAAAAACGATTCCGGTGTTTAAGCTGATGGGTAATACCGAACAAGTGTTTCTCATTTCCGACATTAGTTACACTATGCGGCGCCCCGCATGGCGATACGCCCTAAACGAGTTTGCCGATCGCGTTCATGAACGCCCCGTGGTTTGCCTTGGCCTTGAAGGCTGTGGCTGGTTGTTTTTAGATCTTCTCTCCCAAATGCTTTCCGAGCCCGAAACGGCCCTGCGTCCTTTGATTTTCATTGAGTCTGAGCTTCACAAAAGGACCCGCAGCTTGCTTACACAACTGGCACAGGGGAAGACACAGATTGTATTTGTTGGTGCGCCACTAGGCGGCCTTCTCAGCCGTATAAGGGATACGGAGGAGGCTGGAGCAACCCAACCACTAGCCTTAAGGCAGCTCCAACCTAAATTAGATCGCCTGGTCGCATTCCAGGATATTGTAACATTGGTGAATAATCAGTTGCCATCCAGTATCGATTCTGCCGAAAGAGCGCAACTACTGGATTTACTTTTCTCGCCGACGCTTCCTCGCTGGGACCCGTTTTGCCATAAATTGGATTTCCGGAGGAGCGTCGAGAACCACATACTAGATGCCATTCTGAAGCCGCTGCCTATCGCCCGCAGTCTCCCTGTCTTTTCCATTGTCGGTACTGCCGCATCCGGCAAAACCACTGTTGCCAAAAGGGTAGCATTTGACCTTGCCTCAAAGGGACATCTCGTTTTTTGGTTTCGACGCACATTTTATCCGAACGTTCAGGCGATGCTCAGCGAATTCTTCCGAGTGCTCGGTGAGACCGCTGATAAGAAAGCGCGAGTTTTCTTTTTTGTCGATGATCCCATCGGCCTCGGTTCTGTCTCCATGCAGAGCATCGCAGTTCTAGCGCAAGCTCACAGGATAAAGTGCATCTTTTTGGTGATCGCACGCACATCCGATTGGAGGACCCGCGAACGTGAGGAGATGACCGGCGGACTTGATTTGGAGAAGGAGTTCCAGCTTAGCGACCAATTCGACAAGCAGGAGCTCGGAGCACTTCCAAATTATCTTGTAGCGCTGCAGATTTACGCTGACAAAAGAATTGCCCAGGCCGAACTGGCTAGCTCCGCGAGCCGCATAGCCGCCGACACCTTAGGCCTGCTGTACTGGTTGGTGCCGGGAACGCGCCGACCTATTGAAGCGAGCGTGCAAGAGGAATTCCTGCGACTGGGCGAACGGGCTGGTTTCTCCAGAGTGATCATTGGGGCGTATAACAAAACGTCTGCCTTTTTGAGGCAAGCCTACGCAATGCCGGCCTGACTTCCACGCGGTTTTTATACACTACAGTTGAAGGTGCTCTCTTCGACGTGCATTTTCAGCCAATGTTTGCAGGCATGAGATGCATCTCCTGTCGGTTGGAATCGGGCAAGCGGGAAAAAACCGCTGTGGTGTATACTTTATACACTACACCTCTTTTGTGCTATGATCGCCGTCAGTCCTCGGAACATACACCAAACCCCTGTGGAATCAAGGCGAAAATGAGGTCCAGCGTTTTTCCCACAATTTCGTAGTGTATAAAAGTGAGTCGGAATTCAGGCTGTTAATCGTCTGTTGTATATCCATTTTGAGTTGGTTCATCGCCGCGCAGGGTCATCAAACTGACCCTGCCCGCAACGATTTACCTCACCTCAAAATGACTGGTTTTGATTCGCCCACTAGTGGCTGGTTTTGACCGCCCGCTGACATACATCAACGATTAGAATATCCTGCTCTTTGCTTCTAATTTCAGGGTCATTCCGGGAAATGACGAAACCGCTGCTGACCAGAACCGTAGATGGGCAGTGACGACGAACTAAATTCCGGAGTAAGACCTCCTTGTGCCGACCGTCGTGACCCCAGTGGGCACCGCCAATCAACTGTCGGACGCGGGAGGACTGAGAGTGCAGTTCCTCAGACAACGATTGAAAGTAGCCGGCGTCTGAGGTCTTCATTTTTGCACGTCAGATTTGGGACGCGCCCCATTTGTGGCCTCGGGAACTACGCGGGGCGGTCTCATTGAGGTGGTTTCAAATTGCCAGGAGAGCCTGTCGGTTGGACGCATCAGTGGCCTCCGCGGGACGCCTTCGGAGAGGTTTGCTGAGTTTCTGCGGGCGCCCCGGCTTGAGCAGCCCCACTTTCTCCAGAACGTAGGATGGGATCAGGAGCTGGTCTAACTGCCGCGGTTCGGCTTTCAATGCCCCGGACCCGTAGCTCTTGGCTGCGAAGGCGAGATTCGGCAGGGTGTCCGGGTGGTTAACGGCGCGCCACAATTTTTCCACGGCTTCCGGGGAGTCATCAAACGGATACACACAAAGGAACCCGGTGAGCGGCAAAACGCCGGCGCGATTTAACACGAAACGGCAGTCTCTCCGCCCCAGGTAAGCGAAGAGCAGCGGTGGTGGCGTGCGGTGCTCCATTTTATACCAAGGACGCCGTGTCTGGATTAGCGAACGCCCAGGAAGTCCCTGTTCCTCCCCAACCGCGAGGTAGTGCTTGAGCGGCTCCGGAAAGGCATCTTTGGGCTCTGCCCCCAGTTTCAGCAGCCAGGTTGCCCTGCCGCTGGCTTCGAGGGTTTCGAGATGGTCCTGGGTCAGAACGCTGTCGCGGCAATCCCTTGTCCGGCCAATCGCACGAGTGAAGTGGCGCTCGCTGAGTCCAAGCTCGACAATCTGCTTTCGCGTAAGGAAGAAAAAACCGTTCGCCCCAGTGGCAATGCCGCGAACGACCTTGGCGAATGACGACAACGGCAGGCCATCTACTTTGTCTCTTGGCGGTCGCGATAAGCCGGTGCTGAGGGCTTCGGATAATTGCCTGCTCACGGCTGGACCGTCCTGGTCCCCATGCGTCCGCAGGGCAGCACGGATTGTCCGTGGGTCACGTTTCTGAACCCGAAGCCAGAGGAACGAGTCAGCCGGCGGGCGATTTGAAAGCAGGAACACCATTGCATTCGTGTCCACTTGCGGGAACGGGGCCGCTTCCTCCGCGAATGTCAGCACCGCCTCCAGGCAGAACCGCTCACAAATTCGCGCCCAAACACGGCCAGAGGACACCCCTTCACAGACGTCAGCGGGCAGCAGGAAGGCGAGCCTGCCCTCACGGTCAAGAATTTCGAGAGATTTCAATAAGAAATACAAATGCAGGCCCACTCTGCCGTCCAGAGGAAATCCTAGCCACTGCACGGCCAATGCGCGTAGGTCGTTCTTTGCCCTTGCCGTCAGCCTGTGGTGCCTGATGTATGGCGGATTTGAAATGATCGCCGGGTAGCGGCGCTCTATACTCGCGCGGGTGAAGTCCCCTCCTCTGACGTGTGCAAAATCGGCCTCCACCAGCTTGGCGACATCGCGCTCCGCGAACGCTTGAGTATGTAGTTCGAACCCAGCGAACCTGCCCGTGTATCCGACCGACCGGGCAGCAGCGAAAAATGTCCCTGGCCCGACGGCAGGATCGAAGAGAATGGGCGGAGAATTCGCTGTCGCCCATGCAGCCATCGTCTCGGCAAGCCATGGCGGGGTCCAGAACTGGCCCTTTTCCCGCAAGGCTTCTCTTTTGTGCCAAACGGTCGGTATTCTTTGATTGAGACGCTCAGGCATTGCGAAACTAGAAAAGGCCAAGTTTGGTTTTTTGTCAATGTTATATTCGAGTCTATGGTCGTTTTCGTCCCAACTCTGCAAAAATGCCCCCTGAATGGCCGTCCACAAAATAGCGAGACGCAGCCCTAGCGGTGCCAGTCGGGCATTGGGGAGCCGCGTCCGGGCTCTGCGCGCCGAAAGAGGTTGGTCGCTGGAGGAGCTTGCTCACCGAGCAGGTGTGCACGTCACGTATTTAAGCTCCGTCGAGCGTGGCCACCGGAATCCAACGCTGAACATTCTGGCTGCATTAGCGCGGGCTCTTTCTGTTTCGCTTTCCGAACTGGTGGATGGGATCGGAACGGGAGGCGAAGAATGAGGGGCAGAGGCATCGATTTTGAACACCGGTTTAATACGAGCCGCTGGGCGGAGGGCATGCACATCCAGAGCTTAAACCAGAAGCGCGTGCTGATCGCTGCAAGATACGGCATTTCTACGGTGGTGCCTGAAGGCGAGGATCTGGTTTACGGCCAAAGTGAATTCAAGGAGCCTGACTTGCTCGTCTTCAGGTCGGAGAGGCTGAGTGAAAGGGAAAGGGAGATCCTCGGCGAAGGGGCCTTGAGTTGGAACGACAGGCTGGCTCTCGACACCGACGGACAATTGCCCGAACTGCTGAACAAAGCGTTCGTGGCCCTGGAGGTTGAGTTCTCGCCGTACAAGGCCGGCGAGATGAAAGACAGGCACTGGCAACCGAGAAGCGAATCTCGCTGGCTGGAGCGCCCCTTGAAAAACGCCGTCGCTCCAACTGCTCCCAATATTTGGGTCAAAGCGGAGGACCTGGATAAACTGGTCGCGTGGCAGAAGAAGTTCAACGTCCCCATAATCGTCGCGCACCTTTTCGACCAAGAAGCATTCGCGGTGGCCCTAAGCCGCGTTGAGGCATTTCGCCGCGATTATCAAGCCGACCCGAAAGGACGGGTGCGCTTGCAGGTCACGACCGGGATCTTTGCCAAGGACCAGAGATACGACCGCGTGGACGCCTCCGGAGCGAGCGAGGTCAAGCCCGTCTTTATCATCACACCCGCCGTGGCTACAAAGATCGGAAACATTCGAGGTGTCAAAGTCAGTGCTCAGCTCGGCGTGAGCGCCTCCATGAAATATGTCAGCCACGTCATTTTTTCCGGCGGGGAAGTTGAAATCGCAGACGACTTCGTGGACTTCCTGTTGGGCTTGGAGAATAATGGCGCGAGGTCTTTGCGCTAGTCACACTCCGCCTCGCTCCGGTAAGGCGCGGACTGACTGGTGCTCGGCGGCGGCGATGTCCTTCCGTTTGGCGGCGTCGCGATTGGTGGTTCGACGGATTTGCGAGCGGCGGGCTTTTTGGCCGCAGTGGGCAGCGGATGAGGGGTGAATTATGAGGGATGGACCGGAAGCCGGGGTTTTCGCCTCGTGCGGTGGGGGATGGGATCTTCTTTGACGTGAAAGCTGATTGGCGGCCTTGGCGGTTGGGGGGCGGCGGAGCCATGAGTTGGCGGATGGCGTCGAAGGCGGCCTTGAACTGGGAATCGTATTTGCGCTCGAGGTCGGCCAGTTTCCGGGCCAGATCGGCATTGGTGAGGAGCATTTCGCGGAGGCGCACGAATGCGCGCATGATGGCGATGTTCACGGGTTGCTCTCCGGCGACAGCCATGACGGTTGGCAGAGGAAGGGCGGGCTGTGGCGTTCCGGGTGGCCAAGGCGGGCTTCGGGTGGGGGTCTGGTTGGCAAAAGCCGGTCTGGGGGGCAGGGGTTGCGGGCTTGGGGCGTTCCTCGGACCCTCACCCCTGCCCCTCCCCCATCGGATGGGAGAGGGGGTAGGATTATTGTGGGGGCGTAACCCAGGGTGGCGCTCGTTCCTCGCTGGCCCTGGGCTGGTATGTGTCACCCTTTCAGGGTTTTGAGAGGGGAAGGAGCGGGGGGAGCGGGGAGCGTGGAACGGAAGGGCGAAGGGCGGGTGCGGCGGACGGAGCGGACGGAGCAGAGGAATCGGATTTGGCTTCACGGTGACCCGATGGCCGAGGAGCAATATGAGGAAGGGCGCTAGCGCATGCGCATGGGGCCGAGGCGGGGGGCGCGGGCGGGGGCGTCGCGGGCCAGGAGGGCGCGAAGGTTGTCCTGCTCGATTTCCTCCATCTGCCTGCGTCCGCGCCAAATTGTCCCGGCGGCATTGCGGTGAATGGCGCCCCCTGGAGCAGCGTGCAGGACCAGTACGCCTTCGTGGACGAGCCCGTGGAGTATTACGTCGAGGCAGAAACGGTCAACGGCGCGTTGTTGCGCTGGCCGGCCACCGCCCCGGACCTGAATCAAACCGTGGTCGTAGTGCCCAACTGAATCCAAACATGAATCGTCCTCAAACGAATCGACTCCCCACCTCGCTGGCGGAGCGGTGGTCTACACCGGGGTCGAGGCCCGCGGGGCCTCAGGCGTGCGGATCCTGGGCCGCGGCATCATCGATACGAGCGGGACCAAGGCGGCGGGTGTATCCGGCTCACGGATTGCTCCGACGTGAAGGTCGAGGGCGTCATCCTGCTGTCTGCACGCTTGAACGATGCGGCAAACCTATGCGAAGCTTGAACATGACTTCCATAGTCCTTGTGCGGTTGGTGCTGTTTGCCGCCTCGCTCGGCGCCGCGCGCGCCGGCGAGGGTTGGCCTGGCGAGAGTCTCGACATCTGGCACGGCTATGTCCGGCACAACTTCACGGTGGACGGCTGCCCGGCGTGGGTCGTCGAGCCGAAGCAGGCGGCGCGGGGAAACCCGTGGACGTGGTGCATGGAGTTTCCCGACGCTTTCTACAAAGTCCTCCAGGCCGGCGGCCTCGCAAAAAAAGGAACACTCATCGGCATCAGTCGCGGCGGGCTCTATGGTTACAACTTCGCCGCCGAAGATCCCTCGCGCGTCGCGTGCATTTATGGCGATGCCCCCGTCTGTGATTTCAAGAGTTGGCCGGGCGGCAAGGGCAAAGGCAACGGCAGCCCTGACGACTGGGCGGCCCTGCTCAGGAACTATGGTTTCAAGGACGAGGCAGAGGCGCTCGCGTACAAGAAGAACCCTGTAGATGAGCTCGGCCCACTGGCTGCCGCGAAGGTCGCACTGATCCACGTCGTCGGCGACGCTGACAAGGTGGTGCCTCCGGAAGAAAACACGCTCATCATCGCGCAGCGCTACCAGGAGCTCGGTGGCAAGATCGTGGTCATTCACAAACCCGGCTGCGATCACCACCCCCACGGCCTCGACAACCCGCAGCCGATCGTGGATTTCGTCCTCGAACATGCTCTGTAGCCTCATCCCATGCGATTGACGCGACGAGAGTTTCTGGGCCGCGCGGCGGCGGCTTGCTTGGTCCGTCCGGCTTGGGCGCAGTCGGAGAAACGAGACCTGACGCCGCCCCGGGTCATCTATTACAACAATTTCGCGTCCCACTTGCTGTGCGCGTTCAATCCAAACATGTACTACCCGGAGTTGCCGTATCGGTGGTCGGATGAGGATTGGCGGCGGCTGGTCCACATGATCGCGAACTTCGGGTTCAACGTTTTCGAGTTTTGGCTCGAACCGCGACTGTTCTGCCGCGAGGCGATCGACTCACCCGTTGGGAGAGAGTTCGCGCGACAACTAAATGCGGTCATCGAGCACGCCCACGCCCGCAGATTACAGGTGGAGATGATCGTCGCCATCGCAACGGTCGGCGAGGGATGGCGGACGTTGTGTCCGAATCTGGCCGATGAATGGCGCGAGATTCGTTTCCTGTGGGACGCCTGGGTTCGCCGGTTCCCCGGCCTGGATATTGCCTGGATCTTTCCCGGCGACCCAGGTGCCTGCTCGCGCAATGGCTGCACCGCGGAAACGTATATCGACAAATCCATCGAGATCGCCGCCCTGCTCGATCAGCTCCGGCCTGGCATCGGCATCGATTTCAACACGTGGGGGCCGCCCTTCTTCGGTTGGGGCAACATCCGCATGCCCCCGGACGGCCATGGCGAGTTCATTCCGGAAGATCAGGGGACGGCGTGGACGTTCTCCAAGGCGCGCGCCGACCGCTCGATGGAGCATCTGTTGAAGCGGCTGCCCGATTTTCCCACAAACACGGTCGTCTCGATCAACATGGGTTTCAACGGCGATGGCAATCCCCAAGGCGAGCAGGATGCGCGGCCTTGGGCAAACGCCATCGCCAAAAGCCGCCGGATTCTGACTTGGGATTTCAGCCTGACCGAAGGCGAAAACGCCGTCTACCCGCATTACCGTTTCGCGCGGCTCTTCGCCCGGCGCCAGGAGTAACGCGCGGCTGCGCCCTATTCCGGCGGCATCTGCTTTACGATGACTCCGATGCTGAACCAGTTGTCGCTCTTCGAGGCGGCTCAGTCCTTCAAGGACCGTGACGGCGATGCCGATCGGCTGGCTGGGGATTTCTTCGTCAGAGTCTTCGGTGAAGGCGGACGCCCGTTCGTCGACGAGTACCGCCTGTTCGAGGTCATTCCCGATTGGGGCAGCTACGACGTCGTCAAACTGCCGCGCGTGGAATACCACAAACGGATGAGCGCGTTCGTCGAGCGGCTGGAGGACGCGAAAGGCGCGGTCAACGCGGGCGCGGTCCTGTTTCCCGATCCGGAGAAGTATCGACAGGAACTCGTCTTCTTCGCGCGGTTGTTCGCCGACTTGACGGCGCCCCATCCCGACTATGACGCCCTCAAGCAGGTTTACTGGAATCGTGTGTACCGCATCTACGACCGGCTGCCCGACCACGTCGATCCGCGCCCCCGAGGCAACACGGAACGGTTCGTGCGGCATTTCATGGGTTGGACCTGACAGGCGCGCAGATGGCTGTGGCGGAACTGGAGTTTACAGGTGAATCAAGTGTCTGAGAATGATGCAGATTATCTACACAGACAAAACAACCCCTCCCGTGGACAAACCTGCGAAAAGAAATGGACTGCAGCCGCAGCCGGACCGCGGTTCGTTGCCATTCGACTCCTTGTCAGGCGCCCAGTTCGAATTTACCGGGCTGGTGGGCGAACGGGTCGAGGCCAACGTGAACAACTGGCTGCTGCGTGCGCCACAGGCCAATCCAGGCATGCTTGAAATGTTCAGGTTGCGCGACCGCCGACCTGCGCCGCAGCTTGTGCCTTGGGCGGCAGAGTTTGTCGGCAAGTACCTCATCTCCGCTATCCAGGCATTGCGGCTGACCGAGGACTCGCGCCTGCAAACGCAGGTGTCCAACGTGGTCGCTGCCTTCATTGCCACCCAGGCCGAAGACGGTTACCTTGGTCCCTTCCCGAAAGGAATTCGGTTGTTGAAAAACTGGGACCTCTGGGGCCATTACCACGCGCTTGAAGCCCTGGCGAGCAGGCAACGGGCAATTCTTACGCCTCCACGGCCATCGAGACGTGCGGCACCGTCGCCTGGATGACGTTGACGGCCGATTACCTGCGGTTGACCGGCGATCCCCTGGGGGCGGATGAACTTGAACTGGCGACCTTCAACGGGGGCCTGGGCGCACAGCATCCCAGCGGGCGCTGGTGGGCTTACAACACGCCCATGGACGGCGCCCGCGAAGCCAGCGCCCATACCATTGTCTTTCAGGCCCGCGCCGGCACACCCGAGTTGAACTGCTGCTCCGTTAACGGCCCGCGGGTCCTGGGCCTGCTCAGTGAATGGGCGGTGATGTCCGCGCCCGATGGCCTCGCCATCAATAGTTACCTGCCAGGTTCGTGCGCACTTGCCTTCGCCGGCCGGGCAGTTCGACTGGAACTCGACCAGGACTATCCGCGAACCAATTCCCAGCGTGTGCGCCTCTTCACGAGCGGGGACAAAGATCGGACCTTGCGCCTGCGCATCCCGGCCTGGTCGGCGAATACACGCGTCCACGCGAACTTTGAAAACGTTGCGACCCATGCGGCCGCGGGCTCCTTTCTCGAGATTCGCCGCCGGTGGAGAACCGGAGATGAAGTGGTGCTCGAGTTCGACTTTGGCTTGCGGGCGGTTGCCGGCGCCAACGAAGCGGCCGGCAAGGTCTCACTCTACCGTGGCCCTTTGTTGTTGGCTTACGATCAGTCCCGCAACCGGTTCGACGAGGACAAGCTTCCGGCCGTGAACCTCGCTCGGCTCGGTGAAGCACGGTTGGTTTCTCCCCTCCCGAGCCCGCTCGCCTGGCAGCCGCGAAGCTGGGTGCTCCTTGATTTGCCCGTCGATGCCGGGGGTGTCTTGCGGTTGGTCGATTTTGCCGACGCCGGGGCCGCTGGCACCCGCTACCGTTCCTGGCTTTCTGTCGTCACCCCCCTGCCGCCTCCCGCCTTTACGCAATATCCGCCCGATGCTGGATCGGTGCGCCCAGGGCCAGTCCGCTTTCAGTGGCGCGAGCCTCGCGGCCTTTCGAATGTGGCTTGCCGCCTGGAGATCGCTACCTGCGCCGATTTCTCAAAGGTCCTGCTGAAGACCAACTGCCCGGCGCACAATCGCCTGGACCTCGACCTGAGTGTGCTCCCGACTGCAACCGGGAGAGACCTTTGGTGGCGTGTCGTCACTCGTAGTCCTGGCGGCGAAACGACGCCCGGAGTTCCGCCGGCCCGCTTCAGGTTGGCCGCTGAGGCCCCGGCGCAGGTGTTGCCGCTGGACGTCGAGCGCGGTGCAACCCTTGCGCTCTTGATGGACGGTCATACTGTCGGCTCGGGCATGGCACCCGAGTTTACGAACACAACTGCGCGGGACTGTGCCTTGGGCGCCAACCCGCATTTCGATGGCAACGAGTTCCTGGCTGGCACCTTCTCCGACCTCGGTTTGTGGGGACGCGCCCTGGCAGAGTGGAACTTGCTTTCATGATTGGAGAGTTCACCCGGCGTTACTGCTTGCCCAGGTTAACGTACAGTTTCACGTTGCCGGTGGAGGCCCCAATGCAGGCGATGTCCGGTTTGCCATCGCCGGTGAAGTCCTCGATAACGCAGTCGGCAGCCGCGATGCCACCGTCATCCAACACGCTCTTGCGCCAGTGCTCACCCTTGGTGTCCACCGCCTGGTAGATCGAAAGCTGGCAGCCTTTGCCGCGAAACCCGCACACGATCTCGTCGCGGCCGTCGCCGTCCAGGTCGCCGACTGCCAGGGCGTGGCCGTCAGTCATCCGGTCCTCGATCAGCACCCGCTTCCATTGCAGGCCCTCGGGCACATAGACCACCACCTGGTTGCCGTGCCAGGGCTCGATGGCGACCAGGATACGTTGCTGGCCAAGATGGCCCAGGCGCACTTCGCTGCTGCCGCACAGGGGCCAGGGCCGGGGATCACCGCGCGAGAGGAGCGTTGCGACCCACTTGCCCTGGGTAGGGTCGAGCCGGTGCAGCCCCGCATAACTGGCCGCGAGCAACTGCTGCTGCGCGCCGCCGTCCCAGCTCACTGGGTTAATCGCGTGCAGCACCCCGCGCGGTTCGGTGGAGATCGTTTCCCGTTGCCAGGTGCCGGGCCGGTAGAGATAGATGGGCACTGGATCGCCTTCGACGGGCGGGAATCGCTGTGCAACCAGCGGCCCCAAGAGCAGCACCTTCTTGCCGTTCCCCTCGGCGTCAATCCAGCGCAACCGGTGGGCCGTCGGCACGCGATCAATCTCGCGCGCGGTCCACGGCTGGCGCACATCCTTGCCGTGAGTCAGCAGCACGACATTGCCAACGCTCTCTTCGGGGCGGGTTTCAAACCGATACGCCAGGACCACCTCGGGAATCCCGTCACCATCGATATCGCAGCAAGCGGCATTGATTGGCCGCGGAACATCCGTCGCCAGGATATGCCGTTCCCAGGTGGGGTTTTCGAACCAGGCGACCTCCGTGGCCCGTTCATCGATCGCGATCAGGTCTTTCTTCCCGTCGCCGTTCACGTCCACGGCGACGAGCTGATAGCCGAACTTCAGCGATTTGCTGATGACCTGCTCGCGGAACCGGGGTAGGTCTTGGGCCGGCAGGGGAACGTCGGCCACCAGCCAAGCCAGGCCGAGGCATGCCATGCCCAGGCCACGTCGCATCAGGGTAGCGGAAGTCGGACCGGTCTTTATTGAAGTGGAGGTTTTCATAGTCGAACTGATCCGACAATAGGGGCAAGTCCCTGGAATTCAAAGATCCAATTCGGTGGAGAAGACCAAGCGGGCGTGGCGGCGTGGCAGATCGTTTCATCGCGATACCGGCCCTCGCACCTGGTCTGCAGCGGCGCATCCACATCGACCTGCGCCCAGCCCGCGGCAGGGTGGTGGCTTACGGCGATGATCGGGCGCCATCGCTTGCCGGCCGAGATGCCGACTTCAATGGTGAGCACATAGGTGCCGCCGATTTTCCAGACCTGGCGCCAGGTGAACGGATCGGACTTGAGCGCCCGCGCCTTGCCGATGAAGCACAAGTTCCGGTTGGTCGCCGGTACGCCGGAGTAAAACATCACCAGACGCCGCGGGTCCTTGGGGTTGGGCAATATGCACGGCTCCTGCACGTGCTGCGATTCCCAAGCCGAGTCCGTTCGGCTGAGGATGATTTCCCCGCGGATTGGCATCCGGAAAGCATCCCCGCCTGAAGGGGACATCGCGATAACCGGGAGGCTCAAGGCGGCTGCCAGCAACGGCATGGTGTGTGGATCATTCGTGGTGTCCTGGACATCATCATTTGCGCAGTTCGAGCAAGAATCGTTTCCGTTCCGCCTTGAGCCGTTCGGCGTCCCAGCGTCCTGGATGGACTATCAAACGGTAACGCAAAGCAAGGCTTTGTCCCACTTTGATCGTGTGGGATCCATAGCACAGCACGGCGGGGCTGAAATAACACATGGTCTGGTCGGCGATCGCATACCACGGCGAAGGGGCATTGAGGTTCTCGGGGTGATCCAATATCGCGATGCCCGCCTCACGGCCTTCAATTAGCCCGGCATAGTCCATCGCTGATGCTCTGCCTCGGTATCGCCCTTCGGAAAATTCGATTACGCTCTGATCGGTCACTGGCCTGGCCCCCTGAAGGCCTCGTGAAAACCGCGCCGATAATCCTGCATAGCCGCCCCAGGGCTGCCCGTTGGGTTCGTGGGCCAGCGGGGTGCGGTCAAGCACAACATCCTGGCCCGCGGCCGTGAACATGAGTTCCCAATCCTGCCAGTAAGCTCCACGGGAATTCGGCGGCGAGATTTCGATCCTCCGACGCTCGGTGAGCACTGGGGCGCCACCCGCGGGTCGATAGGCCAGATTGAAGTTAATGCGGGCGGAGAAATCGGGCCGGGTCTCTATCCGAGGCGTATCCCATTCGGTCCGCCCGGCCAGCAGTCCCGTCTTGGGGTCCTCTTCCCAATAGTTGACCCCGTTAATGAATTTCCAAGAGAACCACAGCCCCAAGTGCCAAGGGTGGTCCGGAGGCCGATACCAAACCAAATCGGGTCCGTCCACCAGAGCGACCGGGTGAAAACAAGGTTTGGTTTCGTTGGTGCCAAAATGAAACTGCCATACCACGTGCGGGCCCTGAAGCAGCGCGACAGAATCCTGCTGGGTTTTCCAGGCGAGAGCCACGGAATCTCCCGCCTGACAAATGCCGGCTGCCGCCGCCAAAAGCACGATTGTCCAGAGTGCTGTCTTCATGCCTTCAAACCTTTCAGGTTCAGTTCCAGCCGCCGATTCTCCCGGATAACCTCGTCCACCGTGAGTTGGACCCGGCGCATCGTGGCCTCGCGGCTCAGGATGGTCGTCAATACGCCATCCACGGCGCGTGGGACCGTCGCGTTTTCGAAATGTCCTTCGGTAATCCGGCGATAGAAATCCGAGATATTCCGAACCGCGCCCGCCTCATACAAGTTGGTTACCTCACCCGAATAGGCGCTCTCGGGGCCTTGGAGCCGGACATGCCCGTCGTAGGCCACCTGGGCGTAGCCCGTGGTCCCGTGGATCAGGGCTCCGGATTCGAACGGGTACATGTTGTTCAAGTGCCGTCCGCAATGGTCCCACACCGTTCCATCCGCAAAGGTGTAACTGATGGCCAGGACATCATGGCTGTCGCTGTGGGGATTATCACGGGCAATCCGTGAGAAACCCGCCGCGCTCGCGGGCCGCTTGCCCAGGACCCAGAGCACGGCGTCGATCGTGTGGATGCAGGCGTTGACGTGATGGCTGCCGCCCAGGGCAATGTCATTGCACCAGATCAAATGCTGGAGACGGCTTTCCTCGGTCGCCGTCCGCGGTGGGTCCGGCCAACCGCCGCCAAAGTACCGGCTGGTGACGACGGCGGGTTTGCCGATTTGGCCGGCGGCGACCTGTTTGGCGATCTCGATGTTGTGGGCATCGGTGGGCACCTGGTAGTCCACCAGGAAACACCGTTCTTTTTCCGTGGCGCGCCGGGCAGCCGCCAGGATGGCCAGCGCCCCAGGGACATCCACCGCCACCGGCTTGGCCATGTACACGTGAAGCCCCGCCTCCACCGCCGCGCGGGCGTGCTCCGGGAAGAAATACGGCGGTGTCTCCAGCGCCACGGCCTCGACCCCGCTCTCCATTAGCCGCTTGCAACCGGACAAAGTCGAGAACCGCCGGGCCTTGTCCACGCCCAGCTCATCGCCACATTTGTCGGCAACGTCCTGAAAGTAATCCGCCACGGCGCGCATCTCGTAGCCGCCGTGCCTTTGGAAGAGCTTGGCAATCCAGTGCCCGCGCCCGCCGTTGCCGATAACGCCCAGCTTGATTTTCCTCTCAAAGACGGCCGGCTTTGACTCGGTGGCGGCGTTTTGGGCCGCCAGGCCCGAGAGCGCCGTCAACGATGAGGCGGAGGCCGCGGCAGTCAAAGCCCCACCGATGAACTGGCGGCGATTCAATGCGCCCTTGCGGTTCAGGGTATGCGAACCCGTTTTTGATATTTGGTGCTTCATACGCCGAGCTTGTAACATAGGCGTTCCGACCGGGCAAGGGCGCACTCAATTGGTTTGGCGAGTTGGGCGGCCTTGCTGCCGGCAGTGTTGGCCAGGGACCAGCAGATGATGCTGGGGTGGTTGCGGTCGCGCCTAATGAGGTCCTGAAGCGGCGGCACGGCTGTATTGGAGGGCCCAAGGCAGCGGGTCATCCCCACGATTCTTGAAATCGCCATAAGGAAGGGCATTCAGGCAGAAAGGATGGCGTCATTCAAGCGTGTGGTGCGAAGAATCTGAACCCGCTCGTCAAGGCGGGAATTCCAGATTTCATCGCTTGGCCAGCGCCGCTTCCTTGTGGTACAAGCTCTTGCCAGATGACTGCATCGACCCGAATGAACTACCTGGCCCGAGCCGCCATGAATACCAGACGTGATTTTCTGAAGAAGACTGCCCTACCATCCAGCCGCGACGGGCGTTGAAGGAGTTTATTCCGCGGTGCCTGGAGCGTGGCTTATTGTTGGGGCTCTCGACCTGGTTCTTTGGCCCGGGCGTGGACCGGGTCGTCGGCGTCGACGGGTTCGTGCGCGTCTGGGACCAAACGCTCGAGTTCCTCAAGGAAAACGACCTGCTCCACAACATCTACTACGTGGACCTGCTCAACGAATATCCCCTGTTCCACGGTTTCTCTTGGCTCACCCGGAAAATGGATCGGGGTTTGAAGGAGCAGGAAGAGAAAGCGCGCACGATCGGCGTCCACGAGTGGAAGGCCAGGCCCGGGGAATACAATGACGAGGCCTCACGCGCCTTCTACACCGGCTTTGCCAATGAAGTCCTCGCGCGCCTCCAGGCCAAGTGGCCCGCATTGGATTTCTTCTTTTCGCTGACCAACAACGGTTCGGCGGACTGGCGGATCATGGCGCCCGGGCCGATGGCGGCGCTGGACGTGCATTACTGGTTTGTGATGAACGAGCTGCTGGCCGACCAGACCGGCTATTGGGAGAATGTCCACAACCTTGCCGAAAACGACCTGCGGTTTCCGAAAGTGCAGGAGGCGCTGCTCCGCAACTGGGCGGCCCATAAGCCGCAACTCGTCGAGTGGACGGGCCGGAACATGGCCGAAGTGGCGGAACTGGGGCGCCGTCATCACAAGCCGGTCGGCAACACTGAAGGCTGGGGCACGATCAACTGGCTGGAGCACCCTGCACTAAGCTGGGAGCTCATCAAGGAAGCCGGGATGATCTGCGCGGGTTTGGGCCAAAAGCACGGGTACCGGTTCAATTGCACCTCGAACTTCACCCACCCGCAATTCCCGCGTTTGTGGAACGACGTTGCCTGGCACAAGGCCGTCACCGCGAAAATCCGCAATCTCTAGGTGTTTGGCCATGTGTTACCGGTTCTCCTTGGAATCAGGCGAAGCTCCATCCGCCATCGTCGCACTCGTCGAACTCACCTCAAGATGCTGCTCCGCCCGCGCCGCCCGCCCGGAGTCATCCCATACAACCAGCGTGACGCGGTAGTGTCCCGGGCGAGTATAGATGTGGGCTGGATTGACTTCGGATGCCGGGGCTCCATCGTTGAAATCCCAGAGCATGGCGGTGACGCGCCCGGCAGCAGAACGGCTGTTGCTCATAAAACGGATGGCTTGGCCGACGCGCGTCTTCGCAGGAGCTTCGAACCTCGCCACCGGGGCTGGTTGGCCGAACGGCTTCTGCGGACGAAGTTCGTTCCCTGCGTTGCCAGCAACTGTGCAATCGATCCATTCCAGGGCGCGGTAGTCCTGCAAGCCGGCCATCCTCGGTGGTTGGCCTTGTAAGGGCGCTCCGCAATATCTCTGGAACAACTGCCCTGCCCAGGCTCAGGGCGAGCCGGGTTCCGGCGTTGGGGAAGGAGGCAATTCGTGGTTGTGCTCCCGCGCGGGCTGAGACATAACTTCCCCCATGTTGGCGAAGGCCTGTTTGGCCTCTGTCAACGGCATTGAAGCGTTGTATGAACGTCGGTTTCAAAGTGACCGCAAAAGGCGCCTCCCGGCGCGCTGGCGGCCGGGTAGTTCTGGCTCTTAGTTTGCTTGCCGTGGCTGGAGCAAGCCCGGTATTGGACGCGCAGGAGAGAGCGGCGGTTGCAAACGTGCCCGAGTTTTTCCCGCTCGACAACGGCGTGGGGCGGGGTTCCTGGACTCCGGACCAGCAGGCCGCCTGCGTGCAGGAACTGGGCTTCGACGGCATCGGCTACAATTACACGAAGCCGGAGGATCTCGCCGCCTGGCTCAAGGCCCTGTCGCCGCGCGGCCTTAAGCTTTACAGCCTCTATTTCGGCATCACCCTCGACCAGGAAGACCCCTATCCGGCGGGCCTGCGCGAGGCCGTCCCGCTGCTCAAAGGCAGCGGTGCCATCCTTTGGGTGACCATAGCCCGGCCGCGGGCCGGCGGCGAGTGGGACACGGTGGCGGCCCGCCGCATCGACGCCATGGCGGAATTGGCCGCCCAGCACGGCCTGCGGGTGGCGATCTATCCCCATCTCGGCCTCTACGTCGCCACGGCCGAGGAGGCCCTGCGGGTCCTGGCTCGCGTCACGCGGACTGACGTGGGCGTCACGGTCAACCTCTGCCACGAGCTGGCCGCAGGCAACGGGCCGCGTCTCCAGGAGGTCATCGCCAAGGCGGCGCCCCGCCTCTTTTTGGTCACGATCTGCGGGGCCACGGACCAGAAGGATGACGCCGGCGGCTGGAGCTACTACATCCAAACCCTGGATCAGGGCGATTTTGATGTCTTTGGAATGCTTGTTGCGCTCCAGCGGGCGGGTTACCGGGGCCCGATCGGGCTGCAGTGTTACAGCATCAAGGGTGACCCGAAGGAGAACCTTGGAAAATCGATGCGCGCCTGGAGGAGCTATATGACCCGCCTGGCCGCTCAGAAGCCAACGAAATGACATGAAAAGCAGGACAGAACCTATTGCCGCGCGGTGCTCGCGGCGGAACTTCCTTCGCAGCACGGGCCTGCTGGCCGCTGGCGCCGCCCTCGGCGGTCCGACGGTCGTCCCCGAGACGGTTTTCGGCGCAACCGCCCCGAACAGCCGCATCACCATAGCTTTCATCGGCGTGGGCCGGCAGACCTTCGGCTCGAACATCCCGGAATTCATGGCGGTGCCCGGTGTTCAGGTCGTGGCGGTTTGCGACGTGGACGCCTGGCGGTTGGGCGAGGCGAAAAAGCTCGTTGGAACCTCCTACGCCAAACAGGCGCCGAGCGGGAGCTATGCCGGCTGCGCCGCCTACCGGGATTTCCGCGAGGTGATTGCGCGCCCGGATGTGGACGCGGTCTTGGTCGGGACGCCCGACCACTGGCACGTGCCGATCTCGCTGGAGGCCGTCCGGGCCGGCAAAGACGTGTCATGTGAGAAGCCCCTGACGCTCTCGATCGCCGAGGGACGCGTGCTGGCAGACGCGGTCCGGGCTCATGGCCGCGTGTTCCGCGTGGACAGCGAGTTCCGCTCGCTCCGGAACTTCCACCGGCTCTGCGAGTTGGTGGTCAATGGGCGGATCGGCAAGGTCCATACGATCCGCACCGGCGTTCCCAAGAGCGACGTCGCCTGCGCCCCGCAGCCGGACATGGA
>Ga0187873_1001012_pt1 | contig 25033 bp, 25 predicted proteins | sample June2016WEW_16_1_2_FD_133012 | JGI IMG/M metagenome (GOLD analysis project Ga0187873, IMG submission 133012) | Peatland microbial communities from SPRUCE experiment site at the Marcell Experimental Forest, Minnesota, USA - June2016WEW_16_100 | ecosystem: Environmental > Terrestrial > Soil >...
ATTCCCGAAAACGCGCGCGGCGTCGTAGTCGGTTCGGGAAGCTCCTTGGCGGAAGGCTGCAACTTGTACGCTTTCGGCTCGGCTGAGCCGGCTGCAACGCACGACATCTACGTCAACCGCTGGCCGTTAAGCTCGGCCCTTCAGGGCCGCTTCGATGTCCCGCAGTGGTGGGCGGGGGAATCCCGTTGGACGGACCAGTCGCCTCCTCAGTGGCCGGCCCGCATCAGCTTGAGCGGCGGCCAGACGGAGTTCACCGTGCATTTCTCGGCACGCTTTCATTGCTATTTGGAGTTCCAGACCGTAGGTTTTGGCCCGGCGGTTGTGGCGATGCGCTCGGCAATCCATCTCACCGGTCCCTGGTCCGCTCCGCGCGCAATCTTCACGCCGCCGGAGAGGAATCGGCCCCGCAAACCATAACTTTTCACTCCGCCTTTACCACCATGGCAAAACTCGCCCTGCTTGCCAACCGAATGTGTAAAGTTACGGTTTGACCCCTTTCCTGCGGGGAGCGGGACCGCTCACGTCCCGCCTCGGGGCCAGAATGGTCAATAGTTTGGACTGGCCTTTAAACGCGCAAAGTGGTGAAAGTCGGCTTCCTTCATTTCTGGCCAGACCTTCATCCCGCGCGCGTGAGCCAGAGCACGAGCACCGCTGGCAGTGTCAAAGGAACCAAGCTCACGGCTCTTTGGACCGCCGGATCTTCAGCAGACGGTCCGGCACGACCGGAGACTCCTTCCAGCTTTTGATCAGGGCCTGGCAATCGATTTTGCGGCGCTTGCGTTCATTGGCCTTGGCCAGGGGCACAACCTCGGCCGTGGAACCGTTCACCGCCCAGGCAAGCACCGTGCCCGGAGGCGCGTTCAGGGCTTTTCGGACGCTGGCCGGAACTGTCGTTTGGCCCTGGTCACTGATGGTGCTTGTAAGCATGACCTGAAGATTCTTTACTCGCGCCCCTGCGTCAACCTAAACTAAATAATCGGTGACCCCTGCTTTGTGACCCTTGCTTTGTTCGCCCTTACGCCCCGCCTCGGGGCCAGAATCGGAGCCAGAAGCGTTGGGGGGATTGGATGAGGATCTCGCGCAGGAGTTCTTCCAGGCCGGCGGCTTCGGGCTCGTCCAGGCGGCGGGCACAGGCCAGGGTGCAGAGGAAGGCCAGGGCGGTGGCGGCAAAGAAGACGGTGTAACGGTTCCAGAGCAGGCCCAGCCAGCCAGGGGACCGGGCGCCCACAGCGTCGATGAGCAATCCCCAGCCGATGGGCGCCAGGCCGAGGGTGACGTTGCCGATGACCGAGTAGAGGGCGAAGAAGTGGTTGCGTCCCATGACGGGGATGACGGCCATGGCCAGGCGGGTGTTGGACATTTGCACCAGGGCGGCCAGCAGTCCCATGAGGAATTGCAGGATGAGCACCAGGGAAAGTTTCACCGGCAAGAGGCCGCCCGAAAGGCTCATCCAACCGGCCAGCACCGCCACCCAGGCCGAAAAGCAGAAGGCCAGGACCGGTTTGCTTCCGAGCCGATCGAGGTGCAAGCCCAGAAACCACAAGCTGCACAGTCCGCCCAGGAACGCGACGGAGGTCACCAGGAGGACCCGGCACTCGGACATGCCGGCCTCGGTCTTGAGAAAAGCCACGGTGAAGGCGGTCATGCCCCCGTAGGCGACGGAGTAGGCGACCAGGCTGACGAGGAGCTTGCGGAACGGCGGGTGATTGACCATCGCCAGCCACGGGACGGGGCCTTTTGAGGCGCCGATTTCCCGGGGAATCTCCGGTTCGGGGATGCGTTTGAGAAAGCTGAGGCTGACGGCGCCCATGGCGGCGCTGAAACCGAAGAGGATGGCGAACTGCCAGGGGCGAGTCGAGCCGGCCAGGCAGGCGGCGGCAATGAGGAAGGTGACAAAGCTGGCGAGGTTTTGGACCCCGGCATCGCGGGCGAGGTACTTGCCGCGCAGGCCGGGCGGCACCAGGGCGGTAATCCAGGGCAGCCAGGCACAACTGGAGATGCCGCGCGAGAGATTGAAACCGAACAGGAGCATCAGCATGAGGGCCAGGAGCGTCTTGGCCTCGAGAAACCCGCCGGCCAACGGCACCAGGGCCATGCCGAAGATGAACATCACCCGCGTGCCCCACCCGGCATAGACGAAACGCCTGAAGCCGAGGCGGGGGATGTGGCTGGCGGCCGGGATTTGAAAGATCACCAGCAGGGGCATCATGCCGGCAATGATGCCGAGCACGGTGGCGCTGGCGCCCAGCGTTTTGGCGTAGAGCACCATCGGGCTGTTGAGCACCACCTGGTAGGAGAAGGCATTGAACGTGGAAAAAAGGTAGGCGTGGTGCAGGCCGCGCGGAAAACAAACCGGTGCCGCCGGCCCGCCCAAGGTCTCCGTTCGATTCTCAGGCATACCCGCATTGTCGAGCTATGCCTCCGGGGGCAGGAGACCTTCCCGGGTCATTGTTTCCCGGAGTTCGAGGATACTGGCCGTGCCGGTGGTGCCCAGTTTATGGATGACCACGGAGGCGGCGGCGGCGGCCAGTTCGAGTGCCTCGCGCAACGAGGCCCCGGCGGCGATGGCGGCCGTGAGATTGGCCGAGACGGCATCCCCGGCGCCGACGATGTCGATTTCCCCGCGAACAGGCAAGGCAGGGACGTGCTCGACCTGGCCGCCGGGGGCGGCGCCAACCATGCCGCGCTCGGCCAAGGTGACAAAGACGGCGCGGTGATTGGCATCGGCCAGCTCCAGGGCGGCGCGTTTGATATCGTCGAAGTCCAGGTCCTTGCGGGCGCCGCTCAAGGCGGCCAACTCGGCGGCGTTCATCTTGAAGACCACTGGCGGGAAGCCGCGCAGGCTGCGCCGGCTGTCGGCCAACACCAGCATTTCCGGGTGGGCGCGGAGGTAATCGGCCAGGGCAGCCAGGATTCGCTGCGCGACGACGCCGGTCTCCGGGATGTCGACCTGGTCCAGCACAATGAGGGCATCGGCTATTTTAGCGGCGTCCAGCAGCCGGGTTATTATCAGGCCCTGGACCAGGGATGGGGTCGGGGTCCAGTTCTTGAGGTCCAAGCGGTTGAGTTCAACCGGGGGCTTCTGCGGAGCGATGACCAGCGGTTTGCAGTAGGTGAAAGTGCGCCGCTGGGCGGTTCGCAGGAAAAAGCCGAGACGGACTCCCGGCCGCTGCTCCAGCGCGCGCGACAATTCGTAACCCTCGCCGTCATCGCCGGCAAAACCGATGGGATAGAGATGGCCCACTTGCAGGGCGCAGAGGTTGTTGAGAATGGTGCCGGCGCCGCCGGGTTGGGCGCGCACCTCCACGACATTATGCACGGGCAGGCCGGTTTCGAGCGAGGTTTCTGTCTTGGCGGGGTCGATTTCCAGGTAGCGGTCCAGACAGAAATCTCCCAGGATGCCGAGCCGGAGGTTGGCATAGCGCCCGGTGATGGCGTGGAAACGGTCGAGGGTCATGCGTCGAGTTGGCAGAGGAGGTTGTGCAGGAACACCGCGTTGTCGGCCTGGGCGTAGTGCATCGTGCCGCCCATCCGCGAGAAGCTCTTGCAGAAGCGCAGGTAGTAGGCGGGATTGTGCTTGGGCGGCTCGCCTTGGGACCAGTCCCATCGGCCGCCATCCTGGATGTCCACGACATAGATCGTGAGGTCGTGGACGATTTGACGGCCGGCCTGCCGCCGGAGATTGTTCACGCAACTCAGGCTCTTCTCGAAGACCTGCGGGGCCATAATGGCCGACCCTACGGCAAGCACGACGCCACCGTCCAGTCCCTCGACCGCGCGGCCCAGGAGCCGGAAATCCAGGGTGGCGGCGCGGCCAATAGCGGCGCCGTTGAAGAGCGGATGGTTGGAGATGATGTCATAGCCGATGCCAGGATGGGCCGTCATGGGAACGTTGCGGGCAAAGGCCCGCGCCAGAATCGAAGACTCCTTCCACGGGTGCCGCACCCGGAAAGGCCCGGCGGGCAAGCGGTGCGCCTCCATGGCCTGGAGCAACTCGGCGCGGGCCGGCGCCAGCGGGTGCCTGGGTTCGGCGCGCAACTCCATTTCCAACGACTCGGCGGTCGGCAGGGTGGTTCCGTCTTCGTAAATGAAGCGTCCGAGGCTCCGGCCATACCCTTGGTCGCGAAGCGCCCCGGTCAGCAGGGCCAGGTGCAGGCAGCGGCCCGTCTCGTCCCAAGTGCCGAAAGTGCCTGTGGCCACGTTTTTGCGCACGCTCTCCTCGGTGCGCCCCAGATAGGCCAGCTCCCAGTCGTGAATCGTGCCGGCCCCGTTGGTGGCCAGGTGAGTGAGCCAGCCACGGTCTATGAGCCGGTTGACGATGCCCATCAAGCCGTTTTTGACAAGGTGCGCCCCGTACATCAGGATGACGCTGGCCCCGCCCTTGCGAGCCGCGGCAATGCGCCGGGCGCACCCGGCCAGGGCCTCGAGCAGCGGCGCAGGGCAGGGGGGCGGCGGGGCGTCCGGGTCGCGCAGGAGTTGGTCGATGGAGCTTAAGCTCTGCCGCTCCGCCAGGGGATAGACCCTGACCTTCTTCGTATCCAGTGGTTCGGGGAAGTTGGGCATAATCGCGTCATTTTCCCATGATTCGTTCGAGCAACGCCGGGGCGTCCCGAAAATCCGGGATGAGCAGGTCGGCGCCCACGCCGAGCAGGCGCTTGCGTTTCCATTCGTCGAAGCGTCCGGAGCCATTGTGAGCCTCGTCGCTGGCGACGGCCACCGCCAATCCGCCCGCTTCTTTGGTGTTCTCGATCTCGACGTAACCGTCGCCGAAGGAAAGCAACCGCTGGCCCGGGATTCGATTCTCGCTCAGTATCCGCTCGATGACCCTTTTTTTCGAGAACTGCTTATAGTCATCGAGGGCGCCATAGATGTGGCGGCCGAAGTAGCGGGTCAGGCCAAGCAAGCCGGCCTCCTCTTTGACGAAGACCTCGTCGGTGCCGCTGGCCAGGTAAAGGGGCAGTCCGCGCCGTTGGAGTTCCTCCAGCAGGGGACGCGCCCCATAAACGAGCAGGCTGTCGGGGCTAACCGCTCCCCGGCGCAGAGCGTCGAGGCGATGGTGGATTCGTTGGCCGAGCCGGTGCAAGTATTCCTGCTTATACCAGAGCGGGTCGCGGGGCGTGGCGCCCCGTTCCCGGATGCGCTCGGCCAACTGGATCATCTGGTAGATCGTCTGCTTGCCGTTGAGCCGCATGATGTCGTTTTCGCACAACCCGCGCCGCGCCTCCTCCGTCTCGCCCGGCAGTGGGGGCAACATCTCGGCGAACATCGGCGTCATTACCTCCGGCCACCCTTGCCGAATGAGCGAGAGCGTCCCGTCGAAATCGAACAGCACATGGCTGATCTCAGGACGCATGGCAAAGCCCGGGCTGAACTCGATCAGCCCCTGGTATGGCGCCATTGAATTCATAGCCCGCCAGTAAAGCCGGTCCCGGCAAGAAAAGCAATATGAGGATCACAGCACGCCCCGCAACAACCGAATAAAGCGGCGGCCAACGGCGTCAGAAACCACGTGGCCGCGCCACCAAACAAACCGTGGAACGTTTCCTGAGAATAACCAGGGTCCGGCTGTTTATCGCCCTCAGCCTGTTTCTTTGCGGCGTCGTGATTGCCGCCCGCGCCGACAATTATGTTCCCTTCAGGCCCGATTTGCCCGTCGGGACAAAATGCCTGATTGACCCGGCATTGTTGCATCCCACCCAATCGGCCGTTGGCATGCGCGAGGTGCAGATGCGCATCGCAAAGATGAAGCGGTGGCCGGCCAAAAGACGCGAGCGCTTCATGCAGGAGAAAACCGCCCCCATTCTCATCGGGCCGGGAAACGAGGTTTATTTGCTGGACCATCATCACTTGGCGCGCATGTTGCTCGAATCGAAAATCATGCCGCTGATGTGCGCCGAGATAAAGGGAAATTGCGCCGCCCTTTCGGAGCACGATTTCTGGGCCATGATGAAGGAGCGCAAGTGGGTCTATTTGTTCGACGAGGCGGGCCGCCCTTTGAACGGCCCCTCGCAGTTGCCCAGGCGGATCATGGATTTGCGCGACGACCCGTACCGCAGCCTCTCCTGGCTTGTGCGCGAGCAAAACGGTTACCAAGACGTTGACGCCCCCTTTTTGGAATTCCTCTGGGCGAATTTCTTCCGCCCGCGCCTAACCATCGGGCCCGGCAAAAAAGGTTATGACCGCGCACTCTCCGCCGCCATGCGCATCTGCCATTCCCCGGAAGCAAAGAATTTGCCCGGATACATCCCCCGGCAAGGCACGCCCTGACTTTCCAGATGCTCGACGAGGAGGAGAAACCTGCCGGGTCGAGGCGAGGTCTGGCTGGTGGGCCTCGGCGTGGTGGAAATTGAAAATTGAAAATTGGTCAATGGTAATCTGCCCGGGTTCATTTACCAATAACCAATTCTCAATCAGATCCCTCCCAAAAACACTCGCTTCGAGGAATCCGGGATGCGCCCCTTCATCATCGGCCCTGGGGACCGGACTGGACGGGCGGGCGAGATCCGGTATAACCTTCGCGCTCATGAATGTCCTTCGCCACACAGACCGCGACTTCCCGGCGCGGTTGGGCCAATTGTCCGCGCCCTCGAGCCTGTTCGATCCGGCCATCGAGCAGCGCGCGCGCGCCATCCTCGAGGATGTCCAGGCTCGAGGCGACCAGGCGGTGCTGGAACTGACCAAACGCTTTGACGGCGCCAGCCTCAGCGCCGGGCAACTGGCCGTCACGCAGGCCGAACTCCTGACCGCTTCCCTCGAAGCGCACGCCGCCCTGCGGGCGGCCGTAGCGGAGGCGCGGCGCAATATTGCCGCCTTTGCAAAGAAGTCCCTGCGCAAGAACTGGCAGACCCGCAACTCGCACGGAGCGATAGTGGGCGAGAAATTCGACCCGTTCCAGCGCGTGGGAATCTATGTCCCCGGCGGCAGCGCGCCCTTGGTTTCGACCGCCCTGATGACCGTGGTGCTGGCCAGGGCCGCCGCCTGTCCGGAGATTGTCGTATGCACCCCTTGCGGCAAAGACGGCAGCCTCAACCCGGCCCTGCTCTATGCCGCGCACGCTGCGGGGGCCACCGCTATTTATCGCGTTGGCGGCGCGCAGGCGGTGGCGGCGATGGCCTGCGGCACGCAGACCATCGGCCGCGTGCAGAAGATCTTCGGCCCCGGCAACGCCTACGTAGTGGCTGCAAAACGCCTGGTCGTTGGCCGTGTCGCCATCGATTTGCTGGCGGGCCCCAGCGAACTGCTGGTGCTGGCAGACGACACCGCCGAGCCCAGGTTCATTGCCGCCGATATGCTGGCCCAAGCGGAGCACGGGTCGGGCCACGAGCGGGTTTGGCTCCTGACGACCTCCGGCCGCTTGCTCCAGGCGGTCGAGCGCCAGCTCACCCGGCAGATGCCCGGGCTTTCGAGGCATCAATTCATTCAAGAGGCGCTGGCTCGAAACGGGTGGCTCGTGCAACTCAAGACCCTGGATGAGGGGATTGCCCTGGCCAACCAATTGGCGCCCGAGCATTGCGAAGTGATTTGCCGCAACGCGCGCCGGGTTTCCGAACGAATCGTGACCGCCGGCGCCATCTTTCTGGGCCCGTGTTCGCCCACGGTCCTGGGCGACTACGTCGCCGGACCGAGCCACGCGCTGCCTACGGGCGGGGCGGGGGCCTCGTTCGCCGGGCTGACGGTCGATCAGTTCCAGCGCCGCACCAGCCTGGTGGAGTATAACCGCGCGGCCCTGCGCCGGGCCTTGCCCGCCGTGCGCCAATTTGCCGAACTCGAGGGCCTGAGCGCCCACGGACGATCGGCGGAGATCAGGCTCGAACGGTGATCGCCCTGCGCACTTTCCTGGCTTTGAGCCGGGCCGCCGCCCTGCCGACGGTCTGGTCCAACTGCCTGGCCGGCTGGTGGCTGAGCGGCGCCGGCCCGTTAGCCAAACTGCCCCTCCTGTTTGCCGGCGCCACCTGCCTTTTCCTCGGCGGCGCCTTCCTCAACGATGCGCTGGATGCAACGTATGACCGGCAATTCCGCCGGGCACGGCCGATTCCCTCCGGAGCTGTCACCCCGGCAGCCGTCCTGCGCTGGGGATTGGCCTGGCTCCTCTTGGGCGAAGTCTGTCTGTTCGCGTTGGGCAAGGCTGCCGGGGGCTTGGGGCTGGCCCTGGCGCTTGGCGCCGTGGTCTATAACGCCACTCACCGGCTCATCACCTTTTCCCCGCTGTTCCTGGGCCTCTGCCGCTTCCTGCTTTATCTCATCGCCGCCACTGCCGCCGCCAAAGGCCCGAGCGGATGGGCGATCTGGTGCGGCCTGGCATTGGCGCTCTATGTCATTGGCGCCCGCTGCCTGCCTCGCCCTGAAAACATCCTCGGCCAGGTCGATTATTGGCCCGTGTTGCTCCTGGCTGCGCCCATCTTGCTGGCCCTGCTGATGGACGTGGACCGTTACCGGCTGCCCGGCCTCGAACTCTCAGCCGTTCTCCTCTTGTGGGTCCTCTATTGCCTCCGGCGCGCCTACTGGCCCGCGGATCGCGATTTTGCCCGCGCCACCCCGGCCCTGATGGCAGGCATCGTCCTGGTGGATTGGCTCGCCGTGGTGGACGTGCCCAGGGAATTGAGCCTGGTGTTCCTCGGCTTGTTCGGGGCAACTTTGCTCCTCGAGGGCCTTGCTCCGCCGTAGGTTTATGCGTTGCATCGTTACCGCCGGCCCGACGGCCGAACCTCTGGATCAGGTCCGGCGCCTCACCAATTTCTCCACCGGCCGCCTGGGTTCGGAACTGGTCAATTTCCTGTCTGGGCGCGGACATGAGGTGACGCTGCTCATCGGCCAGCAGGCCACCTGGCGCGGCGAGCGCCGGGCGCGCCTCATCGAAACCTTCACCACCACCGCCGACCTTCGCCAGCGGTTGGCCGCCCTAGCGAAACTGCCCGTCGATGCCGTCTTCCATGCCGCAGCCGTCAGCGATTTTGCCTTCGGCCGCGCTTGGCGCCGCACCCCGGCCGGAGAACTCAGCGAAATCGGGGCCGGCAAGATTTCGAGCCGGCTCGGAGTCGTGCTGGCCGAGCTGGTTCCGACGCCCAAGATCATCGCCGAGCTGCGCGGCTGGTTTCACCAGGCGCGCCTGGTCGGCTGGAAATACGAAGTGGACGGGGACCGCTTGGGGGTGATTCAACTGGCCGAGAAACAACTCGCCCAGTGCCTGACTGACGCCTGCGTTGCCAATGGCCCGGCTTACGGAGCGGGGTTCGGCCTGGTCCGGCGAGACGCCAAACCGCTGCACCTGGCCGATGCCCGCGCCTTGTTCCTAGCACTCGAGCAAGTCATGGGAGGGGGGGCCGTGACATCTGCGCAGGCTCCGTTGGCAGCCTGTTAGAGCGCCCGCTTAGCCCAGAATTGTATTAACGGTTTGTTCTGGCAGGTTCAGCTTCTTCATGGCACAGTCGCCCTGCAACTGATTAACTCGCCGTCACGATGCTAGTGCAACAGAATCTGGGGTTTCGATGTGGGGCTCCGAGCGACGATGTCCGGCCCACCACCGCGTCGCTGGCCGAGCAGCTCACCGCCTTTAGGGAGTTCGGCAAGACCACCGAGGCTTTCCAAACGGCGGTAATGAACTTCCGGGGCCAGCCGGTGCGCGTTCCCACTTATGTAAACGAGTTCTGGACCTCTAAACAACGAGCCGCGAATAGTCTGCATGAGGTTTCATACCGAGCCTGTTTCAAGCCGCAGTTGCCCCGCTTTTTCATCGAGCGGCTGACGGAGCAAGGCGACCTGGTTTATGACCCATTCATGGGCCGTGGCACCACCCTCGTCGAGGCTGGCTTGCTGGGGCGCGTGCCTTGCGGCTGCGACATCAATCCCCTGAGCATCGTTCTAGCCGCACCCAGGCTGCGCCCCCCATCCCTGGAGCAAATCACCCAGCGGCTGCGTGAAGCAGAATATACGAAGGTCCGCGCGATGCCGGAAGACCTGCTCGTGTTTTATCATCCCGACACGCTCAAGGAAATCTGCGCCCTCAAGCACTACCTGAGCGAGCGGAGAGCGTCCGGCCAAAGCGACTTCGTTGACGACTGGATTAGAATGGTCGCGGTAAACCGGCTGACCGGCCATTCCCCAGGCTTCTTTTCCGTTTACACCATGCCGCCCAATCAGGCTGTCTCGGCGAAGCGGCAAAAGCAGATCAATGAAAAGCGAGGCCAAAAGCCGCCGCGTCGGCATGTCGCGGAGCTCATCGCCAAGAAGAGCCGCCAGCTGCTTTCTGATTGTGACGGGGAAGTGAGACGAGTCCTTTCGGCGATCAGCGCCAACGCGCGCTTGTTCACACAGCATTGCGGCAACACGCCTGATCTTGCGACCAACAGCATATCGCTGGCGGTAACCTCGCCTCCATTTTTGGATGTGGTGGATTACGCAGGCGACAACTGGCTCCGCTGCTGGTTCATCGATGTTGATCCCGCCTCAGTGAGGTTGACGGTCCCGAAACAGCTCCAGGAATGGCAGCGGACCATGTCAGGCGTATTCCGCGAACTAAACCGCGTTTTGAGGCCGGGTGGTCATGTGGCTTTTGAGGTAGGCGAGGTCCGCAACGGCAAAGTCAAACTGGAAGAAGCCGTCCTGCCTTGTGGTATCGAGGGCGGGCTGGAACCGCTCGTGATCCTCATCAACGACCAGAAATTCACGAAGACCGCGAATTGTTGGGGTGTGGGCAACAATGAAAAGGGGACGAATACAAATCGGATCGTGGTCTTCCGCAAGCCGGATTGAACGGCATCGGGTCAGGCGTTTGTCACCCCCGCGACCGGATCAACCGTGCTGATGAAAGGACTGGACGACCTGGGACTGATTGACGTTCCTGTACCTTTCGTGTTCAATGGGATGAAGTCCGCTTTTTACGGCATTCCGAGCAGATAGCCGGAGTCGGTGGACTTCCCAGGTCCGGAGAAGCAGATTGAATCCGAACGAACCAGGAACGAAAAAGTTATGCCATTCCTCCAATCCGTCCAGCAGCAGGTCGCACAGTATCCAGCGGGCAGCCCAGAACGGCTGATTCTTGACTTTCTCCTCCAAAACGGCGTCGGACGTGCTAACGCGCAGCCGTGGCTTGTCATAGAGGACCACCTTCGCCAGAAGGGCTTCGACTGGCGCGTCCAGACGTTCCAGCAAGGGCTGCTCAAGGATAGCCGCGAAGGCGACATGTATATCGGCTCCAATGACCATCCACCATACAGTGGGTATTTCATCATAGCCGAACGCGAGGACGCGAAGCTGATGGCGGATTGGTATCAGCGGCGCATCGCCAGGGAGCGGGAGCACCTGGACCATCTGAATCGACTTATCGTGCAACAATGGCCGTAAAACAGATGCCAGCGGGCGGCGTTTGGGGATTTATGATGCGTGTTACCCTTAACGCGATAGAGATGGAGATTCTGTTCCGTCAAGACCCCACGACACAGCGCAACGGCGGCTACCAAAGGCTCCTCGTTCGGTTGCAGAAGAACACCCACCGGTCAACTGGCGAACTGGCGCTGTCCGATTCGGACTTGGAGCGCATTCCGCGCTACGCGTTCGATTATGGAAATGGCGGTTGGGAGGGCAGATTGACGGGGATTTTCCAGCGGCATCTGGGCGATCGACTCGGAAGAGATTCTGGGTGAAACAGCACTCTCATTTCAGAGCGCGGTATTCTTCCTCGGTCAAGCCTTTGACACGTCCTGTGAGGACGTCCTCGAGGCGGTGGATTCCCTTCGTGATCGATTCGTTCAGGGATGCGGGTGCCACGACGCTCTCAACCAGGCGCCGAGCCAAATCAAGCCGTTCCTCGGGTGGCAATTCAAGTGCGAGACGGGCCAAGTCTGTTGAACTCATGCCTAAAGGTTACATCGTGGCTCGACTGAGGCAAGCCCTCGAATCGATTTGCCGGCTCAGGGTGTCCCCTGGACAAACGGCCAACGACCAGCGCTGGAATTCTGAATTCATCCTTCCCCCGGCCGGCGGTCTTGCTACCCTGTGGCGCGCGTTGAATGGCGTTATGTCAAAGCACCCTCTGAGCTTCGGTGTGTGGAAATGGATAGGTTTGGGCCTGTTGGCGGCGCCCGCCTTGAACGGCCAGACCCGGCTGACGAACCTGTGGACCATCGCCATCGGCAATCGCAGTGATTCTTCTCCAGCCCTGGGCAGCGATGGCAGGGTCTATTTCGGTGTCCGCGACGGAAAGCTCTGGGCGGTGGATGCCAACGGGACGGTCAAATGGGTCTTCCGCGCCGACCGTGAAATCAAGTCTTCCCCCGCCCTGGGGATGGATGGCACTGTTTATTTCGGCTCGCGCGACCGCTGTTTCTATGCCGTGCGGGCCGACGGCAAACTCAACTGGAAGTTCCGCACCGGGGCCTGGGTCGATTCCTCCCCGGCGCTGGCCCATGACGGAACGGTCTGCTTCGGAGGTTGGGACAAGAACTTCTATGCCTTCAACGCCAACGGGTCCCTGCGATGGCAGTTCCCCACTGCCGGCGAGATCGTTTCTTCCCCCGCCATTGGCCTGGACGGCACCATCTACTTTGGGTCCTACGACCGGAAACTTTATGCCCTGGGCCCAGACGGCAAGAAGAGATGGGAATTCGTCACCGGCGGCCCGATACTTTCGTCCCCCGCGCTCAACCAGGACCAATGCCTTTACTTTACATCGGTCGACGGCTGCCTCTACACGTTGAACCTGGACGGCTCGTTGCGCTGGCGCCTGCGGACCGGCGGCATCACCGAATCCTCCCCGGTCATCGCCCAGGAAGGCACCATCTATCTGGGCGTCAACCACGAATTATGGGCCGTCAATCCGGACGGCACACAGAAATGGCCGCGTTGGAATGAAGAGCCGATCGAGGCCCCGCCCGTTGCGTTGGCCAACCGCACGGTCAGCGTTTTTTCCCGGGCCGGGTTGTTGCTCACGCTGGACGAGAAGCGCGAGCCGGTGTGCAGTTACTACTGTTATGGCGCTGGTTACGCCTGCCAGGCCGTTGGCCCCACCGGCGTTTCGTATGTCGCCGAGCGCGGCTCCCTGTTCTCCGCCCTCAACTCCACTCTGCCGCTGGCCCGCAGCCCCTGGCCGAAGTTCCGCGGCAACCCTCGCAACACCGGCAACCTGGCTGATGCCGCAGGGCTGCCCTGAAGTCATTTAAGCTTGACTCTCAGCGCCGGTTGCCGGCAACCTCCGGGGCAAACTCGAACCAAATGACGACAATGACGCGATTCAAAACCACCCTCGGCATATCGATCACCGTCCTGGCCCTGCTGGCGACAACGGCTTTCACCTTCCTCGCCCGTGCCGCCCAAGCACCCAAGAAGATCAGGGTCCTGCTGGTCACGGGAGACGACGTATCCGTTCACCCCTGGCCGGTGGTATCCAAAGCCATCAAGGATATGCTGGCCGCCAGCGGGCGATTCGAGGTGCGGGTGTGCGAAGACCCCGGGGTGCTCGAGTCCGCAGCCAGCCTGGCCCGCTATGACCTTGTCTTTCTCGATTTCTATAACGCCAGCACGCCGACCCTGACCCTTTCGCCGGCGGCCAAAGAAAACCTGCTCAACTTCGTCAGCGGCGGCAAGGGTTTCGCCCTCTGCCACCTGTCCAGCGCTTCGTTCAAAGAGTGGCCGGAGTTCCGCCAACTCTGCGGGCGCTGCTGGGTCATGGGCACCTCCGGCCACGGCCCGCGCGGCGTCTTCAAGGCCCGTATCGCCCAAAAGGACCATCCGATCACCCAGGGCCTCGAGGACTTCGAGGCGGATGACGAGCTTTACGCCAAGCTCCAGGGCGACGCGCCGATTAACGTGCTGGTCGAGGCCGATTCGGACTTCAGCAAGAAAACCGAACCGCTGGTCTTTACGCTCGAGTATGGCAAAGGCCGCGTGTTCCATGAAACCTTCGGCCACGACGGCAAAGCCCTCGAAAATCCCACCGTCCAGAAGCTCACTCAACGCGGCTGCGAATGGGCCGCCACCGGCAAGGTGCAGTAAGGGCTGGCGCAAAAACGACTCCGCTGCCTCGGGCGGGATTCCAACAAACTGGGTTGGCCTGGCGTCCGGAGCGTGGAGCGTTGGAGCGTGAGGGTGTCGCAGCACTTGCGACGCTCCACGCTCTTACGCTCCACGCTCTTACGCTTCACGCTCCACCCCGAGCGTGGGCATTCTTGGTTCGAGCCGATTCTCCCACGAGCACGCGCTGAAAGCGCGACAGCATACCAGCCCAGGGTAGCACCCTGGGAAAGCCTTCCCCAGACTTGGGTGCCCTGCAAGGGCGCAGGTCACGGAATCTGCCCCCGCCCTTGCAGGGCGTGCCGCGCCATTGAAGCCGGTTTCCCAGCGTGTTACCCTGGGCTGATGTGCCCGCACGCCGTCGGCGTGCAAGAAATGCAAGCTCCAGTGGCTTCTGGACAGAAGGCAGGGGCCGATGGCGCACAAAAACTGTTTTGTACCCGGCATTCCCATCTGTGCAATCTGTGCAATCTCTGGTCCAAGAATTGGGGTTATGAACTGCGTCTCAACACCGTATCGCGCTGGGCCCAGGCGGGGTCCGGCTTGGGGTAATCCAGGTTGTAGTTCAGCCCGCGGCTCTCCAGGCGTTGCGAGGCGCTGCGGATGATCACCTCGGCGACCGTGGCGATGTTGCGCAGTTCGAGCAGGTCTTTGGTGACGATGAAATCCCAATAGTACTCCTGGATCTCTGCCTGGAGGTTGGCGATGCGCTTGAGGGCGCGCTCGAGGCGCTTGTTGGTCCGCACGATGCCGACATAGTCCCACATCGCCCGGCGGATTTCGTCCCAGTTATGGGAGACCACGACCAGTTCATCGGGGTTAGCGGCGTTGCCGCAGTGCCAGGGGGGAATCGGGGGCGGCGGGGGCAGCGGCCCGGAGGCGAGGGCGCGATGGGCGGCGCGATGGGCGCAGACGACCGCCTCGAGCAGGGAGTTGCTGGCCAGGCGGTTGGCGCCGTGCAGGCCCGTGCAGGCCACCTCGCCGATGGCCAGGAGTCCCTGGATTTCGGTTTCGCCCTCGAGGTTGGTCAGCACACCCCCGCATTGGTAGTGGGCGGCCGGCACGACCGGGATCGGTTCTTTAGTGATGTCGATGCCGAAACTCAGGCAGGTCCGGTAGATGTTGGGAAACCGGTCCATGATGAAGGGCGCCGGTTTGTGGGTGATGTCCAACAGGACATAGTCAGCGCCGCTGTGTTTCATCTCGCTGTCAATGGCCCGAGCCACGATGTCGCGCGGGGCCAGCGACTTGAGGGGATGATAGCCGTCCATGAACTGGCGGCCCTCGAGGGTCTTGAGGATGGCTCCCTCGCCCCGGACAGCCTCGCTGATGAGGAACGACTTGGCCTTGGGATGGTAGAGGCAGGTGGGATGGAATTGGATGAATTCCATATTCGCCACCGGAGCGCCGGCGCGATAGGCCATCGCCACGCCGTCGCCGGTGGCGATGTCCGGATTGGTGGTGTAGAGATAGACCTTGCCGCAGCCCCCGGTGGCCAGGAGCGTGACGGGGGCGGCGAACGTATGAACCTGGCCGCTCGCCGTGTCCAGCACATAAACGCCCAGGCAGCGGTTCTGCCCGGCCTGGCCGAGCTTCTGGCTGGTGACCAGATCGATGGCGATGTGGTTCTCAAAAGTCTCGATGTTGGGCCGTTGCGCCACCGCCGCCAGCAAGGCGCGTTCGATCTCCCGCCCGGTGATATCTTTGGCGTGGAGAATCCGGCGTTTGGAATGCCCGCCCTCCCTGCCCAGGTCCAGCTCCCGCGCCCCGTGCGAGAGGGGAATTTCCCGTTCCGTGAACTGGATTCCCAGGGCGATCAGCTCCGCAATGCGCGCCGGTCCTTCCTCGACGATAGTCCGCACCGCCCGCTCTTTGCAAAGGCCGGCCCCCGCCTCGAGCGTGTCGCGCACGTGCAGCTCGAAAGAATCCTCTTTGCTGGTGACCGCCGCAATGCCGCCCTGGGCGTAGTTGGTGTTGGACTCGGCGGAGTCCTTCTTGGTGATGATGGCGACCCGCCCGCCCTGGGCCACTTTCAAGGCGCAAGAAAGCCCTGCAATCCCGCTGCCTAATACGATAAAGTCGAATGATTTCATAATCGTGCATTGTCAATGAGCCGCGTCTTGCCGACGAACACGGCCAACGCAATCTGTGCGCCGCGGCCCACCTCGGCTGCCGGGACGAGCGTCTCCGGGTCGAAGAATTCCACGTAATCCAGCCTCGCCGCAGGCGCCTGCCCGATGATGCGCCCGAGTTGGTCTTTGAGTTCGGCTGCGGGAAGCAGCCCAGCGGACTGGCGCACCGCTGCCTGCGCGTGGCAGATCGAGCGCCAGAGGACCAGCGATTGCTCCCGCAAATCGCCCTCGAGGTACTGGTTCCTGGAACTCATCGCCAGGCCGTCGGGCTCGCGGCAGGTCGGGGCCACCACCACCTTGAGGGGAAAGTTCAAGTCCCGCACCAGGCGCTTGACCACCGCCGCCTGCTGATAGTCCTTGGCGCCGAACACGGCCGCGTCCGGCAGCACGACGTTGAATAATTTGGCCACCACGGTTGCCACGCCCCGGAAATGGGTCGGGCGCGACGCGCCTTCCATGCCGCTCGAGAGCGCCTCCTCGACTACCCAAGTGCTGGCGGGCGCCTCTTGGCCGCGCACGTACATCTCCCGGTCGTCCGGGGCAAACACCGCGTCCACCCCCGCCTGGCGGCACAGGCGGACGTCCCGGTCCAGGGCGCGGGGGTAACGCGAAAAATCCTCCTGCGGCCCGAACTGTGCGGGATTGACGTAAATGCTGACCACCACCTTCCCGGCAGGGCCCGCCAGCCTCCGCGCCCGCCGGACCAGGCTCAGATGGCCCGCGTGCAAACATCCCATGGTCGGCACCAGGCCGACTCGGGCGCCTTGTCTGCGCCAGCGCATGGCCTGGCGCTGCATGGCGCGGACCGGCTTGATGACTCGCATGGCCAAAGGGTGCGGCAGCGCCGGGGGAGGATCAACCTGAATTTGAGGCCGCTTTGGAGCGCGGTGGCAAACGCCTGCTCCTTACACGGGTTTTTCCTATCCAGCGCCTCGCGCGGCCTCCAGCCCCAACACAGGTCAGGTTTGTTGTCCCGAAGGGACTGGCCGACAATAGCCCGGCGCTTCAGCGCCGGGAGAGCCAGTTAGGTGTCCCACCCGTTCCGAAGGAACGGCTGAACGAGCCGCGCGTCGCACGACAACTCCGGGTCTATTGTGCTTCAACCGTCCCTTCGGGACGGAGGGTCTTGGGGGCGCCCAACCCGGCGCTGAAGCGCCGGGCCATTCTCGTGACGCCCCTCCGGGACACAGCCTGACATCGGACCTGTCGCGGGTACCGAGGTCAAACCCGGCGTCGGACCTCAACTGCAGCCGCACCGGTTGGTCGGCGCGTCGGCCTCGCGATGGGTTTGCTCAACCAGGCCATTGGCCAGCAGGTAAGTTTCAACATCGTCTCCACTGACGTCGGCCAGCATGCGGCCGTCAATTTCGACACAAGGGCTTAACTCCTGCCCGCTTTTGGCAATCATCTCCTGCCGCTGGCTCGGGTCGCTTTTGATGTCGCGGTCCTCGTAGGGCAATTCATATTTGCGCAGAATGGCCCGTACGCCCTGGCTCCAGCCGCACGTCGGTTTCAGATAGGCTATAATTTTCACTTTATCCAAAGTTCAGTCTCACTTTTGAACGTGCCACAGTTTCCGCTGGGCGCAAGTCGCTCTTTCCACCTTCCCGTTTGCATTCCGGCGCCGGTCATGCTTAGATCCCTGCCAGGACACTGATGACCTTTATCGACCAACTCAAGTTCGATGCCAACGGGCTGATTCCCGCAATCATCCAGGAGCAGAAGACCGGTCGTGTGCTGATGATGGCCTGGATGAACCGGGCCTCGATCCAGAGCACGATCGCCACCGGCAAGACGCATTTCTGGAGCCGCTCGCGCCAGAAATTCTGGATGAAAGGCGAAACCAGCGGCCACACCCAGAGCGTCAAGGACATCGCCCTGGATTGCGACGGGGACACGCTTTTGATTCAGGTCGAGCAGATTGGGGCGGCCTGTCACGAGGGCTACCGGTCCTGCTTCTTTCGCTCGCTGCAGGACGGCGGGGCTGCGGTGAAGACCACCGAGCCGCGGCTGCTGGAGCCGGACCGGATTTACGGCAAGAAATGAGCGACGAATTCATCCAGTTCGGCACGCGGACCTACGGGATCCTCTTTGTCCTGTTGCTGTTCTCGCGGGGCATGGACTTCCTGAGCACCCGGATTGCCACGCCCAACCTGGTCCTGGAAGGCAACCCCATCGCCAGGAAACTGGGCTGGACCTGGGGCCTGGTGGTCAACGTGGGGCTTTGTTTCGGGTTCGCCTTCTGGCCGTTGCCGGCCATTGTCATCAGCACGACCAGCGTCCTGGTGGCGGCGCGCAATTTTCAATCTGCCTGGCTCATGCATTCGCTGGGCGAGCATCGCTATCGGGAATGGCACATCCAACGCATCCAGGAAACCAGCATTACCCTTTACCTGTCCTGCCTCTTTGGACAAACGGCCCTGACCGCCGGGGTAGGCCTGGCGGTGATTTATTTCACGGACTGGGAACGTGACCCGGTGCTGCTGGCCATCGGCCTGGGCATTGTCGCCTACGCCCTGGCGGTGGCCTTTTACACCTTGCTGGGCGCCTGGCGCCTGCATCGCCTGGGCCGGCACAACTCCGGGTTCGTCCAGCCGGGCCCCTCGGGCTATGCCGAGCCCGGGCCCAGAGCCAACGGAAAGCTCATCCAAATCTGCGTCCGTGAACCCCCCCAACCTTGAGGAATTCCGGAAGCTGGCGGCCCAGGGCAATCTCGTGCCGGTCACCTGCCGTTTGCTGGCGGACATCGAGACGCCGCTCTCGGCCTACCGCAAGCTCCGAGGCCCCGGCGAATCGTTCCTCTTCGAGTCCGTTGAAGGGGGCGAACATCTGGGGCGCTACTCGTTCGTCGGGTGCAACCCCCGTGCCATCATCCGGCAAACCGGCGCGCAGGTCCAGGTGATCGCCAAGGGCAAGGTCCTCGAGCAATTCACCATCGGCGCCCCGGCCGGCCCCGGCCCTCAGAGCGTGGGCGACGGACTGGAAGTCGTCGAGCGCGTGATGAAGCGCTACCGGGCTGTGTCCGTGCCCGGCCTGCCCCGGTTCACCGGCGGGGCCGTCGGGTTTATCGGCTACGAGTTCATCCACGATATCGAACCCGTCGTGCCGCGTCCGCCGCGTGACGAATTGCAGACGCCGGTGATGTATTTCCTCATTGCCGACCAACTGCTCATTTTCGACCGGGTTGCCCAGACCCTGACGGTGCTGGTCAACGCCCTCCTGGACGACGCTTCCAGCCCCGAGGCGGCCTACGAAAATGCCGTTGGGCAAATCGAGCGCCTGGTCTGCCTGCTCCAACAGCCCGCCGAGCACCGCCCTGCCTTCCTTCCGCAGGAGGTGCCGCCGGTGCCCTTTGAATCCAACCTTCCCCGGGGGCAGTTTTCCGCCAATGTCCTCAAGGCCAAGCAATACATCACCTCGGGCGACATCATCCAGGTAGTCGGTTCCCAGCGCTTCGCCACGCCGACCAAGGCCGCGCCCCTGGACATTTACCGCGCTGCCCGTTCAGTCAATCCGTCCCCGTACATGTTCCTGCTCGAGCTGAACGGCTTTTCCCTCGTCGGCGCTTCCCCGGAGATCCACGTTCGCTGCGAAGAGGGCCAGGTCGAAATCCGACCCATTGCCGGCACTCGCCGGCGCGGCGCGACCCCGGAGGAAGACAGGGTGCTCGAGGGGGAGTTGCTGGCCGACCCCAAGGAACGCGCCGAGCACGTGATGCTCGTGGACCTGGCCCGCAACGACCTGGGCCGCGTCTGCAGCTTCGGTTCCGTCAAGGTCAAGGCCCTGATGGTGGTCGAGCGCTACAGCCATGTCATGCACATCGTCTCCCAAGTCCAGGGCGCGCTATCGCCCGATAAAACCCCCTACGACCTGATGCGCGCGACCTTCCCCGCCGGCACCCTGAGCGGCGCTCCCAAGATCCGCGCCATGCAGATTATCTCCGAGCTGGAGCAGACCGCGCGCGGCCCCTACGGCGGATGCGTCGGCTACTTCTCCTTCAACGGCAATCTGGACTGCTGCATCACCATCCGCACGGCCCTCCTCAAGAACGGTCTGGCCTACGTGCAGGCCGGCGGCGGCTGGGTCAACGATTCCACTCCCGAGGGCGAGTACCAGGAAACCGTCAACAAAGCCAAAGCGATGCTCAAGGCCGTGGCGCTGGCCGAGACCTTTGCCGGCCAGGGAGATTGCCCTTAGTGACTGTCGAGCTTCATTTTGCGCTTGGAAGCGGGCCACTTGTGGCGCATGGTGTGCGGGACATATTGTGAATCGCAAGCGGATGACGGTTTTTTACTCGGGCAGCGTGCAGGGTGTCGGGTTTCGCTACACGGTGATGACCGTCGCCACCGGCTTTGAAGCGGCCGGGACAGTGGCCAATTTGCCTGACGGGCGCGTCGAGTTGGTGGCCGAGGGTCTTAGAGACGAACTGGAGGCCTTTCGGCGGGGGATCCAACAATCGGGTCTGGGCCATTTTATCAGGGACGAAGAAGTGATCTGGGGCGAAGCCAGAAACGAGTTTCGCGGGTTTGAAATTATAAGGTAGATTCATGAAGTTTGCCATTATTGCGGACATCCACGGCAACCTCGAGGCGTTGCAAGTTGTCCTGGAAGACATCAAACAGCAAAAATGCACCCATTACGCCTGCCTGGGGGATGTCGTGGGCTACAACGCCAACCCCAAGGAGTGCTTGGACATGGTTCGGCGCATGAACATCCCTTGCGTCAAGGGCAACCATGACGAGTATTGCTCGACCGACGGGCCGCTGGAGGGATTCAATCCGGCCGCCGCCGAGGCTGTGAGGTGGACACGCAAGCAGTTGTCCGCGGATGACAAACAGTGGCTGGCCGAGTTGAAGTACTGGCGCATCATCATCAATTTCACCCTCGTCCATGCCACCCTGGACGGCCCGCAACGCTGGGGTTACGTGTTCGACAAGCTGGCGGCGGCCGCCAGCTTCACTTACCAGAACACCGCGGTTTGCTTTTTCGGCCACACCCATGTGCCGGTCGCCTTCATCCGCGACAACGTGGTGCGTGGGGGCACCTACTCCAAATTCAAGGTCGAGCCGGGCAAGAAGTATTTCGTCAACGTTGGCGCCGTTGGCCAGCCGCGCGACAACAATCCCAAAGCCGCCTACGTGGCCTATGATGTCGATGAGGGGACCATCGAGTTGCGCCGGCTGGAGTATGACATCCCCGCAGCCCAGAAAAAGATACTCGATGCCGGATTACCCCCGCGCCTGGCCGAACGGCTGGCCTTCGGGCGGTGACCCTCCACCCCTCCCGGCCGGCGGCCCCATCCGGCATCGCCGGAGCGCAGAGCGGGAGTTCTGCACCCCGAGCCTTGAAGATTCTCATTCTCAAACCCAGTTCCCTTGGGGACGTCGTGCAGGCGCTGCCGGTATTGCGCGCGATCAAGCGGCACTGGGCGCGCAGCCAGGTTTATTGGTGGATTGACCGCAACCTGGCGCCATTGCTGGCCGACGATCCGGACCTGGCGGGGGTAATTCCCTTCGAGCGCCGGCTCGGGGCCACCCCCTCCAACTGGATGGCGCTGTGGGAGGCCGTGCGGTGGATGCGCCAGCAGCGGTTCGACCTGGTAATCGACCTGCAGTGCCTGATGCGCAGCGGCATCTTCGCCTGGCTGGCCAAGGGCAAACTGACCATTGGCCTGGATGAGCCGCGCGAAGGGGCTCGCGGGTTTTACGACCTCATTGCGCCCCGTCCTTCTTTCCATACCCACGCGGTGGCTTGGTATCTGGGCGTGCTGCCGCTGGCCGGGGTGCCCATGACCGGGGATTTCCAGTGGCTGCCGCAACGCCCGGGTGTCGCTGCCGGCCTCCGCCGGAAGTGGCCGGTCGAGCCCGGTCCGTGGCTGGTATTGCAGCCGGGCGCCCGCTGGCCCAACAAGCGTTGGCCCATCGAGTACTTTGCCGAGCTGGTCCGGCAGGCGGCCGCGCGGCGAAACGATTGGCGCTTCGCTATCCTGGGCAGCGCCGAGGATCGTCCTTTGGGTGAGGCGATTGCCGGGGTCGTCCCGCCGCGTTGCCTGGACCTGACAGGCCGGCTCTCACTGCCGGAGATGGTCGAGTGGATTCGGCTCGGCGCGGCAATGGTAAGCAATGACACGGGACCGATGCACGTCGCGGCGGCGCTCGGCAAGCCGCTGGTCGCGCTGTTTGGTCCCACCGAGCCCCGGCGCACCGGCCCTTATGGCCAACCCGGGCACGTTCTCCAAGCCACGCTCCCTTGTGTGCCCTGCCTGAAGCCGCGCTGCACTTATGCCAAGCCGATCGAATGCCTCCGCCTCCTCTCCCCGGCGGCAGCCCTGGCCGCTCTCGAAAAGCGGCTCGATTTTTGGTAACTGTTCAGGTGTGGGGCAGACCTCCGGTCTGCCAGTTCACGGAGCCTCCGGCTCCGTGAACCTGGTGCGGTCGGAGCACCGGGCCAGAGGCCCGGCTTAACGTCAGACCAGAGGTCTGCCCCACCCTCCCACCTGAACAGTTACGATTTTTGTTGCCCCAACGCGCGGGGCCCATAGAGTGGTTCAATGACGAAACTAGGCTTTTGGGCGGGTCTGTTGGCGGCGGCGCTTTCTTCGGCATCGGCGCAGGTCACCGTCGAGGTTGCGCAACCGCAGGACCAGTTCCTGCCGGGCGAGGCCCTGCCGGTCACAGTGCGGATTATGAACCTCTCGGGACAGACCTTGCATCTTGGAGGAGACTCCGATTGGTTGACCTTTTCTGTGGAATCACGCGAGGGAGTCGTGGTGCCCAAATTTGGAGATCTTCCCGTCTTCGAACCGTTCGAGCTGCCTTCATCGAAAATGGCGACCAAACGCATGGACCTCGGGCCCTGCTTTCCCATAACCCAGGTTGGCCGTTACAACATCATCGCCAACGTCAGAATCAAAGAGTGGGGCCATGAGATTGCCAGCAAACCCAAGGGCATGGATATCATCGAAGGGGTGAGTATGTGGCAACAGGAATTCGGAGTGCCCAGGCCGCCCGGCCAGACCAATGGCAGCCCGGAAATCCGCCGCTACATCCTGCAGCAAGCCAATTACGTGGAGGGACAACTCCGGCTTTACCTGCGAGTGACCGATTTCTCCGGCACCAGGCCGCTGCGGGTCTTCCCGATTGGTGCATTGATCTCCTTCAGCCGGCCCGAGCACCTCATCGACCAGGCCAGCGACTTGCACGTGCTTTACCAGGACGGGCCGCGCTCCTTCAGCTACACCAGGTTCAGTCCCGACGGGGACCTCCTGGCGCGGCAGACCCATGAATACATCGGAACGCGCCCCCGGTTGAGGGTCGATGCGGAGGGCAACATCTCCGTCTTCGGCGGGCTGCGGCGCATCACCTCCAACGATGTGCCCCCGCCCAAGCCGGTCGTTTCCCTGGAAGCCCCCAAGCCGTTGAACCAGGACTGACCAGAGCGCAGGATAGAATACAACCCGGGGCTCGGACCGCGGTTCAGAAGCATCCAGATGCAGGTGTCGAGGGGCGACACTGCGTTCCCACGACACCCGACACCCGACACCCGTCCCCTCGCCCCTCGCGTCTAATCCACCAGGTCCTTCAAAGACCGGATGCGTCCCTGCATGTCGCGGATGATGGGGGTGGCCCGGGCGACGGCGTTCTGTTCGGTCTGGCCGGGGAACGTTCTCATGATCACTTTGACGGCGGCAATGAAGTCGCCATTGCGGTCCCGCAACGGCAGGGTGACCGATACCGAGGCCTTCTCCTTGCCGTAATAAACCAGGCCCTGGGTCAGGACATCCAGCTCGGCCTTGGCGCCCGGATGACCCAGTTCACTGGGGTCCAGGCTGGCCACCAGGCGCGTGGTCTTCGAGTCGGGCCCCAGCACAAAAACCTTCAGACCCAGCAGCTTCGAGTACTTCTTCACCGTCTCCCGCACAATCCCCTGGGCCGGATCTTCCAGGGGCGTATAGGCGATCCTGGTATTCCCGAAGTAACTCACCGAATCGGACTTGGTCCAGAAGCCGATTTTGCCCTTGGCGAAGTTGTCCTGGAGCATCCGCGGGATAATGGGCCTGCCGTCCAGCAAGCAGGTCACCTGGCTGCCCTTGCACTCGACGGACATTTCGTGCCAGATTCCGTTGGTGATGGCCACCCTCGAGCCAATCGGGCCGATCAGCTCGCCCTTGACGAATTTGAAAAAGTAGAATGTGCCTCCCAACCCGCTGGCGCGGACATAGTAATAGTTCTTCTCGTCCTGAATGCGAAAGGCCAGGCCCGCCATCTGCTCGGTCTCTCCGCTCACCAGCTTGAAGCGCGTCGTCACGGTGAAATCGCCGAAAACATCTCCGTCCCACACCAGCAACGGATAATGGTCATCGGCGCGATCCTGGGAGAGTTGGGCCAATACCGCTTGCTTGGTCACGTGCGGAGCCCCAGGATTGAAGGGCGGCATCAGCGGCGCCACGTCATCCAGGACCACTTTCCATTCGCCCCGCTTGCCCTGCCCGGTGAGGGCGCTTCGAAATCCGCTCGGGACCTGGCCCTCGGGGACCTCGCTGAAATCAAATGTGCGCTCGGCCCCGGCCGCAGGCTGGACCAGGAGCGCGCCCAGGGCGCCAGCCAAAAGCAACAGCCGGAGAAGTTGATCTTGCATCGCGGCAGAGGCTACCATGATCGGGGCCGCGGCGAAATCCTAAACGCGCTCGAAGGCCGCAGGCCGAACTCCCGAAATGCGAATCAACCTGGGAAAAGCAGTCTAACCGCAGAGCACGCAAAGATCGCAGAGCGGCGAAGCAAAGACGTTACCCTGGCGCTACTGGACGGGTTTGACTTTGTAAAAGCGGCGGCCAGTGGAGGAGGTCCCCGGATCGAGGATCTGCGCCTGGGCCTGGTTGGCGAGCACCGGGGTTTCGA
>Ga0187873_1001013_pt1 | contig 25009 bp, 24 predicted proteins | sample June2016WEW_16_1_2_FD_133012 | JGI IMG/M metagenome (GOLD analysis project Ga0187873, IMG submission 133012) | Peatland microbial communities from SPRUCE experiment site at the Marcell Experimental Forest, Minnesota, USA - June2016WEW_16_100 | ecosystem: Environmental > Terrestrial > Soil >...
CGACTGTGGGTTAACCCACAAAGTGTGATTCTCGGCCGATTTCAAAAGGCATCAACAGAAGTTGACACTTCTCTCTGCCAGCAAAGCGGCATCCAAATCGCTCGCCGATTTACAGGCGGAGGCGCCGTTTACCAAGATGAAGGAAACCTCAATCTCACACTCGTTATTCAACAAGGAGAAAGACACACGCAACCCAGGCTTAGTGAAACTGCATCCGCCATTGTCCTCGATGCTCTTCGCAGTTTCGGGTTGAAAGGCAGTTTTCTTGCGCCCAATTCAATTATGCTCGGAGAGAGAAAAATCTCGGGGGCAGCTGCTGCTTCTGGAAGAGGTTTTGCACTTTGGCATGGCTCACTCTTGGTTTCCACTAATGTTGACACTCTGGAATCGGTTCTTGCTCCGAGCAGGCAGAAGCATACGACCCATTATGTGCGCAGCCGATGGCATCCGGTAACCACTCTGGAAGCAGCCGTAGGAAGGAAGGTAAGCGTAGAAGAGGTTCAGTCAAAGCTCACGGAATCTGCTCAAGAAATTCTAAGCGCAAAGCTGGAACCAGATGGGCTGCGAGCTGATGAAGAGAGATGGTTTACGAGCTTATACGCTCGGAAGTATTCCTCGCCTAATTGGAACAGTAACGGAGAATACGAGGAATTTGAAGAAAGTAGTGATTAGCTCACACGACAATGGCCGTGTGAGTACGCTCAACGCCCTTCACGGATTGAATCTTCTTTATCACTAATTCGGAGAGAGTATTCATGTCACGCATTTCGAGGTATGCGATGATGTCATATATGCCGGTTACCGCATGAACCATCTTCACACCCCGAACCTTAGCTACCGCTTTGGAAACATACCGAGCCCGCCCCAACTGGGCTTGAACCAACACGTATGCCTTGACAACCAAGCAAAACACCAAAGCAAGGAGGCCACTACCCATACTTAAAAGGAGTTGAAGTATCGACAGTCGCTGTTTAGCGGCGCGTACGCTCGGAGGTACCCCCTAGAGAGTGTAGTGATCCTCTGAGTTAGGGGGGTTTCGCTGTTTTTCGCTACGCGTACTACAGTTCGTAGTTGGGCAGCAAATCAGTAAACCCCAAATAGGGATAGCCCGCTTCTCCTATGGGATTAGAATGCGAGCGAGTTACTTACCTAAATTCGCCCTTGCGGTTCTCGTGTTGGCTGCTGCTGTTGTTCTATTGTCAGGGCAGGCAGCTCAAGTAGCGGCTTATACTCCTAATTGCGGGTCACATCATCATCATTGCAACGACTATTCCTGGTACCCGTACTCTTACAGCTACTACTACTACCCGTACTCTTACAGCTACAACTGCCAGTACTATGATTATTACTATGGCAATTACGGGTGCTATGACTATGGCTACCCGTACTATTACAGCTACTATAACACCCCGTCCCAGTACACATTGACCGTCGCAACTGATCCAGCCAATCTTGCAACAGTGACTGGCGGCGGAACATACAACCAAGGAAGTTCAGCGTCGTTCTCAGTTACTCAAACCACCATTCAGTCATCCGCGAACACGCGGTATGTCTTCTCCCATTGGGGCGGAGATTATTCCGGTGTCGGAAGCAGCGGGACAGTGACTGTGAATGGAGCGATGAAGGTCACCGCCGTCTACCAGTCGCAGTACTATCTCAGCGTACAAACTCAACCCCAAAGCGCACCAGTACCTCAAGGTGCAGGATGGTACAACGCAGGCGACACCGCGACGCTAAATAGCGCAAGCCAGCCCGTCGGAGACAGTTCAAGTAGAATCGTATTCCAAGGATGGAGCGTTGACGGACAAAGCAACCAATCCGGTTCTTCGTTATCAGTCAATATGAATGCGCCCCACAGTGTGACCGCGGATTACAAGCAACAGTACTACCTCACCGTGCAGAGCGACCAAGGTGTTCCCTACGGGCAAGGTTGGTACGACGCAGGTAGCACAGCCCAAATCTCCGTTTCAACACCCATCAGCACGTCCTATGGCGTCAGCATAGTCTTCAATGGCTGGCAGGGTGACGTTCAATCCAACAGCCAAACGACCAGCGTACAAATGAATCGGCCTATGACGGCTATTGCTTCGTGGCGCACAGACTCCACGGTCCTCTACCTGACAATTGCTGCAGGAGTAATCGCAATACTCGTGGCTGCAGCAATCATCGCCTTCGCCGTTGTCGGCCGCGGCCGCGCAGAACATACTTCAGAGACCAAGACAAAAACTTCAGAGACCCACACTTCCCATCCCAACCACACCAAGAAGAAAACAGAAGAAGAAACAAAAAAGACTGACTCGAACTGAAGCTGAACACATCAGCCTACTTCCTACTGGAAGCTCTAATACCCGGCCCCACCTCCACGTGGACCGCGGGATGGCCTAGTCTTGAATGTGGAAGAGGTTAGGCAACAGATTCCGTTGCTCGCCGGCAACGTGTACCTTGATAATGCGGGAGCGGGCCCCCCACCCGTAAGCGTACACGCGGCTATGCGGTCGTTTCTGGATGAGTGGAGAGATTATGGGGAAAAATGGGAAGCTTGGCTTCTAGAGATCGTGAAAACACGCGAACTCTTCGGCCGCCTCATCAATGCCACTTTGGATGAGGTCGCCTGCGTTCCGAACGTTTCATCCGGCCTAGCAGCGATCGGCAACGCCCTTCCCCTGAAGCCTGGACAGAACGTTGTTGTGAGCGAATTGAATTTCCCCACCAACGTGTACCTTTGGCACGCCTTGAAGCAGAAGGGCTTGCTTTCTGAGGTAAGAGTCCTAAAGGCGAAGAACGGTCAAGTCCCCACCTCAGACTTTGAGAAAGCGATCGATGACAAGACGGTCGCAGTCTCACTTGATTATGTCTCTTGGATAAACGGCTGCAAAGAAGACATACGGGCGGTTACTCAGATCGCGCATTCTCACGACGCCCTAATGCTGGTGGACGCGTTTCACGCCGTTGGAGTCATACCAGTAGATGTCCGCAAGCTGGGCGTCGATGTGCTTACCTGTGGGACATACAAGTGGTTGATGGGCCCACATGGGACAGCGTTTCTCTACGTAAGCCGCAAAGCCCTGCAACGGCTTCTCCCTGGGATAGTTGGATGGCACGGGATCTCCGACTCCGTCGTGGCCAGGGTTCTTTCCAAACAAGAAACTTTCGAACGTCCCTTCGATATTAGTAGCGTCACCCCAGCGGAGGATGCCACCCGATTCGAATGGGGAACATGGGCAGTCATAGCTGTCATCGGCGCGAAGGCCGCGTTGGAATTCACCCTCAAGTATACCCCACAAGAACGTGAGCCCCTCGTAGAACACTTGAACAAACGACTCGTTGAGGGGCTGGAAAAGAAGGGAAAGAAGATCACTTCCCCGCTGGAAGCAGGCCGCAGAAGTGGAATCGTTACATTCGAAGTCGAAAATGCGGCCCAAGTTTCGAGGAAGCTTCTACAGGAGCACGTTGTTGTCGCGCCTAGAGTGAACACGTTAAGGGTCTCACCACACTTTTACAACACCGACCGCGAAGTCGATACGTTTCTCGAAAAACTTTGACCAGGAAACGGATTAGGAACTTTGGATTTTGAGGCGGTTCATGAATTTCTCGGGGACGCCTGGCCGGTGCCTCTCACAATAATATTCGAGTTTACCGAACATTTCGACCTGCCAATCAGCTTCCCTGCCGCATAACGGTATGTTGCATAATGGTTTGGTTTCCGAATTCTGCGCCGCTGCGGTGCTCATTGTTGGGTCGGGAGGGTGGAACGCGAGGTTTTTCTAAGCTCTTTCGGTTTCACCGGAATGGATAGATCGTATGGTTGCGGAGGATTGGTGGCATTAGTGAAAGCACTTCAGGTTGACAGCGTAGCCAAGAGTTTCGGCACGATAAGGGCCGTCAAAGGTGTCAGTTTCGCCGTGGATACCGGCCAAGTTCTTGGGTTGTTAGGCCCAAACGGCTCCGGCAAATCTACGTTAATGAAAATCATCGTAGGGATCATGAAACCTGACGCTGGCAGCATTCTAGTTCAAGGGGTGAATGTTGCTGAAGACCCGATCGCGGTCAAGAAAATTGTTGGCTTCGTTCCCGAAAGCCCTAGGCTGTACGAGTTTTTGACGGGGATAGAGTACCTTGACTTCGTTGCGGATGTCCACGGACTTGAGGCCAAGGTAAAGCAAGAGCGGACCTCGGAGTTCCTGAAGGCCTTAGACTTGGAAGGCCGAGAAAACGAGCTGATTCATGGATATTCACAGGGGATGAAACAGAAACTGGCAATTATAGCGGGCCTACTCCATCGCCCACAAATTCTGGTTCTGGATGAACCCCTCAATGCCTTGGACCCACGCAGCGCACGTATAGTCAAGGACTTGATCCATAAGCTGAGGGATGATGGCATTCCAACCATCTTCAGTACGCATGTTCTCGAAATAGCCGATGCTATTTGCGACCGAATCGTAATCATGTATGACGGGAAGGTCTTGGCCGAAGGGACTTCGGAGGAACTGAGGGCAAAAGGAGGTGCATCTGGCTCAACGCTTGAAGAAATATTCCTGAAGCTGACAGGAACCTCTGATACCCGCGATATCGTCGAGGCACTTACCCGATGAGAATCAAGACGGTGTACAAGCTTGCCGTCGTCTTGACGCGCTCTCAAATTCGGGGAACTCAACGAAACAAAATCTTGGCCCGAATATTCGGAGAACCCCGAATCATCCTAGCAGTAGACTTGGTACTGCTTGTTGGTCTCGGCCTAGCCGGCTATTTACTGCTCTCAAGGGGCCCCCCATTCTTTCTAGAAGCCATCGCCGGTATCGAAGCAAGCGCTTTGGCAGGGGTACCCGTGGGTATTGCCTCCGCCGTCATCCTTTTCGGAGTTCTGTACGAAATTAGCCAACCAATCCAATCGCTGAATACCGATATCGTGAATTGGCTTCCAATATCACCCACAGAGTACGTTGCCGCCTCCACATTATCTGAATCCTACATTTACTCATTCATGCTCAGCCTCCTTCTGGGGTTGTTGCTTGGACCGGCACTAATCCTCGGGATGGCTCCTTCTTGGCTTGCTGCAGCCCTGATGGCGACTATCGCCCTAGCAATTGGATCCTGCGTCGTTGAAGTGCTGGACACAATAACCAACCGTATCTCATCAAGTTTCTACAAGAAGAGCGGACGCTCTGGAATATTCTTCCGCCTCGCCTTGACGATAATCATGCTTGTCTTCGTTCAGTTGCTCTTCAGCGGACAAATAATCGGGTACCTTCTCCAGAGCGTGGTTCAAACGGTGAGGGTTGCATGGTTCGTTCCCGTAGTGTGGCCTTCAGTTGCAGTCCTCGGCGTCTCCCAAGGCAACATATTCACATTTCTTGAATTTGCAAGCCTCTCAGCACTCTTCACGCTGGCGTTATTCGCGGTGGCAACGAGATTGCGCGCGAAGTTCTGGGTTCCAATTCCCGTCTCAATCAAGCTCTCTCCCCAGACCTATCACAATCGCGACATAGGTTTCCGGTTACCTTTGATTGGGGTAGCTGAATCGGCAATTCTTCGGAAGGACCTGCGTTCGCTCGCGAGGAGGAGGGAGATGGCTAGGTTCTTGGCGATTCCCTTCGTCCTAGCCATCTCGATGGGCATCTCATTCTTCCCCATGGGGGGCCAATCGATGCCCGATGCGCCTGGATTGTTGGTCATCATCCCTCTGTACTTACTCCCCATAGCGATTTTCGTTGGACTCCTCTCAATGACAAGCATAGGGCAGGAGGGATACGCCGTGTGGAACCTTTACGCCGCGCCGATAAAACCAAGTAGGCTTCTGATGGCGAAAATGCTGTTTGCAATACTCCTAGGCATATTGTTTGGCGTGGGCATGCTGGCGGTGCTGAGTTTTCTGCTAAGATCCCTTGCAACCTACTTCTGGCTTGTTCTTGCGCTGGGAGTAGCAGTTGTGTTTGAGGAGTCAGCGATTGGAATGTGTTTCGGGACTAGGTTTCCCGACTTTCGTGAAATGATACGCAGCCGTTACGTCAGTGTCTGGGGTTCCCTCACGGGAATGCTCGTCGGGATCGTTTCAGCGATGTTAACCGCCGCGCCGATCATAATCTCGGTTATGGTATACAGCACGATTCTACCACAACTAGCGATTCTTGGCTTCATATTCGCATTCGCAGTAATCGTTGTAGCATCAAAGCTAGCGAACAGCCAAATCAGGCTCTTACTCCAGAACATCCAAACCTAACTGCGCCCTAGAATCGTACTTGTCATAATTGGATCTACGTATATTCTAGATGAGGTCCTTCGGGAAGACAAAATAGCTACACACGGAGCTCGTCGGAAATTCCGCCCGACTAGTTCAGTGGTGAGCCGGACCGGACTCACCCGTGCGCTTTGTTACGTCCAACCCAGCGGTTCATAATTCAAACATCTTTGTGTGTCAAAACGTCTACTTTCAACTGTGTTGGACCACTGACTCACTGCGTTCTAGGATCTTCGATCTTGCCCTGTTTGCTGGAGCTTAAGCTTAGATTTGACTAACGTCTGCATTAGCTTCGGCACCACCCGCAGTTACTGCGTTGAAATGGAGAGGAGGTGCCTGAAAGACTTCGACTTCCGTGGATACCGTCGTTGCGGGGGTCACAGTGAACGTGGCATTTGTTGCACAGCTTTGAACTGAGAGCCACGAAAGTGTCTCGCATCCCTCAGTTACCCCCAACTATATGCGGTGCTTGCTTCAGTGCCGTTGGAAGTAACTGCTTTGAAATTCCACGCATTCTCGTTGGCGATAGTGAGTGGAGTTGGCGAGGAGTCCGTTATCGTGAAGGTTAGGCTTTGTCCGGGTTGAATTTGGTTAGAGGCTGCGGAGAATGTGCCGGGAGCCGCGGTCGAACTGTAACTGTAAGCGGCGCCCTGCACGTAGATTCTTGAGATAGTAACAGGCACCGATCCTATGTTATCTACAGTTAGAGTGGCTGTAGTCCAAGTCACCATGCCTGCGCCAGCGGCCGGATCCGCTATGGTATTGACAACTATCCCTCCAGAAGGAATCTGAATCTTCTCGTTAGTAGATGCCCCGGAGTGACCAGAGATTAACCACACACCAGCGACAACTACGATAACAACGACAAGAATACTGGCCAAGACGAGTTTAGTTTTCAAGAGTCTTCGAACCCGTATTTCTAAGTGGGAGAACTTAGGTGATAGGCTCACAACGTAACCACAAATGTTACAAAGTAAAACAGAGTGAAACATAATGATTGAGTTTGGCCGACCGAAAAACCCAGACCGTACTGAGAAACGTACGTATTCCCAAAGAGTTGAACGCACTCCTACAAAGAGATGCGAACGCTGAGAACCGAACGGTGAGCGCACTAGTTGTATCGATCTTAACCAAATACGCTGAATGGGATCGTTTCACACGAAAGTTTGGTTTCGTCACGATACCACGAAACAACTACGAGCGAATGATAGAGGCGATGGATGAGCAAACATATTTGGCCGCGACAGAAGAGGCCCCGTCGACATTCCTTGAGATGGTGAGGTTCTGGCATAAACGGATAGATGCAGAAACTGTCTGCGCCTTTTGTGAAAGACTCTCCAAATATGTTGGCACTACCCAGTGCGAGGTCGAGAGAATCGGTGGCAACTACAGCATAACCTTGCAACATGGGCTGGGCTCCAAATATTCGAATCATTTGAAACGAGTCTACGAAGCAGGCATACGCACGGCTCTCGGAACTGAGCCTAAAATTGAAGTGACCAACAATTCAGTCTTCATCAAATTCTCCGAACGATATGCCAAAGAAACTTAGCGAACTGGTTGAAAGCCTGATCACGCCAGTCTAGACTCTACTCTAATCAGCGGGCGTCAGTGTCATCTTTCCGAGTTTCATCGGACACAACTGCGAATAAGTGCCATTCCTCCGAAACACCCTTCAGTGCTCGCAAACCGCGATCATCGAATACGATGCCTGATCCTGAAACTAAGTCCTTGACGGTGCTGGACACTAATACTTCGCCGGGACTCGCCTGCGAGGCGACCCTGGCGCCGATGTGGACGCCTATCCCTCCGATGTTGCCTTCTGCAAGCTGCACTTCTCCAGTGTGGAGGCCGACGCGCACTTCGAGGCCTAAGGAACGAACTGCGTTTCTAGCTGCGCAGGCACATCGAACCGCACTCTCAGGCCGATCGAAAATCGCGAGCATGCCATCCCCCGTGGTACTGATCTCTCGACCTCGAAATTGGTTGAGCTCCTTGCGCAACAAGCCAAAGTAGCCTCTTAGAATGCCCTGCCATTGGCGATCACCAAGCTGCGTTGCCCTTTCTGTTGATCCAACAATGTCTACGAACATAACCGTGGCCAACACTCGGTCACGTTCAGAGATTCGTTGGTCTACGTTGAGCAGCAACTGGTCTAAGTTGGCAGGCACAGCGTTAAACTCGATTCCCGAATCAGTAATCTTGAAAGGCACCCACCTAGAGCTGTGGCTGATGTCCCTAGCTTTGAGGACCCTGAATTGCCTCTCGGGCTCCTCTTTCGTCTCATCGGTCTTCATCTCTAGGACGACATCAGCGAATGTGTGGAGGCTTCGGGTGACAGCTGGTGGGTTGATGCCAGTTGCGTAAATGACCAACGCCAATACCATGGCGGAGGTCTTCGACAACTTTGCACGTTGATCTAGGAGCCAAGGTGAGAGCAACTCCGGGTTGAACATCGTGCCGAGTGTTGACAGTGAATCGAAAATCAGTCGAACCTGTCGGCCGGGCGTCTTCGATATTAGTTGGTGCATCTTGATTGAGATCTCATTAACTCCGTTTGGCTTCTCGAGTAGGAAGTCAAGTACGTCTAGATTTGATGTTTCGACGCCGATCTTCTTGCGGAAGCTATCTGCTGTAATGTCAGTCAAAGCTGCAACTACTCGCTCACTCCTCTTCAATCCTTCTAGGCAGAACTGTTTGGCGAAGGCTGATTTTCCTGTTCCAGGACGTGCCGTCAGTAGCACGATAGTTCCAGGCGGGAAGATGCGGTCCTCTAAGCCTGGAATCTGCATCTTGAAACCTGGGACGGTAGCTTGCATGCTAGTCGCTCTCCCTAATTGTCCAGGCCTGCTTCATCGTCACCATCGCAGTCAAGATGAAGAAAGCAGCCGAAACCACAGCCGCGATCTGAATAAAATGTAGGATTCCCACAGAAAGTGATAGTTCGCCCATCGGAATCGTCGAAGCCGCAACAAACAAAGACGCGACCCCAAGCCCAAGCAGGAGCCAAGGCCTTTCAAGGCGCGGGAGACCAGCGAAGGCGCTTTTCACGCGGATGACATAATATGTCGCGACCGCCGAGCAGACGAGCCCGATAGCAGCTATGGCGAATAGAAGTGGGCTATTCATCGGGCTCACTGATCATAACCCGTTTCATAAGTATCATTGCCGACATTACAAAGAAAGCGCAGACTGCCAATATCACATCAAAGAGTGGATCTGCAACACTTGTCGAGATTGCGGCGACTTCTCTCAAGGCCACGAGCAGCACTGAAACAAATAAGACCCCTACGCCCGCGCCCAACAATATCCAAGGTTTGTCAAGCTTCGGCACACTAGCAAAGAGTCGCTTGACTCTCGAAACATAATACACCGCTACCCCGGGGAAAACCATGCCGAGAGCAACAAGACTGAACGCAATACTCACACCAGCGACGGAGTATGGAGACCGACTGGAGGCCGCGAGTGCGGCTGTAAGTTTTCCTATAGAATCTGCGCTAAGTCGAAAGCTGAAGTACTTGATCAAGTTACCCTGAAGGATGGCTTCACCGGCACCCACAAGCGGAGCGATGTTCAGGGTACGGTATCCGTTGTTGGAAACCTGCCAAGTCCAAGTCACATTGCTTCCTGCGATTTGGGGGACTCCGGCCTCTTTTACTTCAATATCCACCTGCGCGAGATATTGGAGCCAGCCTCGAATCTGCGTCTTGGAAGTATAGGAGATGATGATATTCCCGGGTTCACAAGAGGACCCTGTTCCGCCGTAACAGGAGATGGTTGTCGGATCGTAAACAACCGCATTGTCAGTGAAAAGTGCAAGAGCAGCATTGACGTTGTGGGCGTTGAGTTGGACTTCAAAGGTATGGAGTACCTGAACCGGGTCTGCCTGTTGTGGGACGGATTGGTGCATTGGATTGCCCAAGACTCTCGCTTCGAAAGGCTGTGTAGTCCTAGTGCCGTGTACCAGGGTAGGAACGAACAACACGCTAAGGACAAAGAGGAATATCAGACACGTGCACTTATTTCGTCGGTTCAGTCTCGACATCACAGAGAAATTCCTGAGCGCATTAGTGTTTCTTGCGACTGCGCAAACATATCACTGTAAGCATATGTTAAGTATGTGGACCCACGATATTTAGAAAACAGCCTTGACGTCCGTCAGCACCTTTTTTGCGTGACAAGCTTTGCTTGATGGAAAGAAGTCGTTTGTAAGAGAAACTACGGGACTAGTTAGAGAAATTGGTCCGTTAACTGCAGTCGTAATTATTCTCGCAGTTACGGGTTGGGCCTTCTGGCCGTTCGCGAGAGGCTTCTCTGCTACGGGCAACATCCCCTTGCCTGAGAACTTATGGTTCGCTGGAATTCCACCTTCCGTGATGGCCCTCATCATAGTGGGAATTCTGGCCTTATCAATGGTGGTTGGGTATTCGATCTTAGGTAGCGCAATGCCTCGATCTGGCGGAGGATATCTTGCGATTTCAAGGATTATCAACCCATTCATGGGCTTCATCGCGGGTTGGCTTGTATTCCTAACGATTTCTTTCTATTTAGGCGCAATTGCCGTGAGCCTCGCTCAGCATTTCTATTTCCCGGCAAGTCCGATTCTTAACGACGTCGACCCAACCGTCGGCGGATTAATACTCATAGTCGTTTTTGCAGTGATCTCGGCGTTTGGCACGAGAGTATCGGGGTATTTGATGCAAGTACTCTTCTGGGTTTCTGTCATAATTACTGCTTACGTTCTATGTTTGTTCGCCATCACAATAATGAACCCTGCCGTGCTAGAGCGAGGAATTTCAATGTGGGCGCAGACACAAGGAGTACCCGGAGTGACCGCAGACACATACGTAAAAGCTGCTCTCGCTCAGGGGCTTGACTCAGCAAACGTCGGAGACTATTGGACAGCGGTTTCAGCCAGTTTCATTTGGGCAGTCTGGTCTTACTTTGGCTTTTTCCTTGTCTGGGGTGCAGTCGCCTCAACCACATTTGTTCTAGGAGAAGTGAAGGATCCTAAGAGGAATCTCCCTAAGGTTCTAATAATCGGCGCGCTCGTCGCTATCGTGGTTCTCGTAGGCGTGGCGTGGATCTCAGCTGACGCCGCTGCATCGGTAGGGCAAACGATATTGCCCAACGGTGATAGGTGGAGCTTCCTTGGAGCCTACTCTTTCCTCACATTTTCGACGAGCCTCACACAGGCGCATCTTCCTCCAATCCGGATGTTTGTTCAAATATTGGCCATGATGAGTGCTCAAGGCTTGGGACTAGGCTCGTTCAATGTCATCTTGTTCCTATTTCCCTTACTGTTGGCGGCTAACGAAATTCCAGCATTGATGTTGGCCGGTTCAAGACTGATTTTCGCCATGTCATTCGACAGAGTCCTCCCTGAGACTTTCGCCAAGCTTAACAGATTCCACGTTCCCTTTGTCGCAGTCGTCCTCGTCGCGATTCTTGGCGGATTAGCAGGGTTAGGTTGTGGAGGAGTTTGCGTCGCTGCCCTTGGCGGCAGTTGGAACCCAGGCGGGCTCATAGGTTCTATCATGGACGCCTTCTTTTCGTATGGCGTCACCTACGTAGACCTTCTAACTGTGATTTTTCTCAGCCTCTTTTCGTTTGCAGTCCTACTCTTCCCGTTCAGACAACGGCGCTTCTATGATAGTGCATATTTCAAACCAGGCGGGAAACTTGGGGTTGCAGCAATTGGCCTCGCGGGTCTCGTGGCTAATTTGGTCATCGGGTGGGAGGTCCTTACCTCGATCTTTGACGACAATATGCTAGCTCCAGGTTATTACAACTGGCTAGCCTTAGGATTCAATCTTCTATTCGTCCTGATCGGAGCAGCGATCTACACCTACTACAAGTGGGGACCACGAAAGAAACAAGTTGACTATGCACAGATTTTCTCAGAAATTCCGCCCGAGTAGTTTAGTGGTGGGCCGGACCGGATTTGAACCGGCGATTTTCCAGAATTATTTTCGGTCATTGCACCTTCACAGCCTAACCATCTTGGAGATAGTGTGGACTATGTAATGAGGTCTAGGGGTAAGTTGAACCCCCTTAACTGAAACGTCCTTCGGACGCCCCTGCGGGACGTTTTTGCCATCTGTCATTGCATCTTCACAACTTTGTAGATATCTTTCTTGCTCTAAATAACAAGCCAACTCCTGCTAGGAACAATGCGGCAACCAAGAGCAAGCTCATTATGCCGCTTATTCCTGAGGTCGCATACGGAATTTTTGTGGGATTAGTCACAGTAGTGCTGTAAGGCAGAGTGGTCGCCAACGAATTCGCAGATACCGTTATTTTTGATAGAATAAACTCGATGTTAGGCATCGACGGCGAATCAGGGGGCTGAAAGAAAACAAGGTAGTAAACGCTACTGTATGTAGCCGTCCACGTATTGTTCACTACGGCCCCTCTTAGTCCATAAGCTACACCACATTCGAGTTGATAATCGTCGTACGTCTTTGCCATAAGGAATGCCTCATGAATTACTTCTCCGACACCCAGGTCGAGAACTCCGACGGTCACACCAGGTGGAGGCGAAGTAATAATGAAAATGTCGCCTGCATTAGCCGTGAAGTAGTTCGTCACGGCGAGGAAGCAAAGCTTCAACGTGACGGAACCCTGCATTACATCAACTGTCTCAGTGCTCTGAACCAGTAGGCTTGTTAACCGATACTGGGTCGAAGTGGACGTTCGATTGATAGGAACCGTAGGATACTCCAAGCCTCCAAGACTCGCGAGAGATACGATGATTAAGAGAATTCCAATATTCTTCATTGCATCTTCACCGCCTTGTAGAGGTTACATCTCTTACTATAGTGACCTGCTAACTCTAAGAATTTTTTGGCTAATGCCTCGTCCTCTGTAAAGTAACATGATTGAGTGGAGAATTTCACTTCTTTGCCATAATGTTCTCCTAGAAGTCTGTGAACCTTACGGTAGAAGTCAACCCGCCTAGTTGGATTAGATGTAGGAATATCATAGTCAACTACATAGACCACGTTAGCTAACCCCAATCGCTACACCTGTAGCAGAATATAGTTAAGAGTTGCGTATTAAGATTTGCTACACCTGTAGCACGTCAGGCGTCTTAGGGGAATCTAGTAACGAGACTCATCATAGGCCCATTCATTTTCTGAAAATCCCACCCATTGACTTCCATCTCAATTTGCTTCGATTGTCAATACGTGCTCTGACGGTTTTGTCTGCTCTGAGAAAATGAGAACTGGTATTTTGTACGCTCCTTGTCTCGCTGGAATTTTCACATCCGAAAGTGGGATTGATTTCATGATAGTTGAATGGATTTCGTTGAGTTTTACCCAAAGGGTATCATACCCCCTTGTCGATATACCGTGAATGACTCTATCAGCTGGTTGAGTGCTAAGTCTGGCCTCAGGTTGGCTAACGGATGGAACTTCAAAGTCTGGAGGAAAGGCTATGAGAGCCTCTACGCACTTGGCCATAACCTCGCCGTTATTCCTTACCAGTATCTGAAAAATTTGAAGGGTATCGGCGGGAAAACTGCAGGTCGTGGTTCCGTCAATGAAGGTTACCGTGAACGCTGGCAGCAACTTATCCTCAGGTCTAAGAGCAGCTTCCTCCACCCCATGCAAAGTGCCCCATAACAGCGCTAACCCCACAAATAGAGAAAATGCTGCGCCGAGTAAGGTGGGAAAGACCTGCTCATTAGTCGCATACACAATTCCGTACAAGGACGCACCCAGCGACATGATGTAAAATACGACTGGAAAGAATACTGCTCCTTTAGCCGAAAGGAAAAAGAGTCTGTTCTTGAGCCTTTCCTCCTCTTTCTCGAATAGTGATATCTCTTCTTTGAGCGCTTGAATGGCCGTGGTACTTGTTTCATGTTGAATTCGGTTTCTCAGCTCGTCGAGCTTGTCGGAAAAACGTCCTCTTCTTCGTTCAAGCTCTTTTAGCGTCCCTTCTGTTTCTCGTCCGAGATATGTAATGGATATAGCGTAAGTAGGAATTGTTACTGAGATTAAGCCAATTGCAAGATACGCCAAGAATTGTAGTATCGTCACTGCTTCCTGAGCCAATCGCTTTCACGCTCAACAAAGAATGTACAATCTAGTGCGCCTTTGCGATAAAAACACGGCATGTGCTTTCAAACCAAAACCAATCAACTGAAGATATCGACTCACCTTTCATTTCGGCTTTTCTTCGCAGAATTGTCGGTGGCGACTACCGAACTACCGAGCCCGTCTAAGGAATTCGTATATCAAGATATCAAACTTCGTTGATGGGCTGCCGAGTCATCGCTCGAATTCTGGTCGAAATTCGTAAAAGAACTTTGAAACTGCGGTGAATCTCGGCACAATAAAGAATAATATTTTATACAATTCTGTCGAAAACTATTAAAGTGCATCAAGGCTACTAACAAGAGCTTCCACTTTCTAAGAGGAGCAAAGGATGAAATGCGAGGACTTCAAGGTGATTGGTTAAGACTCTAGGCGAATGATAGTAGAAGCGTCGTGGAAGGAGAACTCTCGAAGGTGGTTTAAGCGGCCCCTAAGAGAGCTCCCCTTCGGACTGACATCTTTTCCTTTGATGATGTCTGTCTATTTAACGCTTTGACTTTCATCCGGCCGAGGCCATCATGGAGGTGAGATATGAGCGTGAGCAAAACGTTACCAATTGCAGCTTATTCAGCTGTCGTTCGGGCATTGTTCTCTCTGCAAGCTTTTGACCGTAAGCGTAAGAAGCCAACTAAGTTAGTTGCCGATGAAAGCCACCTACATACAAAGACGGCCATAGAAACGCTCAAGCGTCTTGCAAAGGCAGGACTAGTCGGAACTACCCAGACGCTCCGAAGAGCGATTTGGGTAGTCAGAAAGGTTACAGGAAAGCCAAGCACTCCGTACAAGAAAGACCAGTATCTATACGACGCTGCAATTGTCCAGGAACTAGCACAGTCTGATGACAAGGCAAAATCACTACTCGGACGAACGAACCTAAGTGAACTCGATGTGAAGAGGAACATGGAGGAGCGCAACTTTTTCAATTCAATTGTTAAGGCTCTTGCCGGAGCGGGCCACAACGGGTTGCCCATCTACGACATCGCAAGTGGGAGTTACCACTGGTGGCTCACAACCACATCACGTACTGCAGCTAAGAGGGCAATACAGAAACTTACAGTGCAGACGACGCTATGACATATGATGGGTAGCGAAAGCTAACCAAATAGCGAATCGCCGCCCATTTCCCTCTCTTTCTTAGGAAAGTCGAGCTAACTAACGGAGGCCTTGATTGTTTTGTTGCTGTAAACTGTGAATGTAACCTTGTACTCTTCACTAATGGGCATGCCATGATTAAGCTGTAGATATCGGACAAGCTTCCGGGGCAGTTGCATGCGATATGAACCACCCTTCAAACTGGCCTTGGACTCAAATCGCTTCAGGAGTTTAGCAGGCTTAACGTAGGCACTAACCGATTTAGAGGAATTCTTAGATGGTTCCTCATTGTCATCGTCAAGTCTGTTAACTTGAACGTAGGTTCGGACCTCATGAGCGAACACGTCCCAACGGCCTTCGTTCATGCATGCGGCCCCGGCTGCGGCTCGACCAAAGAAACCCACGTCAATACTTGAAGTACCCGGATAATAGTCAACGGGCACAATGAATTCCACTTCCTTGCTGGCACCGTCCGGTAACGTTACGTTAACCCGAATTAGCTTGAAGTTCTCAGGGTCACGTCTGCAATGTTCCTGAATCCGCATGTAGGCCGTTAACAGTTCAGGCCATTCACCACTAGTAGCTGCGCTATTATTTTCACTCATAACAAATTCACCCCCATTACAAACCAGTAAACTAACCTGTTATGATGAACCCCACTAGCAGGCATGGAGGACGGAAGAAAAGAGGAAACAGGGAAAACCATCTAACATGCACTTTGTGACCATCTAATGGGAATCGCAACGAAAATTGCCTTATGAACAAGTGCCCGATGCGTTGTGCTTGAATCGTAACGAATCAGCCGTACCGACACCTTCAGCAACGTAACGATTCACCCACAAGCAGCATGACAGGCCAACCAGCCGCAGGCCGTAACCCTCTAAAGAAAAACAGCTTGCAACTAGAATAGAATGATAGAGAGCAAAATCCTACCGTCGTTGATTGTCTCCGATTATTCGACAATATCAAAATCATCCATCAATAGTAATTTGGAGTGCTGGGAAGGTTGACCGTCCCGAATCCAAATGATGTTGGATTTCTCCGTGGAACCGGACGCTTTCTCTTCTTATCCGTGCCCAGCGACGAACACGGACAGGTCCGGAGCCCAGCACTAGTAAAGGAACTACCTGTAGGAAGTTCCCGTACCCGCAAAGAGCTTGAACGTAGGCATGAACAAATTCTTCCTTCCGCATACTCATAATCTTCTAAAACAGCTTCCTCAAATTGCAATCTCAAATCATACTCATGGATTGACCGTAAAAATTCCTCACTTGGAGGCTTAGGCGGCAAACAATATTCTATACTGTCATAATCCTCCCTAACAGGATAGTTCAACTCGTTAGGGCTATTACCGTAAGGTACCCCGTAAGACGTAGAAGCACAGAAAGAAGCATCTACACCCACACAGTCACAAGACGTAATGGGGGGAACTCCGGCTTTATCACGGTAGACGTTCATTATTCCGAGTAAAGGTAGGTTTTCTATGCCCAATTTGGTCCATTCAACCATGCTTTCTTCCTGTAACTGTAACGGTATGGGTGAGCTGACGGCTCTTTTCGTGTGGGTGCTTTGGAATTTAGTTGCTGTGCGGTGGGCGTCCTGCCTCCAAAGTTGACCTGAACGAACCTTACTATCCCATGCGAAGTATCCGCTTTCATAGTCCGGGATGTGGAAATGGGTTCTAGGATTATGTTTCAGTAAAGGCATGTCTTCCGGAATTCCTAATTCCCGTCTAATCCTGCTTTGTTGCTGTTCACTGAGTCCGTTAAGCATGCGATTAACTGTCTTTCCTTCATGGTCTTCCCATCTGAATCCCTTCACTCGGTCAACATGTTGTATGGGGACAGAATCCGACCTCTCAGGAACGGATGCTGCCTGCGGCTGCCAATGCCTAAGCGTTTTCGATTCGTCTGAATAGTATTTGTTCTTAACCAATTCAGCATGGCAAACCCCACACCATTTTCGTACTCCGCTAATAGCATCATGAGTCGTGACAATCTCTGGGGCAAAGAGAGATTTGGCGCAACGTCTACAGAACCATTGCGTAACCAGATTACTCATGCCTACTTTGTATGTCATTCTTCTTTCACTTCCAATTCGTTCGTTAGCGTCCGTTAGTTCAGGAAACAAGAGATAGGGAAGGGGTGGCGTAGCCAACTATGTTGGCCTAGGTTAGCTTGCTCAGTCTTTGAAGTGCTTCTCTGTTGCTGTTCGGGCAGCTTTCCGACCCGTATACTTGTCTGATGGAAAGTCTTCAGGTTCAGTGCCTATTGGGGTACGCACGTCTGCCATGTAGCCTTGATAATTATTGATGACTCCGTTATCCAAGTCGTTAATGGAAACTTTAGCAACCAAGCGGTGCGTCCGAGTGTCCCAAAATTGACTTTGAATTGGGAGGTTCGAGTTCATGGACTTCCATTTGTTGAAGTCTTCTTCTGATTCAAAACTGAAATACATGCATCCGGTTCTGCCACCGGTGCTTCGGTCCACATCGGGCATAGGTGAAGTTCCTCCCTCTTGCCCCGGTGGAACTTTCTGTCCTCCTGCTCCGGGTTCTTCGGCTTGATAACCTGAACCGACACCGGTAGGATATTGTTTAGCTAATCCCGGATAGCGGTCGCCGTCACTTGCAGCTCTACCTACGGCCCTCGTTTGACCGCTTCTTGGTTCAAGGTCCTGTGTAAGCTGTTTTTGGTGCACACTATCATCGATAGCACTCATTAAGTTCTCATTACTGGTTCTTCTGACTTCATCGATAATTTGCTTCCACTCTGACTCTTCGATGTGTTGAGGCATAGCACCTGCATCCGCAGGTATGTTCCCCCGCTCAACAAGCGCCTCATAACTACGGAAGAATTCAGCGGCTGAAATGCCATGAGCCTTAGCTAATTCCAGAATTTTCTCCGTGTCCCTGTCCGTAGAATATTTTCTAGCTTCTTCTTCAGTCGTCATAATCTATTTTGTCACCTACTCCCATAATGCGGGTTCGTTTCTGGCAACAGCCGTGTTATCGTCAAAGAAGAGGGTGGAGAGCGCCCATCCCTGATGAGGACGTTAACCAAAGTGTGGTAATTCACGCCCTTAGTGTCATCGGCTCTTATCCGCTTGTAGTCGCCGTGCAATTCTACGTTGGGAAGCTGCTCTAGAATATCCAGAAACCTATCGACAGCTTCTAGTCGGCCTTTGGCTTTGACAGTCAAGAACAGTGTCCTATCATTCTTCATATGTTTACTCTCCTACCAGAAATACCATTATAGAAGCCATTTAACTTAGCCATTACCTAAGTAAACCTAAGCAAGTTGCGTTGAGAGCATGAAGTTGAAAATCAGTCGAGGGATGCGACGTATCTTAGAAGCTTTGGAAGAGAACTCAGAGTTACGTTATACTCAACTTAAAGAAAAAGCCAGAAAGCCCAAGGAAAAAAGCCTCTCTGACCCTTCTCTCTGTGAATTTCTTAGGAAGCTTAGGCATTCTGGCCTTGTCAAGAAGACTCCTACCGGGCAATATCGAGTTACTCCGAAGGGACGCCTGGTAATGACCCAGATTCATGATAACGATTTGGTCGCTTACAAGGACGTCCTATTGCGTTCCACAATCGAGCCAAGATTTGCCGATTCCCTGCCTAGAGACATTCGCGCGCCCATCGACAAACAGCTAGAGGCTTTTACTCATCGTGAAGTTGGCGATGAGCTTGACCCATTGTTTGAGTATATGCCGCCGCCGGGCCCGGTAGGAGTAACACTCTACGGCTCCAAACAGTTGCGCCAATCCCTAAACTTGCCATTGAACGGGACTAGTGAAGTGTCCGAATCGAAGGCGAGTCTGTTGCTAAGTGAACCATGGAATCTTTTTGGGAAATACGTCAGACAATTGGTGTTTTGGCTACTGATTGACTATTTCATGGTCTCAGTTGATTTGAATCGCTCACCTGACTTGTCACTTCAACTCGGGATGATTATCAGACTCGATATGCAAGATAGCCCTGATGTGAGGCACAGAATCGCTGGTATGCTCTTTTGGTACATGGGTTTGCCCCACGATGACCCGGCCACTCCCCGATTCTCACTTCCTAAATTGTTAACTCTCATGGAAACAAAGTTGGGTATGATTACAAACGATGAGTCTCAACTCCTGCACAAGTTAATTGAGGGAAAAGAGAAAGCTGAATTTGAGAAAAAGTGCCTTGAACTTGCAATAAAACATTTTGCAGAAGGAGGATGTTTGTAGGCTTCCGAATGAATTGCCAAGCGATATGTGGAAAGGAGAACCTAATCAGCCCACAAGCAGCACCTCCACAGATGTTGAATTCGAATAATCTCTATCCCTCTGAACATCATGGAATGTGATTTCTAGCACAAGTGTGCCTAAGTGTCCAATGGGGGCGAACGTAGAGTTCACGGCGGCACGTCCAAAGACGCTTAGATTGACAGATGTGCTCGTGACCCCAGACTTGACGGGAAAGACGTAAGTTCCCATTAGTTCAACATCGTCGTTTTGTAATAACCGACGGTCGAGGAAGGCAGCGTCGCTAGGGTAGAAACCAGCTCGCGTTAGAGAGAAATAGCCCTCGTCAGGGCTGACGATGACTACTGTCACATTACCGTGTCCGTTTGGAAGAGGCTTGCCAGTGTTCAGAACTAACCACTCGTTTGCGAATCCGAACACTCTGGTCGGATAGTTGTGCAGTTGATTGTCAAGTTGACTTGTTTGATAGCCAAGATACACGTTTCCGATTCCTAGAGCGACCGTGCACATCAGAGTCAAAGCGCCCAGGGTTCTATTACTTGTAATCCGGTACCAGAGCGTCTTACGTCCTCTACCATTCTTACGCTTCGGTTTGACCAATTGACCAATTCCCTCAAAAGATGAGCACTAGACTAAGCATTAGCATACTCCCTTAGCGTTTTCGTTGGCAAAGGTTCAGGGGCTTTCGAAATAAGTATTTTCTCGAAGGTTTTATCGTCTTTGAACAAATATCCTAGGTTGCATGAACTGCATCGAAAAGTGAACTGATGAACTTCTCTTTCCTTCGTCCAGATTTTCTCGTGGCTTTTCCAGGTTAGGTCATTCTTGCATTTGGGGCATTTAGTGGACTGGTTCTCGAAGTGCATTTTGGAGCAGCTCTAGAGATATTTTGCTAGATTTTCAACTCGTAGGGGAATGAGCTTGCCGTCCTCTTGCAACTCAAACCATAAGCTGCATCGGTCGCAACGTTTCAACAGGTAGTTATCTTGGCCGAGAAGTTCCAGGTCACAAATCGGACACTTCAATTTCTTTCACGGTTCTTGCCGTGAACCATGCAAACAGATAACCAGACATGATAGTGTAGTCTAACGGTCAGTGAATTGTGAAAGTAGAATCGTAGGCAAGGGAGAGAAGAATGAAGCTAATTGCCGCTGGTTGCAAGTAATGCATGATTAGCACATATAGAAAAGAATTAATTCCAAACGCTCGCAGTCTCGATTGCATTATAGTTGGCTGGTTAAATCCAGTGATACCAAAACCGGCCATTAAAGAAACGTTTCATCGTTTTCTTTACTAGTTGCCGGTTATGGTTTACGTCATGCTAAGTCTTAATAGATGACTCTCGACGACCTGTTTCGAGTCGTTAATTAGCTTGCAAACATCCTCCTTCTTACTTGCTCTACTCCTTTCCGTTGGAATACTCAGCTTGACGCTTCCTGTGCATGCACAGAACCCGCAAATTAAGATAACAAACATGTCCTACCCATCAACAGCCCTTCTGAATAGTCCGGTAACGGTGTGGCTGACACTTGACTATTTCATCGGCGGAACCGTTCAGGTGTGGATTGCGGACGCAAAAACCAATACATCCCCTGTTGGTTCGCTGACTAACTGCTTAACATACTGGCCTTTTGCCGGAAGAACTTTCTGTGTTTTTCAAGGTGAGACTAATGGAAGTTGGAGCGAAGGAACGCAAACCATCGGCTTCACTTTCAGCATGAACTCTACGGGAAGACACGACTTCAATGTGGGAGTATGGATGTTTGCTGGCAACACCCCAACTGCGTATGCTTCAGCTAAATTCACCATCTCAGTTATAGAGGCCACTTCGACCGCTTCGACAACAATGTCAAGTCAACCCACCACGCAAGGTTACACATCATCATCAGTTTCTGCCTATCCAGAATCGAGTATTACGATGACAACAGTAATGGAAGTACCATTCTACGAAAGTTATAGTGGTTGGGTTGTTGCCGCTGTTTTGGCGGCAGCGGTTGCTGGATTATTGGTTTACATTAAATTCGGTAAGGTTAGAAGATAACTGTCAGTGGCCTCTGCGGTCAATGGCGAGTTGTCGTAACCAAAACTGACTAGGTTAAACTCTTCGAAAATTATAGAGGCGGTCATGGGTTAGGTAAAGTCTTGAGGAGTGCGGATTAAGGCAGTTCAAGAAGGTTGGATATTCTAGGATGACGTCTCATCATGTCGGTAACTGTATACGTTTAAGCATACTGTTGCGAGGCTTGCGATTAGAGTCAGGATTTGGAAAAGGTACTGGTATGGGTGAACCAGAACAGGTTCTGTTCCCTCGTTCGTTAGATATAGAGTAAACGAGTTTTCCCCATGTGTGTTCGTAACTACGAAATAGTAGTCGGAAGTCTCTTTGACATGGAAGCTTATGAAAATCGTCTCGCTATTGGTCGGTCCATTCCAAGTATAATTACTTAGGCTAGTTGATGCCTCATGTGGGTTACTCCCCGGGTATGAGGTATTGGGGTTGTTCTGATTATTCTGCAGAACTTGGAATTCACTCTCAGTGAAAATGAAAACAATTGGGGGATTAGCCTGTGGTGAAGTCTGGCAGCAGAGGGTAAGATTACTGACGAGCGTTGTGTTTCCTTGGAAAACTTGGGTTTCGATTGTAGGATAGTTATACTGACCTACTTTTTGATGAAAGGTATGAGTGGTCTCCGTGATCTGAATCGTTTGAACGGCGGGAGAGAAGGTCTCGTAGAGGGCGCCTAATAAGAAAAGGACAGCAATTATGGCTGAGAGAAGAGGGTAAATCTTATGGCGTTTCCGTGCTGACAAGACATTCTTGTCCTAGTAACTTTAGTCAGGGACTTAGGTTTAGCGGGAATAATAGTGATAGTGACTACGACACTAGGTTAGGGAAACTCGTCCCTCACCTGCCACGATATGCCTCGATCAATAGAGCTTGGAATAAGCATCATTCACCAACTATGAGAATGACCTATTGCATTCCTTGCCACGTCAGACTAACTTCCGCATAGTACACGGCGAGGTTACATCCCCTTCAGGGTTCGCCGGTCTCTTGGCGTTGGCTTCGGTGCCACTTCTCTAGGCCGCTGAGATAGGCCGCTAAGGTCTCGTAGGGTTCTTCGCCCTGGTATGAAGTGAGGATGGCGCCGTCCTTGTCGATGATAAAGACGGTTGGTGTCGCCGTAACTCCGTACTCGCTATTCATTACACTGCCCGAGATACTTATCGTATTGAGTGGCTCAGCTGGCGTTGCTAGCGTTGTTGATGGCGGCGGCTATGGTGTCTTCGGCCTGTTCGCCCTGAAAAGTTGTGAAAACTACACCGCTCTTGCCGATGATGAAGAAGGTCGGAGTCGAATTAACTCCATACAGAGTATTCATCACAGTGCCCGAGGAATCGTAGACATACGTCCACGCTGACCCATAGGTGCTAATGAATTTTGCAGCGTCATTGGCCGACGCCGGGTTCCCATCTGGACCATTCCATGGCCCGGCAACCGATATGAAAACAACATTAGGGTTGTTTTCATACTTGGTGTATAAATCCTGCAGAGTCGGAGCCATATGTTGGCAGTGTGGAGCCCACGGTTCCATGAACTCTAGAAGAATCACTTTCCCACGGAATGATGATAGGGAGATAGACTGGCCGGTCAAACCGTTAGGCCCCACTATTGGCAGCGTAAAATCTAGCCCGCCCCACTGACCCACTGGGACTGTAGTGGTAGTCAAGCTGGTGGTTACGCTCATGCTTACGATGGGAAGGGTCGTCGATACAGTTGAAGTCATTGAGACCGTGAGCCGCATTTGACCAACATAAGACCAAACACCAATACCTGCAGCGAATGCGACTATTAGAGCAAGAACGGTCCCTACGGCGACTTTATGCTGAAGCCAATTAATTGGCATAATACCACCAAAGAACACTCACAGAGGTAAAGTTTGTTGACAAATCATTACTGAGGTCGGTCTTGGTTAGCTTGCAGTATCCGGAACTTCTGCCCCACATTGGCGACAGAAGGAAATACAACAAACAACGTTGCAGTACTCTTATCTTTCGTAGAATAAAGTCCTTGTAGTCCTTATGGCATCGCAAGTGTTTTCTGCTAACAAGTGGATAAACTACTGTTCCGTTGGCGAGGGTCCATGTCTCTACTCAGGAAGGTATCTTGGCTATTCGTTCTAGCAATTGCTTTCTCTACAATCGCCGTTCCGGTAGTAAGGGCGCAAACAACCTCTATAACAAACCTACAAGCCCCATCAACTGCGATGGTTGGAACAGATGTGACAGTTGTGGTGGCAGCAACGTACAACCTCGGGTCTAACGGTTATGCCGTGTCAGTAGGTATCTTCGACAGGGATGCTTGGTGGGCGGCCGGTACTGCACAATCCTCGCAGAATACGTGTCACATATATCCAAATGAGGCGCTCTGTGGCTACATCCCTAAGTCAGCTTCTGGTTCCGACGTAGTCACGTTCCATTTGCAATTCTCTTCAGTTAAAACTTACAGATTGAGGGCTGCCGTAGAATTGTACTACTCCAACGCCCAACTTATTTCAGGCGCAAGCACCTTTCAAGATTTCTCAATTACAGTGCAATCGACATCGCAAGCTTCAACGCCTGTTACATCAATAACAAACCCACAGATTCCAATATCAACCACCTCACAACCAGCTTACGATACGCCGCAACTATGGTTAGCCTTCGCTATCATAGCCGCGTTAGCCGTGTTAGGGGCCCTAATCATGTACTTACGGCGAGGAAAGAAGCTCAAGACCACAGTAGCAAAGACAGTTGATTCAACGACAAAGAAAGCAACCTCAGACGAGGCGTTCTGCATAAACTGTGGCAAGGAACTGCCAACCGACTGGAAGTTCTGCCGTCATTGCGGAACGAAACAGCCTTAGCTACTTTCGCTTCCTAAAGTAGGCTAACCCGTCCTTCTGAAGAATGAAGTCGAACCCTGACTTAATCAATTCCGTTATTTCCTTCTGGCTTGCTCCAACTTTCGATACGAACTCGTCTGATTCCCAATTGACTAGGTGGGTGTAGACTAAGGTATTTCGAATGTTCTTGTGGCCCAGCAGTTGCATTACGTGTAGAATATCTTTGGTCTTGTGATATTCTGTCGTGGCTTTGAAATGTCTTAGCGTCTTGAATGCGATTTGCTCTAATCTTGGATTCTGTAACTTAGCTGCCAGTCGCTTCCTTCTTCGAATGAATACCCTACGGAAATATCTCAGGCTCGTTAGCTGGTCTGCATTAGGCTTATGCAATATGTATGTCCCGAACCTTGGCAGGCTGTTAATCATGGCAATATTCTGGTTAGATA
>Ga0187873_1001024_pt1 | contig 24848 bp, 22 predicted proteins | sample June2016WEW_16_1_2_FD_133012 | JGI IMG/M metagenome (GOLD analysis project Ga0187873, IMG submission 133012) | Peatland microbial communities from SPRUCE experiment site at the Marcell Experimental Forest, Minnesota, USA - June2016WEW_16_100 | ecosystem: Environmental > Terrestrial > Soil >...
AACTGCTCGGCGTCGTAGCGCGGCGAGAGGGCAGCCACAATCTCAATGTCGCAGCCGTTGCAACTGCCCGAGTTCATGTGAAAGAGCCATGGGCTGTGGCTGCGGCAATAACACATCAATTTACTCCAGAGCTTCATGGTCTCCCTCCAAGCAGCATTTGCATTGCGACCGGCCAAATTCCGCCAGCCAGGACCAGCACCACAAGCGCAACGATCACGGCCTGCAACAGGAACGGTTCTCTAGTTGGATGCGGCGGCGATGGGTGCGGATGCTCAATGCCCGGCGGTCCCCACCAAACGCGGGTCAGCGCCAATGTGTATGCAATCAGGGCAAAGATCGACGAGAGGATGAAGACCGCCGCCAGCGGCCAGCCGATCTGCACGGCGGTCTCGTAGAGTCTCCACCGTCCGATGTAACCGAGCGTCGGCGGCACGCCCAGCATGGCCAACATCCCGAAAAGGAATCCAAAGGCAGCGACCGGGTAGCGGTTGATGAGGCCCGTGTGCTCGCCCTCCAGCGCGCCGTCGGCCTCGGGGCCGCTGAGGCAAGCGAAGAGCAACGCTTTAGCCAGTGCATGGGTAACCGCTGCAAAGACGACGCCCTTGGTTCCGAGGGCGTTCATGGAAACGATTCCCAGAAAAAGGAAGCCGACATCCTCGACTGTAGAAAGGACCAGCAGACGTTTGAGGCTGCGCTGCGTGAGCATCAGCAGTGCGGCAAGGAACGAGGTGACAGCGGCCGCGCCGAGCAGGAATCCCTGGGGAGTCAGCAAGCTCGGAGAAGCCTGGGCTGCAACGTAGAGTTCGCCGAAGGCGGCCATATCGACGACCGCGATAATCAGGCCGAGAACCACAGCGGGCAATTCGTCGGCCAGACTCAGCAGCCAGAAGAAGAGCGGAATAGCGGCCAGCTTGACGCAAACGCTGGTCAGCAATAATGCGCGCGCCCAGTCCGGCTGTCCGCGCTCCAGCAACAGGTCGCTCGAAACCAGCGATGCAGCGGAGACGAGGACAACTGCCAGGTAAGTCAACTTTGCGGCTCGTGTGCGCGCGCTTTGCCAGACCAACGCCACGGTCAACAGCGCGCCCAGCTCCAGAAGCCCAAGTCGCAGCCAAGGATCGGGAACGATCAATCCCGCAACGGCGGCCGTGCCTGCCAGAATCATCAACGGTGCGAGGCGGAGCCATTTCGCGTGGGCTAGAGCGGCCAGAATCAATGCAACCCCAGCCACGGCGCAAGCCAACACCAGCAGCGACGGCATCGGAGGCGATGGAAGAGTCTGAACGCCGGCAATCGTTGGAGCAAACCAGCGCACGCCGGCCAGCACACCCGCCGCCAGCACAACAACAAGGGCCAGCGCATACCGCTCCATCCACGAGACGACAACGCCCAACCAGCGCGAGACAGCCTGCAAGCCGCTCCAGACATCCAGATAGGCGGCGTCCACATTGGACCAACGGAAGAACTCACGCCAGTTTTGCAGGAAGATCGAGGAGAAGTCGCCGGCCGTGAGCCTTCCCTGTTCTGACAACGGCTCGCCGCCGGTGAAGATTCCGCCGCCAGCCAGCGCCGCGCCATCAACCTTGGGCTGACGCGACACGTAAGCAATCGCGTAGATCAGCCCACCCAGAATCAGCGAAACCACTGCCAGCACCAGGCCGCCCATGGTTGAGAAACTGCCTGCGCTAGTCGCCAGACTGCCAGTGCTTGCAGAAAGCCCAAACCAGGTTACTTGCACTGGGTCAAGTTTCAGCACGCCCAAAATCGGATTGAGCAGGTAGTTGACCGCCAACTGAGGCGCAACGCCCAGAATGACGCTGCCCGCGGCCAGGAATCCCATGCCCCAGATCATGGTCGGCGGGGACTCGTGCGCGTCCTTGGTCGCCTTGGTCAGCGGACCGAGGAAGACGGCGCTGGTGGCCTTGGCACCGAAAAAGACCGTGCCCAGACTGGCTGCCCAGGCGACCATCGCGGGAACCGCCCATCCGGCCTGCAAGGCTGCCGCGTAGAGCATCCACTTGCTGGCGAAGCCGCTCATCAGCGGAATGCCCATCATGCTGCCCACGCCGATCAGCCACGACAGTGTTGTCTTCGGCATCTTCTGCGCCAGGCCGCCGAGCTGGTTCATGTCGCGTGTGCCCGATGCGTGCTGCACCGAACCGGCGGTCAAAAACAGCCCAGCCTTGAAGAATCCGCGATTGAGGCAATGCAACAAGCCGGCAACAATGGCCAGCGGCGTGCCGATGCCGATGCCCATCATCATGTAACCGATCTGGCTCACGGTGGAGAAGGCCAGCATTCGCTTCAGATCGTTCTGCACCATGGCGTACATGACGCCGACGGCCATGGTGACGGTGCCGACCCACATGACGGCTTCATTCCCCCAGGCGTGCCCCCAGGCCTGCGGCCATGCTCCAAAGCTGTGCATGCGGGCGGCCAGGTAGACGCCGGCCTTCACGTAGCAAGCCGCGTGCAGCAGGGCGCTTACCGGAGTGGGCGCGGCCATAGCCTCGGGAATCCACGTGTGCAGCGGGAACTGCACGGATTTTGCCACCAAAGCCACCAGCATCAACACAAAGATGCCGCCGGTAAATGCCTGAGCCACCTTGGGATCGGTCCACAAGGCGCTGCCGGTGCGGTGGTAGACCACCAGAATGGCGGCCAGCAGGCCGTAGCCTGCGATGTGGGTCATCAGCAGGACCTTGCGCGCGCCGGCGACGGCTTCGCGGTTGGTGTACCAGAAGCCCACCAGGCTGAAAGAGCACAAACCCACCAGCTCCCAGCAGAGGTAGAAAACAAAGAGGTTGGCGCTGTAGACCAGGCCGACAAAGCCGCCGATGAAGATCAGCATCGTGGCGTAGAAGCGAGTGGCAGCCTTGTCGTGAGCCATGTAGCCGATGGAGTAGAGCAGCACGAAGGCGCCCAAGCCTGTCCCCATCAATGCAAAAAGGACGCTGAGGGCGTCCACATGGAATACAAGGTTCAGCAGTCCATCCCAGTGGAGCGCGGTCAGATCGACAGCCTGCCCGGCCTTGACCGATTCCACCAGCCCGGCCACGGAAGCGACGGCCGGCAGACAGGTGAGAAAGGCCAGAATCCCCTTGAACCGGGCGTTCAATAGCGGCGCAACGAGGATCTGCAGCGCGGCGCCCAAAAGAAGGGAGCACGGCGCAATCAGAATAAGGGTCTCTGCGTTCATGGTAGAAATGCTAGTTTGTAGGAAGGTCAGGGGCTGTGACCGGACTCACGGACAGAGTTTGTGTATCGCAATGCGGGACGCCGTTGTTACCAAAGCCTTCCCAAACTGTGACCAAAGCTATCTTTCTGACGTGGTTGCGTTTGGTAGGAGCATAGCCGACACTATATGTCTATGTCTTTGCCGGGTCGGCTCTTTGCCAGCATCTCGCTCTGCGTCTTTTTCCATTTCCCGTTCTTTTCCCACGGGCAAGACTTAAAACAGTCGAGTGTCTTGAGCTACTTCAACTTCAAAGGCCGGTCCACGCCTTCGCACGAGTTGTTAACCCTGCTGGAGCGCCAGGCCCGGTGGGACGATGCGGGGGCAGGCGACCTGAATCTGACCGGATCGCGCTTCAATCCCGCGGGATTGCACTTGCGCTTCGTGAAGATCGACGAGCAGGTGAAGCCGGGAGGCCATGGTACGGCGCGCTACCGCGTGTTTGCCGAAGGCGCTCCTGAAAACAAGGTCTATTCTATTGGCATCTGGCCAATAGCCAATACTCTGGCGTACGATCCACGGGATCTCTACGTGAATGGACAAGGCTTGTTGATGCTTCACAAGCCGACGCCCGAGCAGGAGTTTAGCTTCAAAGCGGAAGCCGATGAGTTCGACGTTACGGCTGTGACCGATAGTGCGGTGCCGACGCGCTATCTTCTCTCCTCAAGAGACAGGCAACTTTTGATTTACGGCACACTGGTTCCCAACCCAGTGGTGGCGGAAGAACAGACGTGCCGACTGGAAGCGAGAATCGCCCAGCCTGATGCGACGGCAGTCCTGATCATTGTTGACCGCTTTCCCGCAAAAGCCAGGATTCCGCTGGTGCTGGAGTCGGAAGGTTCGTCCGTCACCATGATGATGTCTTCGAATGCTGAAGGCCATGCGGTGGTGGCTGTTTTTCCGTATGTAGCCGGTATAGCGCAGGGGATGCTGAAGGCGAGCGCGGAAGGTCCCGGTTGCCTCCCTTACGTAGTTCTGCCGTGGGGCGCGGAGCCTCTTGTAATTACGGCGACTCCGCAGCTTGAACCTCCTAAGGCCGAGGAACCGGGCGCCACGGATTCCAAGCAAGGACACACGAAAAAATCTCTCCTTCAAAAGTTGCATAAATCAGGGCAATAAGGGGATAAACGCGCCAAAATAACTACGCGTAAATGCAGAGGGTTTTTTGCGCAAAATTGGGTTATTTGGGAAGCGAATCAGGGGTCAGAGATCAGGGGTCAGGGCTTGGCGAGTCAGCATGTCAGCTGTACTCCCGCCGGTTGCGTAGGATGTTTTTTTCGATTTAGGGAAACTCTGTCCCAGGGAGGCCGTTGTTATGCCGGGGTTAAAACCTCGGCCTACCGCTCCTTTCCTACTAATATCGTTGCATTCTGAGCCCAGAAGCGAGATGCGGGGCATCGTATTATCTGTGGCAGAAACGGGCTAACCAAATAGGTAGTATTATTCCTCTTAGTCCGAGGTGACCCGATGAGCAAACTGCAACTCCGCATTTACGACGGCACTCGCCAGCTATTCTCCGCTCCGGCAAAATTTCTGGTTACCATAACCGACGGTAATAGAAATCAGCACATCCGGGACTACTACACGGACAACGACATTACGTTTGACCTTCCCTTTTTCGATAATTTTGGCGACAACTATATCGTGCTGGTTTGGGCAGAGGGCTACCAGCAGGCAGGTTTTGCCCCTGTTGTCCTGTCGGACCAGTACACAACGACGCTCGACATCATGCTCATTTCCACGGACCCACGATTCAGCTTCGTAAATGCGCGATGGAGTGCCGCAAGCGTACGCTACCCGTTCTTGGGCAGCGACGTCGCAAACGCAGCGGGTGAGGCCCGATACGACACCCTCCTCGACCAATCCGAGAAATCTCTTGCCTGCCTGCTCAACCTATGCGAGGCCATGAGCCAGATATTTCTCTCGCAAGGTACACCGCTCAACTACATAAAACGACTCCGTTGGGACGCACCCTACGCCCCAGCACAGGATCGGTTCTTTGCCTGGTGCGATTGCCGTCTCATCGATCAAATTAAGAATGCTGCCAGATGTGGGAAGTTCGCGGTCGAGAACAACCCAGGGCTCTTCCATCCCGGTGCTACCTCCAGTTGGAAACAGATCCAGTTCGGCCAAGCCAACGTCCAGTTGACCTTCCATGAGGGCTGTAGGATGAATATCGACGGTGTCGACTGCGTCATGGTGGAACCGGACATCGACTATTACAAGGACCTTGGTGCTCACGCGATTTTCGAAGTTATTTCAAACGCCCTTACACACTCCCTCACTGACCCCGCTCAGGTTTATGTACTTCGCTGGATTGCTGGCCGAACGGCCGGAATACCAGAGTTTGCACCCATGTATACGATCACGTCATAATAATGGCAGGTTAGGAAGATAGGCGTGACAACCAATACTTGATGGCGGCCCATAATCACTACGGGCAAGCGCTAAGAAGGAAATTGACCAGTCGTTGCATAGTTGTGCTTGCCTTTCCATTCGGCATATGGGCCCTGGAAGTCTTCGATGCCTTCTTCCTTGAAGACTCCGCTGCGGGGCGGGATTACTTAAGAAAAACAAATTACTGCGCTGAGAGAGAAGCTGGCCGATAACCTTGTGGAGAGGTTTGTCGGGAGAAGATTACATGCCAGCGAATCTCATCGGTGAGGCACATGGATACAACGCGAAATGATTCCGAGCAAGGAGCATCGGCCGCGGAGAGCGGAACGATGGAGCGGCGCGCACACCCGCGCGCGGAGGGTTGGGGGACGGCCTGGATCGGCATCTTCCCAGAGGGGACCACGGCCATGGGTTACCTGCTCGATCTGGGGTTGGGAGGATGCCGCATCGAGGCCGATGAGGCCATTCCTGCCGGGGACGATACCAGTGTCGAGGTACTTCTGCATCTGAAGGGCTACACGCTGCGGCTGGCGGGCGAAATACGCCATCTGGAGGATGGCAAGACCCGGGCCGGCATCGAATTTACCGATGTATGCCCGCGCAAGGCAGAGCAAATACAGAGACTTCTGGATCAACTCATCGCGGAGTTGGGGTAGGCGCCTGCGGGGGCGCGCTGCTTCCGCGCGACTCTTTTGGCCCTGGAGCGTCTATAGGGATGAGACGGTTCCCGGACTGGTTATCGGCGGATGGTTTTCGGCTCGGGACGCCCAAGGGCGCAGGAACCGCCAGCCAGACGGGTTTGCCCGCCACTGGCTATACTGAAGGTTGTGGATGGAAGACATAAAACGAGCTGAACACACGGGGCAAAACAGAACAAACTGGACAAAACAGGACAAATTGGGCAAAACAGAACAAGCCAGCCTTGAGGCTGGTCATCCGATGAGGTCAATGAAAGCCATGAAATCGCTTTTTGAACGGCTGCGCACGCGCCGTCTTGCATTTGTGTTTATCTTGCTTGCCACGCTGTCGGCGGCCATATTGGCCGGCTCCTATGCCGCTCACGGAGTCCGCGGACAAGAAAAGCAGAATGACAGCTCCGACGCCACGCCGCTGAAGGTGAACAATTCCAGCGTTCCCGAAAACGAATTTGTGAAGATTGCCAAGAGGGTAGCTCCGGCGGTAGTGAACATCAATACCCAGACGCTGCCCAAGCAGTCCTCCAACAAGAACCGGCACAATTTTCGCGGCCGCATCCAGCCGCTGCCCCGGCAACCCGGCGACGAGGATCAGGACCAGGACCAGGATCAGCAGCAAGGACAGAGTCCATGGGGAGATATATTCCGTTTCTTCGGCGGGCAGATTCCCGGTATGCCCGACATAGAGGGGGGGGACGACGGGCGGGTGCACGAATCGCTGGGTTCGGGTTTCATCGTCGATCCCAAGGGCTACATCATCACCAACTACCACGTGGTGGAGAAGGCCGACAAGATTTACGTCAAGCTGTCGACCGATCCCGACAATCAGGATGAGGGCCGTCCGGCGCGGGTAATCGGCATGGACAAGGCTACCGACCTGGCGGTGATCAAGATCGAGACCAGCACGCCGCTGCCGATTGTGAAAATGGGCAACTCCGACACGGCGCAGGTGGGCGACTGGGTAGAGGCTATCGGCAGCCCCTTTGCACTGTCGCAGACCGTTACCGCGGGCATTATCTCGGCCAAGAACCGGACCATCCAGCCGGGCGCCAGCGGCCAGTTCCAGCACTTCATCCAGACGGACGCGGCCATCAATCCGGGCAACTCCGGCGGACCGCTGCTGAACATGAACGGCGAGGTGATCGGGGTGAACACGGTCATCTACACGCAATCGGCCGGGTATCAGGGCATCAGTTTCGCCATGCCATCCAACACGGTGGTGGATATCTACAACGACCTGATCGGCGCGAGCCACAAGGTGACGCGCGGCTCCATCGGCATCATCTTCAATCAAGGGCTATCGAGCTCCGTCAATCGCATGTATGGCTTCAAAAACGGCGTGGTGGTGCGGAAGGTCCAGCCGGGCGGCCCGGCGGACAAGGCCGGGCTCAAGCCGCGTGACATCATCACCACCATCGACGGACGCCCGATCAAGGACGGCGACGACCTGGTGAACGAGATCGCCAGCCGCAGGCCGGGCTCAAGCATCCGGCTGGGCTACCTGAGGGACGACAAGCAGGCTGACGTCACGGTAGCTATCGGTGATCGCGACAAGGTCTTCGCGGAGTTGGGCGAGCAGCAGGTGGAAGTTAACCCGGACGAAAAAGGCGACGCGGGCGAGACCAAGCTGGGCATTGTGGTGCGCGAGGCCTCTTCGAGCATCGTCGACAGGCTGCACGCTCACGGCGTGATGATTCAGTCGGTTCGCTCCGGCTCGTTTGCCGACCTGCAAGGACTGGAGCCGGGACTGGTTATTATCCGCATCAACAGACAACCCACGGGCACCAAGGAGCAGTTCAATGCCGTGGTGAGCAAACTCAAGATGGGCGACGACGTGGTCTTTGAAATCATGGACCCGCACCATCCTGATGATGGCATCAACCTGGTGGGCGGAACGCTGGAGTAGCGTTTGAAGGGGCGCCAGAGGCGGAGTTCTGTTTCCGGCGCCCTATCCCGCAAGCCTTTCTATTCCTGGTACTCAATCGAGTTTCCGCTTGCTGTAATCCATGAGAATTCGCTAAACTTTCGATAGAAGGATTGATCGAAATTGTCGTCTTTGAGGTGATCCTGCGTGCTGACTTTTCGAACAAGCCTGGCACTTGTACTGTTCACATCCCTGGCCGTGCTGCCGGTATACGGAGCCACCGTTCAGCCTGCTTCCGGCAGCAAACCCGCGGCGCACACCGCGCAGAAGCACACTGCTCAGACACATGCCGCGCAGACGCACACTACTCAGACGCACACTACTCAGACGCATGCCGCGCAGACGCACACTGCTCAGGCGCATACTGCTCAGGCGCGCGGAGCCCACAAGGGAAGATCGAGATCGCGACGCCCGCGCGGCCAACAGGTGATGGAGCCGGGACGGATTACAGAGATTCAGCAGGCTCTTATCCGCGAGCATTATCTTTCCGGCGAGGCTAACGGCAATTGGGACGAGAGAACCAAGGCGGCCATGCAAAAGTATCAGGCCGCCCAGGGCTGGCAGACGAAACTGACGCCAGACGCGAGGGCACTGAAGAAGCTCGGACTTGGCCCCGATTACTCCAACGCGATCAACACCAAGAACTCCACCTTTGCGGAGCCGCCTCCGGCCAGCACCATTCCTCCGGCGATAGCGGCAGGGTTTGCGGCGGCCGCGGGCGTGAAGTAGTATCTCCCTGTTTCTCGGAGATATTCTGACATGAGAATTCCGGGCATTAGATTCGGCGTGACTAGACTCGGCGTGGCAATTTCGATGGTTTTTCTCTCGTTTGCCCTGCTGGCTGGCATGCCTACGATCGGCCAGACCTCTGCACAGAAGCCCGGCAAGTTTCCTCTTTGGAACTTTGACGAAGTGAATCACTCTTGCCACGCAAAGGGCCGCTTACAAGACAAGGAATACTGCGAATCGAAGATGATGGATCAGATCATAGCGCAGGGGAAGAGCGCAATCCCAATCCTTATCTCCCAACTCACCGGCACCCGCAAATCGAAAGAGCCGATCGAAGATTATTGGTACATGACGACGGACGGGGACATAGCCTACTTCATCCTGGGTGATCTCTTCACCGATTCCGATTGGCACACCTTCACGATGCCGGGGTTGGAGGCGCTCAATCACGACTGTGGCGAAGATGTAGCCGCTGAGCCTTGTTGGCGCGGTTTCCTCAAGAAGCACGGGAGAAAGTTTATTCAGGACCAATGGCTTGCTGCATGGAACGCAAACAAGGATCGAGTCTACTGGGATGAGCAGGCACGCTGCTTTCGGGTCTCTGCGAAGAAAGAAAAATAACTTTTGACAACTAGATTGACTTTAATCGCGAAAAAGTTCAGAACCGGAACTCCGGCATTCCTTTCAGCAGGAACTCGTAGCGCGGGCGGAGGATGTCCGGGCCAGAGGTGATAGTCGAGTCCAGGTGGATGAGCGAGTCGGCGCTGTTGTACTTCGGCCACGGGGGCAGGCCGGGCCCGTTGGGGTCGCCGGTGCGGGCGAAGTTGGTCCAGTAGCTCATCATCTGCTCGCTGAACGTGCGATCCTCGGCACGCCAGACGGCGCCGGGACGGGTGTCGAGCGTACCAAAGACGTATTCGATGTCGTCAGAGTGGAATGCGAAGGAGACAGGGTGGTATTTGCTGACCGGCGCGGCCAGTTCGAAGTGATAGCGGTAGACCGGCAAGTCGCCGATCATTCGATGCGCCTCAATCCACTTCCATGTGCCGAAGGCGATGAAGCCGTCGCTGCCATAGTCGATGGCCGAGCGCGCCGCTTGTTCATCAGAGTTGCCGGGATAGAGCTTTAGGAACTCCGCCGATCGCTCTTTGAAGTGCTTGACCGCATAGGCCTTCCACTTTTCTACAGTCATTCCCTTGGCCAGGGAAGTATTCTCGTCACGATTCCACCCGGCGAGCAGAGGCACGTGAGCCTGATTTCCGGCGGCGTAAGTCACTTCCACTGGTTCGGTGAGAAGGCGGCCATCTACATAAGGTGGATAGCCGTTGATCAGCTTGTCTTTGGTGGCTGCGAGAATCTTTTCGGCGGGCAGGGCGCGCAGTTCCGCCAGGGTGTGAACACTGAGCGAGGCCACCCACTCGCCATCTTTCTTCTCCTCGGCTTCAAGAGAGCCGGTGAGCGGCGTGCCGGCGAAGGCCGCGCCGCTTTCACCGATGGCTTTGTGAAAGAGTCCGCGCGCCAGAGGCGATGCCATCAGAGTGCTTACCGCAAAGGAGCCGGCGCTCTCGCCGAAGATGGTTACATTGTCCGGATTGCCGCCGAAGTTGCGGATGTTGGCCTTGACCCACTGGAGCGCGGCCACCATGTCCAGCAGGCCGTAGTTGCCTGCCGCGCCGTTGGCCTCTTTGGCCAGATCAGCAGTGGCCAGAAAACCGAAGACGCCCAGGCGGTAATTGATGGTGACCAGCACGACGCCCTTGAGGGGAAGAAAATCGCCGTTGTGGCGCGGCTCCGAGCTGGCGCCGGCCGCATTGCCGCCGCCATGAATCCAGAACAGGACCGGCAGCTTGCTGTTGGCATTGCTGTTCGCGGGCGCGTAGACGTTGAGGAATAGGCAGTCCTCGCTCGAGCCGCTATCGAGAAAGATCAGGTCGTCGAAGACGTGATTCTGGGCGCAATGCGCGCCGAAGCGTGTGGCGTCGCGCTCGCCTTTCCACTTGACCGGCGGCTGAGGCGGGCGCCAGCGCAGATCGCCGACCGGAGCAGCCGCATAGGGCAAGCCGAGAAATGCCCGGACCTTGCCGTCGTTGATGATCTTGCCGCGGACCATGCCTTGCTCAGTCTGCACCGTCAGGGGGCAGGCATGGGTCATTGTGGATACTCCCAGCGCCAGAGACGCGATGGCCAGCATGGACGCTGCTTTCATTCCCGTTCGCATTAGAAAGCCTCCAAAGAGACTAGGTTAAACCAGCTGCGGGGGCAAATGAGGAATTTCAGCGGAATCGAACTGCTTTTCCACACCCTGCTTCGATACGATGACATTAAGCTGCCAGGTCCGATCGATTTGCGAGGACTGTCCCTGCAGCTTCACTGGAGGAAGACGTTGCGTCGCCGTCTCGGGAAGCTCCGCACATTGACGATTTCGCTCATGGCAAAGGGGAATCAACGCGTTCTCCTGGCCGCTGCGCTGGTGGCGTTCTCCTTGCTCGGTCTGGCTGCTCCGTTTGGCCTCTGGCCATTGTCTGCTGTTCCGGCTGATTTTCGGATGCCACTCCTTGGATTTTTTGCGAATCTTTGTCTCGTCGCAGTCACTTGGAGCTACGTCCTTATTACCCGACGTCAGCTCATTGAACTACAGTCAGCGCGAGAGCCAAATGCGGCCCTCAATATTCGAATTCCACAACCCGAGAGCGAGGATATTAACTATGGGCGAGGTAACAACCAATACCGGAAGGGGCCACCAATATTTCTCGACGTTTGGAATGTTGGTGGCCCCACAATTATGGTCACACGAATTACCGTAGCAGCAGAGGGATCCACGCGCGAAGGGCTGTTGACACCTCAAGCTCTCATTGAATCTGGCAAAGTAGCACCTATTAACGTAGCCTATGATATTATCCGGCTTATCAATAAGTCGAGGCCGTACCTCGACCTACCTGACGATTACACGCATGCACGAGCTCACTTTACGGTGGAGTTTTTCTCAAAAGGCGGTACGCGTAGCGTTCAGACCCAAGGCGACGTGTGGTTCTTTGTGTCGGAAGAATACGTCAATATTACGACCGACGATCCGTTCTCACAACAGCTCGCGTTGGAAAAGATGATTGAGGAACGCGGAGGGACGGCGGATCGTAAAGGCTCCTGAGAGATCAAGAATGCGTTGCACTTCTCTTAGACTGCCCTGCCGACCCTGAAGGGACCCTACTTGGTTAGACCATGCGCCTTATGAAGATTCTCATCGATTAGTAGTTTCACAGCGCGACACGCCGTCCTACGCGCGTGGCGTACTCGAAAATGGCGGGGAAATCGGCCGGTTCCAACTCCGGATAATCGGCGAGAATCTGCTCCTCGTTCATTCCGGCAGCCAGCCAACCCAGCACATCCCAAACCGTAATGCGCAAACCCCGGACGCACGGCTGGCCTGACCGCTTCCCAGGCTCGATTGTGATGCGGCTCTCTACCATGGCAGTCTCCATACAAATCATAACGCTATCGGTGGCGATCAGGCCATCACCGATGTGCGCAGGCCGGCTATTTGCTCACGGAAAGACGAGCCGGGTTCAACCGAATAGCAGCATGGCTGCCGCTTTCACTTGCCGATGACATCAATCGCCACGGTGATCGTCTTGGGCGGCATGCAGGCGTTGTTATCGCAGGCTTGGTAGCGTAGCTTGGCCTCGATCAGGTGATTGCCGGGCGGGGCCACGATGCGCGCCTTAAGGATGAACTCGCCAGAGTAGACGCTGAGCTTGGTATTGGGGTCGAGGGGGAGCGCAAAGTCCGTGCCGGGCGGGTAAACAATCCTAACGAGATGCACATCAGAGCCTGCCGGAATGGAGAAGGTGGCGGGGATGAGTTCGCGTTCGGAGGGCGTATGTGAATTGATGTGCAATCCGGGCGCGACACGGAAGTGGAGGGCGATGGTGGTTGGCTTACCAGCGGGAACAGTGATCTGCTCGGGATAGAGAAAGATGACGGCGGGCCTGGCAGCAGAGCGCGGGGCGGAATCGAAGAGCGGTCCCTGGCCTTGGGCGAGTGCAGAAGCCAACGTGAGAGCTGCGGCAATGGCAATGCGCAATTCTGATTTACAGGCAATCATGATTCTTTCCTTATGGTAGCTGAATAACTCAGTTTTTGATCCTGTCCATCCTCATGCATTGTGGTTTCCCACCCTTTCCGCAGAAAAAAGCGGAAAGGATGGGGCACGGAATTGTATTGTCTTCGACCCGGATCAAAACTCCGCTACTTTACAATCCCCAGCGCCTTGCGAATATTCCTTTCAAGCTCATCCCTGGTTGTCATTCCGAGTTGCGCGGCCACCACGATGCCATTGCGATCCAGGAAAAAGGTAGCGGGGAGCGCTTCGAAGTCGCCGTAAGAATCGGCAACGGAATCGCCGTCGATCAGCACCGGGTAGGGCATGTGCATCCGCTGGACAAAGTGCGCGATCTCCTGCTTATCCTCGCTCAGCTTTCGGGGGTTTTTGCGGTCGATGTCATCGGCGGAGATGGCCAGCACCTCGAATCCTTGCGCCGCGTATTGGTTGCGCAGATCGATGAGCCAGGGGGTCTCGATTTTGCAGGGAGCGCACCAGGTGGCCCAAAAGTTGATGGCCAGCGCACGGCCCTTGAATTCGGCCAGCGTGTGCTGATTGCCGCTGAGATCTTCGAGGGTGAAGGGAGGCGCGGGCTTGCCCTGGAGCGGAGAAAGGTATTGCGGCGCGCCGCCGGAGTCGAGAACCAGTCCGCCCTGCGCCGCCGAGGCCCGCAGCTGTTCAGCGGCCTGCCTGCGATACTCCCAGTTGGCCCAGCCGGCCAAGGCAAAGGCAGCCAGGATAAAGAGAACGGCTGTAATGACGAGGGTGTTGCGCTTCACAAGGATTGGCCTCTCATCCTTATTGTACAAAGGTGCGGGATACACTGCCGAAGCATCGAATTAAGAGAGTTAGCTTCCGCATCGCGGAAGTAGCAAGTTAGCGAGTTAGCGGTTCCTCATAGGTAGGCCAAAACTGATACCATCAATAACCGATGAGCGAAGAAGGGAAACAACCCCGTTCCGGGAACCGTGAAGCCGGCCGCACACCCACGCCGGCGGCTTTGGTGCGCACCGAGGCGGTGGCCCTGGAGGCCCTGGCCAAGCGGCTGGAAGGGCCGATGGCCGGAGCCTTCGACCGGGCCGTGGAGCTGATTGTGCGCTGCGGCGAGGAGCGCGGGCGGGTGGTGGTTACGGGGATGGGCAAGAGCGGGATTATCGCGCAGAAGATTGCCGCGACGCTCAGCTCCACCGGCTCCCCTGCCCTGTTTCTGCACCCAGCTGAGGCTGTGCACGGCGACCTGGGCGTTCTGATGCCGGGCGACGTGGTGGTGGCATTATCGGCCTCGGGCGAGACGGAGGAGATTCTGCGGCTGCTGGCCACGCTGAAACGCAAAGGCGACGCGCTGGTGAGCTTCTGCTGCAATTTGAATTCGACGCTGGCCAGGGCGAGCGATGTGGCGCTGGATTGCGGCGTGGAACGCGAGGCGTGCGGGCTGAACCTGGCGCCGACGGCCTCGACAACGACGATGCTGGCGCTGGGCGATGCGCTGGCTGTTGCGGTGAGCCTGCGCAAGGGCTTCCGGGCGGAGGATTTTGCGGAGTTGCACCCCGGCGGCAAGCTGGGCAAACGGCTGGCCAAGGTTCGCGAGCTGATGCACGCAGGCGATCAAGTGCCGGTGGTCGCGCCATCGACGGCGATGACCGATGTGATCTACGAGATGTCGTCCAAGAAGCTGGGGATTACGACGGTGCAAGAGCAGGGACGGCTGCGGGGCGTGATCAGCGACGGCGATCTGCGGAGATTGCTGGAACGCGAGGGCGGCGCTGCGCTGAGTAAAACGGCGGGCGAGGCGATGAACGACCATCCGCGGACGATTGCGGCGGAAGAATTGGCGGCCACGGCGCTGGCGATTCTGGAGGAGCGGAAGATTACTTCGCTGGTGGTGGTGGATGCGGCAGGAACCGTGGAAGGCGTGCTGCACCTGCACGATCTTTGGGGCGTGGAACTGATTTAAGGAACAAGACGATTTTCATGACGAACGAGCCCAAATTCGAGCAGATTCGCGAAGAGTTGGAGGCCAGGCAGAGGTCAATTCTGTGGCCGGACTATTTGCGAGCTACCAGAAACGTTTTTGAGTCCCTGTGGAAGGGCGACCCCAAAGCAAAACCTGTTCAAAGAGTGGGGCTCGTTCTATTTGCGTTGCATTCCTGGGTAGTGGGCGTCTTCTTTGTCGCATTAGCGTGGTCGAGCGGCACATGGTTTGGTCGAATTATTGGAGTGCCGTCAGGATTGATCTCCGTTCTACTTTCCATTCGTGTCTTTCTCAATGCCTTTCTCCGGCAGAATATTCCGCACGAAGTTGAGCAGGATGGCATGGATTCTCTTGCATAACGACACTTCATGCGCGCTTACTTTTTCTGAGCACTTTCCTCGCGAAACTTTGCCAGCACCTGCAGATAGGCGCGGGCGGTTTCAGTAATTGTCTCGGGAGTTCCGGCGTCGATGGCGGCCAGGTTGACCAGGTCGCTGCCTACACCCAGGGCGCGCGCTCCGGCGTGGAGAAACGACTCCGCGGTTGCGAGGGTGACGCCGCCGGTGGGGATGAGCTTGAGATGCGGAAAGGGCGCGAGAAGCGCCTTCAGATAACTGGCTCCGCCCACGGCCGAGCAGGGAAAGATTTTGACGTAGTCCGCGCCAGCGCGGGAGGCGGTGATGGCCTCGGTGGGCGTGAGCGCGCCGGGGATGGAGAGCTTTTTCCTGGCCTTGGTGACGGCTACGACCTCGGGATGCAAGCTGGGGCTGACGATAAACTCCGCTCCGGCATCGATGGTGGCCTCGGCCTCAACGGCGGTGGTAACTGTGCCGGCGCCGAGCAGGAGAGTGGCTCCGTACTCTTTTTTGAGTTCTTTGAGAACGTCTATTGCGCCGGGGACGGTCATGGTGACTTCAATGACGGTGACTCCGCCGGTGAGCATGGCTTTGACGACGGCGTGGGCCTGGGCGGCGTTGCGGGCGCGCAGGACGGGAATCAGGCCAACACGTTCGATGATTTGCGCTGTGGTTTCGGACATTTTTTCCTCACATCCGGGGCTAAAGCCCGCGTTGATTCTGTTGACTCAATACGGGGGTTGAAACCCCCGCCTCCCTCCGTTCAGTCCATACCCTTCAAAAAATACAACCTGCAAGTTGCTATCGGGCGATTCTTGCGGAGCCGCCTTTTACGATGCGTTCAACCTCGGCTAGCGTAGCCATGCTGGTGTCGCCGGGGGTGGTCATGGCAAGCGCGCCGTGGGCCACGCCGCAGCGGACGGCCCATTCTATTGGTTTATTGGTGAGCAGGCCGTAGATGAGGCCGGAGGCAAAGCTATCGCCGCCGCCGACGCGGTCGCAGATTTCGATGTCGCGCTGCGGGACGTGGACGATCTGGTCCTGGTAGATGGCAATTGCGCCCCATCCGTTGCGGCTGGCGCTGTGGGCGGTGCGCAGGGTGCTGGCGATGAGTTTGAGGTTGGGATAAGCCGCAGCCACCTCGCGGAGCATCTCTTCGTAACCGGCGATGGGCAGCTCGGTGAAGTCCTCGCTGACACCTTTAATCTTGACGCCTAGCATGGCGGAGAAATCCTCTTCGTTGCCCAGCAGCAGATCGACCTTGCGGACCAACTCGCGGTTCACCTCCTGGGCACGGGCCTTGCCGCCGATGGATTTCCAGAGTGACTCGCGATAGTTGAGGTCGTAGGAGACGGGGGTCGCGTGTCGGCTAGCCGCATCCATGGCTTCGACGGCGACCTCGGCGGTGGAGGCGGAGAGGGCGGCGAAGATGCCACCGGTGTGCAACCAGCGTGAGCCGGCGCTGTCGCCGAAAATGGCGTTCCAATCGAAGTCGCCGGGCTTAACCTGGCTGATGGACGTGTGGCCGCGGTCGGAGCAGCCGACAGCCGCGCGTACGCCGAAGCCGCGCTCGGTGAAGTTGAGGCCGTTGCGGACCTGGCGGCCGACACCATCGTAGGGAATCCACTTGATGAGGGAGGTATCGACGCCGCCCTCGAGGATGAAGTCTTCGACCAGGCGGCCAACGGGGTTGTCGGCCAGAGCGGTGGTGATGGCGGTGCGCAGGCCAAAGCAGCGGCGCAGACCGCGGGAGACGTTGTATTCGCCGCCGCCCTCCCAGACCTGGAAGTGGCGCGTGGTGTGGATGCGGCTCTCGCCGGGATCGAGGCGGAGCATGACCTCGCCCAGGCTGAGGCAATCCCAGCGGCGAGGAGCGTCGGAAATGAGAAGTTTTTCCATAGGATTCAGGGGCTTTCAATAACACTTTAACGCATCGTGGCCGGGGGAGTCAGCGGGGGCTGGTCTGTTGTGTGTCTGGGAGGTGCGCAGGCTGAGAGGTTAGGATACTGCCATGCGAATATTTACCTTTCGAGCCTTCTGGTGCTGGTTGATGGTTTTTAGCATGGGAACCACGGCGTTGCTTTCTGCACAAACGACACAGCCGTCGGCAAGCCAAACGGAAAAGCCTACCGCCACGCCCGTAGCCGCACCTGCCGCCGTTACGCCTGCCACGGCGCAGAAGCAAGCGGCAAAGCCGGGCGACGCGAATCTTCCCGCGCCCGCTCCCACTCGCGCCCAGATGCTGCGCGGAGCGTATGGGCCTTATCGCGCCAATAACAAGCTGATTTATTACCACCTGGACATTCGCGTCGATCCGGAGAAGCAACTGATCAGCGGCAAGAACACCATCCGCTTCCGGATGCTGAGGGATGGCACGCGCATCCAGCTTGATTTGCTCGAAACGCTGAAGGTTGAGAAGATTTTGTACGGCACGACGCCACTCAAGTATGAGCGCGACGCGGGCGCGGTCTTTATCGATTTTCCGCAGACGTTGCGCGCCGGACGAGTCTACTCCATCGATTTTTATTACTCCGGGCATCCGGAGGAGACAGGACGCTTTGGCGGCATCACCTTCAAGAAGGACCCAGCGGGGCGTGTGTGGATCAATACAGCCTGCGAGGGGACCGGCGCGAGCATGTGGTGGCCCAATAAAGATCAGTGGCGCGATGAGGTGGAGAGCATGGACATCAGCGTCGCGATTCCGAACGGCCTGGTGGACGTGTCGAATGGCAAGTTCATGGCGAAGACCGACCTGGGCGACGGCTACACGCGCTGGGATTGGAAGGTGCATTATCCGATCAATAACTATGATGTCTCGCTGAATATCGGGAGTTATGTGCACTTTGCCGACCAGTTGGGCGAACTGCCACTGGATTTTTACGTGCTGCCGGAAGATTTGGAGAAGGCGAAGGTGCAATTTGCGCAGGCCAAGGGAATGCTGGAAGCGTACCAGCATTACTTCGGGCCTTACCCTTTCATAAAGGACGGATACAAGCTGATCGAAGCGCCCTACGCGGGAATGGAACACCAGAGCGCGGTGACTTATGGGAACCTTTTTAAGAATGGCTACCTGGGCCGCGACTGGACGGGCGTGGGAATCAGCCTGCGCTTCGATTTCATCATCATTCACGAGAGCGGGCATGAGTGGTTCGGCAATAGCATCACGGCCGCTGACCCGGCAGATATGTGGATTCATGAGGGCTGGACGACGTACCTGGAAGGCCTCTACGTGGAGTACCGATGGGGCAAGGACGACGCCATCAAATATCTGAACGGCGACAAGACCAGGGTGAAGAATCAGCGGCCGATTCTGACCGAGCGTGGCGTGAATGCCGAGCCGGATCAGGATCAGTACTTCAAGGGCGCGCTGATGCTGAATACACTGCGCAGCGTGGTGAACGACGATGCGAAGTGGTGGGCGCTACTGCACGGGTTTTATCAGCACTTCAAATATCAGAACATTCTGACGGAAGATGTTGTGAGTTACTTCAACCAGCAGACGGGGATGAACCTGACGCCGATTTTCGATCAATATCTGCGGCACGCGCAGATTCCTCGGCTTGAGCTGCTATTCGGCGAGGAGCCGGGGATGGTGCTATATAAGTGGCGAGCCGACGAGGAGAAGTTCGCGATGCCAGTGCGGGTGGGCAAGCCGGGAGAGTGGCAGATTATCCATCCAACGACCAAGTGGCAGTGGATGAAGACGCCGCTTACGAAGGATGAGTTTCAGGTGGCAACGGAGTTGTATTATGTGGATGTGAACAAACAGTAGGAGGGATTCAGGCCTATTGAGGTTCTCGGTATCCCACCCTAGCCACAAAAACAAGAACGCGGCGAGGATCGGGCACCCACGATCACTTCTGTTGCATTTCCCACTCCTGCAGCTTCTTTTCGATTTTGGTTCGGGCATCCCGTATCAACTCTTGAGTCCGTTCCTGCTGTTCTCTAATTCGCTTAACTTGCGCCTTGAGTCCGGCCAGTATCTCGGCTCTTACCTCTGCCCATTCCGGCTTGCTCTCCGTATAGTTGATCAAGGGCTTGTCAACCGGAACCATTTGGCGATCCGCAAGTACGGAATACTCCCTCCATTCACACCGCTCGACCAGCACCGGTACCATAACCATCTGCCCCAGCCTTGTGCGATTCGCGATCCGAGGCATCTCCACTGTCTCTATAAATTCGGAGTTCAAAAAAGCCTGGCTCACTAAGAGAAGAGCGATCTGTGCCCGGTCAATCTCCTCTTCGATCTTCCTTTTGAACACGTCACCTGGAATCAATCCAGTATCATGCCAGAAGATGACATTCAACTTTCTGAGGGACTCCTGCAGAAAGGGGATCAGGTTGTGCGGATACTCTGGGTTCAGCCAATCTTTGTCCTCGCGCGCGTAGCTGACAAAGATACGTACAGGTTCATTACCGGTGTCAGTATTCGAACTTGAGTCCATCGTGAGTAAAAACTCCTAGCTACCTGAATTCTGTGTAGCCCACTCACCCCGCGCTCTTGACGCGCACCACGGTGATTTTGGCGAAGCCCTCTTCGAAGACCGGCGGTTTGAGGCGTTCGGCCATCTTGCGCATCACGTCTTCGCTGACCGAGCGGTCGCGCTGGCGATTGCGATCCAGGCAGACCTCCAGAGGCACGTCGAAGAAGACGCCCTGCACCTCGTAGCCGAAACTCTGCGACATCTTGATCCACTGGCGGCGCTCGTGGATGGAGAGGTTAGTGGCGTCCACGTAGTTCCATGGCATGCGGGCGATGAGCCGGGCGCGCAGGAGGGAGCGCAGGGTGGAAAAGACCAGCCCCTGGTAGCGCTGCTCCTCGACATCGTCGAAGAGGATGTTGCGCAGCAGGTCGCTGGAGAGCGGGGTGACGCCGCGGCGGCGGAACCAGGTGGTTTTTCCGGAGCCGGGCAGGCCGATGGCCAGCACCACATAGCCCTTGGGAGCCTGCGGCGAGCGTCCGGCCGCCTCCGGCTCGGGCGGGGCCAGAGAGGGCATCTCCGGCTGGGTTTCCAGCTCGAAGCGCCCGGAACCGGCCGGCTCATTCCACTCCTGACGGGCAGGTTGCTGCTGTTTTTGAGGCCGATCCGGCCTGGATTGGCGCGGCTCGGACTGCAGCTGCACAGGGGTCCGTTGCGAGCGCTGCTGCGGGGCTGCCGCAGGGGCCTCATCCGGATAGTGCGGCACCAATGGCCGCAACTGATTCGAGGGAACTTCCTGGCCAATCTTACCTGTGGATTCGGAGGTATTGGGCTTATGTCGGGAACGTTTTCTCATACTGTCATCAACACGTACTGATACGGGGATACCATACTTGCCGAGGGCGCTGCAAATATATGTGCACTCCGTCACATACGATCCTATAACGGGAAGGGCATACTATCGGAGCGAGGATTCTGCGCAAAACAGGAAGAATCGCCTTTTGATTTCGTCTCCGTAGACCTGCAATGTTACCATCATGAGTTTGGTAGAAACGCGTGCCGGGCGGATAAAAGCCGCCCATCCAGGGCAAGCTCGAACCAGATAAAACCACAGCATCACGGACAACGAAGGAGAAGACAGACATGGCAGTAAAGGTTGGAATCAACGGCTTCGGCCGCATTGGCCGCAACGTATTACGCGCATCACTTGGCAACCCGGAGATTGATTATGTGGCGGTCAACGACTTGACCAGCCCGGCGACGCTGGCCCACCTGCTCAAGTACGACTCGATTCTGGGCAACCTGAAGAACGAGCTCACGGCGGGCGAGGATTTTATTTCCGTCGACGGCAAGAAGATCAAGGTCTTTGCCGAAAAGGATCCGGCCAAGCTGCCCTGGGCTGAAGTGGGCGCGCAGATTGTGCTCGAATCCACGGGGCGCTTTACGGAGGCCGCGGACGCCGGCAAGCACCTGGGAACGACGGTGAAGAAGGTGATCATCTCCGCCCCCGCCAAGAACGAGGACATGACCATCGTGCTGGGCGTCAATCAGAACAAGTACGACCCGGCCAAGCACCACATTCTCTCCAACGCCAGCTGCACCACCAATTGCCTGGCGCCGGTGGTCAAGGTCGTCATGGAAACCTGCGGCATTGTCAGCGGCATCATGACCACCATCCACAGTTACACCAACGACCAGGTCATTCTGGACTTCCCGCACAAGGACCTGCGCCGGGCCCGGGCCGCCGCGCTGAGCATGATTCCCACCTCGACGGGCGCCGCCAAGGCTCTCAAGCTGGTGATTCCGGAGACTGCCGGCAAGCTGGATGGATTCGCGATTCGCGTTCCCACGCCTAACGTCTCGCTCGTCGATCTGACCTTTATCGCCGAGAAGCCCATCACCGCCGAAGCATTGAATGCCGCCTTCACGACCGCGGCTGCGGGCGAATTGAAGGGCATTCTGGGCGTTGACTCCAACCTGCTAGTCAGCTCCGACTACAAGGGGAACCCGCTCTCGTCCATCGTCGATCTTCCGTTGACCAAGGTCGTCGGCCAGAGCGTGAAGGTACTGAGCTGGTACGACAATGAGTGGGGCTACTCCTGCCGCGTCGTCGACCTGTTCAGCTTCCTGGCCAAGAAGGGTTTGTAAGAACAGGCGAACAGCTTACAGCAGACAGCTAACAGTGATCGGCATTGAGCGATGAACTGTTAGCTGTTTGTTGTAAACTGACAATGTTTCTTCCGGAGTGATTTCCATGCCCAAGCTCACGATTCGCGACATCGATCTGACCAATAAGAGGTTGTTTATCCGCGTCGATTTCAACGTGCCGCTGACCGAAGACGGCTCGACCATCACGGACGACACACGCATCGTGGCTACGCTGCCCACCATCGAATTCGCTCTGCGTCGCAAGGCCAAGGTGATTCTGGCCTCGCACCTGGGCCGTCCCAAGGGCAAGCCGGATATGAAGTACTCGCTGCGCCCGGTGGTGGACCGGCTGCGCGCCCTGCTGGGCAAGGCGCTGGGTGAGGCCGTCAACGTGGCCTTCGCGCCGGATTGTATCGGCGAAGTGGCTACCACGATGGCCCGGCAGCTTGAGTCCGGCCAGGTGTTGCTGCTGGAGAATCTGCGCTTCCACGCCGAGGAAGAGTCTAACGATCCGGCCTTTTCCAGGGAGCTGGCCTCGCTGGCCGATGTCTACGTTAACGACGCCTTTGGCTCGGCGCATCGCGCACACGCGTCGACGGAAGGGATTACGCACTTTCTCAAGCCCGCGGTTGCCGGCCTGCTGATGGAAAAAGAGATTACTTACCTGGGCAAGGCGCTGGAATCGCCGGAGAAGCCGTTTGTGGCCATCATCGGCGGCTCAAAGATTTCCGGCAAGATAGACGTGATAGATAACCTGCTCGACAAGGTGGACACGTTGGTGATTGTGGGCGGCATGGCTTACACCTTTGAGCGCGCGCTGGGCGTGACGACCGGCAAATCACTGGTGGAGGAAGACAAGATCGATATGGCCAAGAAGGCTCTCGACAAGGCCAAGGCCAAGGGCGTCAAGCTGCTGCTGCCGGTGGATAACATTCTGGCCGACAAGTTTGCGGCGGACGCCAACACCAAAGTGTGGGATTGCTCGAAGAATTTTCCCGCCGAGTGGATGGGCCTGGACATCGGCCCCAAATCGATTGCGGCGATTGAGGAAGTGGTCTCGACGGCACGGACGATTGTGTGGAATGGCCCGGCGGGCGTCTTCGAGTTTCCTCGCTTTGCCGTGGGCACCAACGCCATAGCCCGGGCTGTCGCGGCCAACCGCGCGGCCACGTCAATCATCGGCGGCGGTGATTCAGTCTCGGCCATCAACCAGGCCGGCGTAGCCGACCAGATCACGCATATCTCCACCGGCGGCGGTGCTTCGCTGGAGTTCCTCGAAGGCAAGAAGCTGCCCGGCGTCGAGGCGCTGACGGACAAGTAAGCACCTGCGGTGTGGCAGAGGCTCGCTATCCACTCGCAAAGGCTTTGTCCTTTCCCAGGCACCAAAGGCGGGACCTGGGGACCCGGCGAAGAGTTTTTCCTTTATAATAGGGAAAAGATAGCGAGCGCCAGACCATCTTTGAACAAATCATTCCACGTGGGTTTTTCCAACATCTTTCTGTAGTGCACGGGCATGATAAGTCCAACTGGGACCGGCGTGATACCATCCTTCATCACAGGCTTAAAACGCAAGTGCTCTACCATAGCGACAGTGTCCAAATCCAAACCCGAATCCAAGCCCTTGATGATATGCACATTCTGCGGTACACCGTTTGTATCGATCACCAGTGAAACTAGAGAACGGCCGGAGATACGGCTCTGCGGCATATAGCGTGCGATCACTTCATCGGCGTTGATAGGTTCCAAGTCGGGACATTTCGTTTTATGATGTGCAATGCTAGCCTGAATCTTTTCCGGCGTTTCCGGGATGAATGTGGCAAAAGCAACTGGTTCTTTTTCGACATAGTCGAATGTTGCCTCGACCGTTCCTTCAACGGCAACCGGAGCGCTGCCATCGCGGAGAGCCGGTTTGAAACGCCAGCTTTTCACAGCTTCCATCACATTGTTATCGAGTTCCGGCTCAAGGCTGCGGGCTACATGAATATCTCGCGGAATACCGTTCGCATCGATCGTGACACCCAGAAGACAGAGACCGCGTTTTGGTAGCTTCCTAGAAATAGGGATTTCCGGATCGAGGAGTACGGTTGGGATGGGAGCACTGATGTGCCCTCCCACCTGTTCGGCTATGGCAGTCTCTGTATGTGCAGCCGAAACAAATTCTTGCGCCGCCGGAGTCGCGACAACCGCCAGGGCGATCAACGGATACGTACGGAGTGTGAAACTATAAAAAGATCCATCGATCGGATGCTTATCGCGCTGCGCGCAGGTGTGCAAGCCGACGGTCAATTCGACGGCAACTGCTGCTGGCGAGCCATCGATGATGCCGGGCTTAAAGCGCTGAGATTCAATGAGTTCCGTCGCAAAACCAATCAGACGCCGATCGCTGGCCTGCAGCGTTTTCAATGCTTGCGGAATACCTGTGGCATCGATCATGGCGGCAAATTTGACAACGCCATCGAGCTCATCGCAGTGTTTCGGCGTAGAGACTGTCAGAATGGGCGGCAGTAGAACGGGTGCTGTAAACCCTGAACCGGCTGGGAGAATGGCTTGCGCATCTTGCTGGCCGACGGCAGGGAGCCACGCGAACAGAAAGAGGGGAATTAGTATGCATTCGTAACGCATGAAATATCTCCGAAGAACTCGGACCAAATATAGCACATAGAAACGCAAGCCAGCGGCCTAGACTCTCGCATCCATTACCTTGAAATGCCCCTTGCCTGCCAGCTCCAACAACTCTCCATCTGCTGTAACTAGAGTTGCGCGTAGGTGGCGAGCTGTGGCGACGAGGATGCGGTCGGCAGGGTCGGGATGCATCTCGAAGGGAAGGCGGGTGCTGGCCACGGCGATCTCCGGCTCCAGCGGCGCCAGTTTGATG
>Ga0187873_1001030_pt1 | contig 24660 bp, 23 predicted proteins | sample June2016WEW_16_1_2_FD_133012 | JGI IMG/M metagenome (GOLD analysis project Ga0187873, IMG submission 133012) | Peatland microbial communities from SPRUCE experiment site at the Marcell Experimental Forest, Minnesota, USA - June2016WEW_16_100 | ecosystem: Environmental > Terrestrial > Soil >...
TAGATCAGAGCTTTAGCCCCGGAGGTATGATTTTCGGCGCAAAGGACAAGGTCATGACTAAGCAGACTTATCCACCACGGATCATGTACATCGAATGCAAAGGCGGTGCGGGTCTGCATGGATCTGCACGGATAGGGAGAGTAACTTTCAGCCGCACAGGCGCTACGCTGCACTACGGCGGCAAGTCGTTTCAGAGTCTGAAGGGAAGTGGCTTCAAAGCAAATTACTTTGAGGTTGAGACCGGGGAACATTACTGGATTTCAGGACCTAGGCGAGATGGGACAGACCGGCTCTACAAGAGTGACTGGCCCATCGACATTGATGAAGACGTGCGAGAAGAGTACTGGACTGAAATTCGCAAGAAACCTGCATGGAAGGATCGGAAGACAACATCGCTATCAACGACAATCCGGCCGAATGCTACATCGCTGACACGCGAGTAAGGCTTAGGATTGGCTTTGTAACAGGGCACGACTTTAGTCGTGCCGAAAGAAGCGGAAAAGGAATGGGCTTTAGCCCCTGCTATGGCAAGACCGAACCGTAACGCCAAACCGGAAGATGCACTCTCACCCGCACGGACATTTTTTGCCACGACAAACACAAACATGGGACGCAATCTATTGCAGTCAGAGCGAAATGCAGGTCTTCTAATCGATGTGCTACGTTCACATTTGGCGGCGCGAAAGTTCAAATTACACGATTTTGTTATCATGCCCGATCATATGCACCTGCTTTTGACCGTTGAAGGCGGCATGACCATCGAAAAGGCGATGCAATTGATCAAGGGTGGATTCTCTTATCGCTTGAACAAGGAATTCGGCTATCAGGGAGAAGTGTGGCAACGAGGTTTTTCCGAAGTACAGGTACTCGGCAAGGAGAGCTATGAGAAACACCGGACATACATTGCCATGAATCCGGTAAAGGCTGGACTAGTCGAGTCTCCTGAGCAGTATCCATATTGTTATGAGTTTTTAGCAAAGAAGAAGGCGGCAGGGGCTAAAGCCCTCGATCATTAGCCGATTGTTGCGGCACGACTAAAGTCGTGCCCTGTTACAAAGCAGAATATTGCAGGAAATATGAGCGAGGTTTGAATAATGGCAGCACCAGAAGTTACGGTTTCACGCATCAACGGCAAAGTCCGTCCCCACCCGACGCAGAACGAAGCTCTGCTCTTCGAGAAGTCTTCTCCCGGCAAGCGCGCCTACAAGCTGGCGCCGCTCGACGTGCCGGCTGTCGATGCGGCGGCCCTGCTGGGCGCGGCGCATCGGACCATCCCCGGAGAGTTGCCTGAGCTGAGCGAGATCGAGATCATCCGCCACTTTACACGGCTCTCAACGTGGAACTACGCCATCGATCTGGGAATGTACCCGCTGGGCTCCTGCACTATGAAGTACAACCCGAGAGTGAATGAGCTGGTGGCCCGCATCGAGGGATTGGCTGAGGCGCATCCTTACAGGCCTGATTCGCTGGCGCAAGGGACTCTCGAAGTAATCGATCTGCTCCAGCGTTGCCTGATCGAAATCACCGGCATGGACGCAATCACACTGCAACCGGCGGCCGGCGCGCATGGCGAGTTCACGGGAATTCTTCTGGTCCGCGCATGGCACGAGTCGAAGGGGAATCCGCGCAGCAAGATTCTGATTCCAGATTCGGCGCACGGCACCAACCCGGCCACAGCTGCGATCTGCGGCTACGCGGTGGAGAATCTGAAATCAAACCCCGAGGGCGGCATTGACCTGGAGGCGCTCACTCGGCAAGTTGACTCGGAGACGGCCGCGCTGATGCTGACCAACCCTTCGACGATAGGAGTTTTCGAGAGCCAGATCGCGAAGATCGCCGAGATACTCCATGCCAAGGGCGCGCTGCTTTACATGGACGGCGCCAACATGAACGCGTTGGTGGGCAAGGCGCGGCCGGGCGACTTTGGCGTGGACGTGATGCACCTGAACCTGCACAAAACCTTCTCGACGCCCCACGGCGGCGGCGGACCCGGCTCCGGTCCGGTGGCCTGCAAGGCATTTATTGAGCCGTTCCTGCCGACACCGGTTTTAGTGAGGAAGGCGTCTGAATCCCAGGTCCCCAAGAGCGAGGGACCTGGGGCACCCAGCTGTGTGCTTGGCTGGTCGTATGATCGGCCGCAGTCGATAGGACGCGTTCGCGCATTCTACGGCAACGTGGGCGTGATGATCCGCGCCCTGGCTTACATCCTGGCCAACGGCCCCGACGGCCTGCGCCAGACCACCGAAGATGCCGTGCTCAACGCTAACTATGTTCGCGCCAAGCTCCAGGACGTTTATGAGTTGCCCTACAAGACGGCCTCCATGCACGAGGTGGTTTTCAGCGACAAGCGGCAGGCGGCCAAGGGCGTGAAAACGGGCGACATCGCCAAGCGGCTGATCGACTACGGCTTCCATCCTTATACGGTCAGTTTTCCGATGATCGTCCACGGGGCGCTGATGATCGAGCCTACCGAGAGCGAGCCGCTAGAGGAGCTGGACCTATTTATCGACGCCATGCGCGCGATTGCACGCGAGGTAGAAGAAACGCCGGAGCTGGTGAAGAGTGCGCCGCACTCGACACGCGTGGGAAGAATGGATGAAGTGCAGGCGGCAAGGAAGCCGATTCTGCGCTGGGCACCTGCGGTGCGGCCAAACGCTCGCTAATCGCTCGCAGGAACGACAGTTTTAGAAATCATCGGGACTTTCTATACAGCTCTTCCAGCGCATCGCAGGCGGTGCGCACGCCATCCTCGTGGCTTAGTCGCTGGGCCACACACTCGGCTTGCCGGGCCAGTTGAGAATCGGCCAGCATCGCCCGCAGTCGGCACGCCACGCGCTTCGGCGTATAGTTGCCGCGTTGAATCACTCGCGCCACCTTCAGCCGCTGCATCCGCCGGGCATTGTCCGGCTGGTCGTGCGAGTAGGGCATGATGAGCATGGGCTTGCCTGCACGCAGGCATTGCGCCGTTGTTCCCACGCCACCCTGATGCACTACCATCGCCGAGCGTGAAAACAGCTCAGAGTAAGGCGCATACTCGGCTACGCAGATGGACTCCGGCAGCGCCGTCTTCAACTGGTTGCGCGGGTCTGTGCCGATCAGCAGTACCGCGCGAATCCCCATGTGGATGGCGGCCTTGGCCGAAATCTCGAAGAAATCCCCGGCAGACAACACCGCCGCCGACCCAAGCGTGAAGACCACAGGAGGCGGTCCTTCGTTGAGAAACTTTTCCAGGTGAGGAGGCAGCTCCTGGTTGCCGAAGTCGGCATCGAAGTAACAGAAGCCGGTAATCAGCGTGTTTTTAGGCCAGTCCCTTTGTTCCATGCCCAATACGCGAGAAAACACGGCCAGCGCCAGTGCGGGAGAGTGCTTGGCGTCGAAGAGGGGATTTGCGCCCCTGGGCAATCCCAGTTCGCGGCGCAGCTCGTAGATGGGCTCCGGCCACTTGCGGCTTACAAACCGCGCCACCCGACGGACGACTCTCCCGAATCCCGGGACCGCCTCCTCGACCCAAGCCAGCCATGGGTAAGGAGGCAGCACCGGCGGGTCGAAGGCGGAGAAAAACGAAATCGGCGCCAGCACGTAGCTGGCCCACGGTATCCCGGTCACTTCGGCCACCAGCGGTCCGGCATAGTTCAACTCGCCCAGGAGCAGCAGGTCAGCGCGCTGAGGACGGGTGGCCGCATCCAGCAGGTCAGAATACGTCTGGCGCAGCACGGGAAAGAGAAAATTCGTCAGCCCGTACTCTGTGCCAGTTTTTATGTCGTAGACCTTTTCCGCCAGGATGGTGTCGGTGGGGTCGATGTCCGGCCGGACAGCGTGGAATTCCAGTCCCAGAGGCCGAATTCTGGATTCATACACCGGAGGCAGCGTCATCACCGGCACGTGTCCGCGCCGTTTCAGTTCCAGTGCGATAGCGATCAACGGATTGCTGTCGCCGAGGGTGCCGATATTCGAGAGAACAATGCGCAATTTGATGGTCCATGGCCGTTTGGGCCTCATCTATGAGGGTAATGCATCGAAACTGTGGAAACCCGTAATATAAGAACCGGTTCCCGTTTTTGCCTCAATCACCAGGGTCCAGATAGAACGATAAAGAAATGCGTGAAATAGCCGATTTCTCCCATAGTGGTCAGCCGATCCAATGCGTGGGCGCTTGCCCTGGTGCTGTTCGTGTGTGCAGCGCTGCGCGCGCAGGAGTACAGCTTCCGGTATTTTGGGGTCGCGGAGGGGCTGAGCAACCTGACGGTGCGGACAGTCTACCAAGACCGTGTGGGCTTTCTGTGGGTAGCCACGGTGAACGGATACTTCCGCTACGACGGGGAACGATTTGAGGCCTTTGGGGCTGCACAGGGAGTGCCGTCCAGCCCGGGCGCCTCGTTTGGCGACGCTCCCGACGGATCCTTGCTTGCAGGTGGTTCCTTTGGTCTTCTTCGTTTGCGCGGGAACCGCTTCGAAAAAGTTCCCGGCCCCTTCAAGAGCGTCGGTGAGTTGCAGGGCATCCAGGCGGATGGGAGGGGGCTCACTTACATCAATACAGAACAGGGCTTAATGGCGCTTTCCATGGCGCCGGGCAAGGATGAATTTGCGGTGCGCCCGATTCCGCCTCCAGCGGGCACTCTCTTGACCGAGGCCAATGGCGTGCCGGAGGCTGGCGGCCTTCTGATCGATGGGGATGCAATCTGGTACGGCTGCGGGCTTGCGCTCTGCCACCTTGAAAAGGGTCAGACACGAGTTTATGGAACCGAGAGCGGAGTGCCGGCTCATGCCGTAGTAGTCATCCTGAAGGATCGCAAGGGGAGTCTCTGGTTGCGCTTGCGGAGCGCGGGCGTGCTTGTCTTGCCGGTTGGCCAGAGCCAATTCCGCAGACCAATTATTCCGAATTTAAATCTAAACATAGGCGGTATTCCGTCCATCGATGCAGATGGGCAGGTTCTGCTTCCTTTGCCGGATGGAATGTTGATGGGAGACGAGCAGGGGTGGCGAAAGATCGACCACACGGCGGGGCTGCGCGGAGCACCCTACAGAGCCTTCGAGGACCGCCAGCACTCTCTATGGTTCTACACGGCAGGCCGGGGATTAGTGCAGTGGCGCGGCTACCGGGAGTGGGAGAACTACACCTCGTCCAGCGGGCTGGTCAGCGATGCGGTGCACACGATTCTGCCGCAGCCAAACGGGCTGGTCTGGTTGGGCACAGATGGAGGCCTGATGCGCGGCGAACGTCAGAGCACCGGAGTCCAGTGGAAGAAGGTTGCGGGTTTTGAGGGGATCAACGTAAACGTTGTGCGCGCGGGCCCCGGCGGGGCGTTATGGATTGGCACTGATCCGAAGGGCATTGCGCGGATGGACGCGCGCACCGGCAGGTTGAAGTGGCTGGGCGATGCTCAGGACCGTGCAAGGGCAATCTATGAGCTGCGCTTTGACCATCAGCAGCGATTATGGATTGGAACAGATTTGGGTCTCTATATGGCCAAGGCTCCATATCAGAAGATCGTGCATGTCTCCGAACTGCCCTCTGTGCGCATACTGGCGGTTGTCGAGGGGGGCGACGGCACTATCTGGGCGGGGGGTATTGGCGGGCTTTTCTCATTGACCGGCGGGCACTGGAGGCATTGGACCAAAGCCGATGGGCTGAGAGATACTCAGTTACTTTCGTTGGGCGTTGACGCGCAAGGGAAGATATGGGTTGCCTATCGCTTCAGCAGCGGGATGGATCGCGTGCAGTTGCGCCCGAATGGGCTAGCCGTCGAGAAGCACGTTGAAAGGCCAGGTTCGGATGCGATCGTGTACTTTATCGAACCCGACTCCCTGGGGCATATGTGGGCGGGCAGCGATCACGGCGTAGATATGTGGGACGGCGTCCGCTGGAGCCACTACGGGATGAGCGATGGATTGGTCTGGGATAACTGCGGCCAGAACGCTTTTGCCGCGGAGCCGGACGGTACCGTCTGGATCGGCACCAGTGGCGGACTCTCACGTTTCAAGCCGCGTCCGCGTTATGAGAGGGAGATACCAATCAAGGTGGTCTTCACCGAGCTTCTCATGGGGGGAACGGATGTTACCAACCAGAGCCATCCATCGTTCGACATCCATACAAACTCCCTGCTGGCGCACTTCGCTGCACTAAATGCAACTCGCGAGAATGCGGTTGTCTTTCGCTACCGGATGGAGGGAGCTAGTTCGGCATGGACCGAGACGACGGACCGTGAACTGCGATTTGCCCAGTTGGCCCCAGGGGATTACCGGCTGGAGATTGAAGCGCAGGACGGAGATGGTCTGTGGCGTGCGCCTCGAGCGGAGTTTGCCTTCAATATTCTCACGCCGTGGTACCGGACGTGGTGGTTCTTCACCCTATGCGGACTGATTCCTCTCTGTGGGACTTGGGGATTTTTCCGAATCCGGATGGCCGCGGCGAAGCAGAGGGAACATGGACTCCAGCTTTTGGTGGAGGCGCAAAAGACGATTCAGAATCTGGCCTTCTATGACCCGCTGACCGAACTGCCTAATCGCCGAATGCTGTTGGATCGGCTGCGCATGACCCTGGCCGCGAGCGCCCGCAGCAGCCGGTTGCGAGCACTGTTGTTTATGGACCTGGATAAGTTCAAAAAGTTGAATGATTCGTTTGGCCATCAGGCCGGCGATCTTCTGCTTCAGGAAACGGCGCGGCGGTTGACCGCCGCAACCCGCGGGACCGATACCGTGTCGCGATTGGGCGGGGATGAATTTGTGGTGCTCCTGGAGAACCTGGGAGAGCTTTCCGAGGAGGCAGCGGCGCAGGCGGAGATGATTGCCGAGAAAATCCTTGCCGTAATCAGTCAGCCTTATATGCTTGCCGGCCACGAGTGCCTCCTCACCGCCAGTATAGGAATCACCGTCTTTGGAATTAAGCCGGAAGGCACGGAAGAGGTTTTACAGCAGGCCGATATCGCCATGTATCAGGCCAAGGCGGCAGGGCGCAACACGGTGCGGTTCTTTGCTCCGGAGTTGCAGGCTGCCATCAATGCCCGCATGGCAATGGAGGAAGAGTTGCGCGTGGCGATCAAGCAGGAGCAACTCCTGCTCTACTATCAGCCACTGGTGGATCGCGGCATGGTAATAGGCGCCGAGGCGCTGGTGCGTTGGATGCATCCCCAGCGCGGCATTTTGTCCCCTGACACGTTCATCCCCCTGGCCGAAGAGACCGGACTGATCCTGCCTTTGGGAGATTGGGTCCTGGAAACCGCTTGCCGTCAACTGGCCGCATGGGCGGACAGGAAGGCAACGGCTCATCTTACGATCGCTGTGAATATCAGCGCGCGGCAGTTGCGACAGCCGGATTTTGTAGAGGATGTTATAGCGGTGCTTGAGCGCACCGGGGCCAATCCGCATAACCTCGAATTCGAGCTGACCGAAAACATGCTGGTGGAAAATATCGATGAGGTTATCGCCAAGATGACCGATCTCAAGTCGCATGGTTTGAAGTTTTCCCTGGACGATTTCGGCGCCGCTTATTCCTCGCTCAGTTTTCTGCAGCGCCTACCCCTTGACCGATTGAAGATCGACCGTGCATTCGTGCGGGATATTATGTCGGGCGCCAATGGCGGCGCCATTGCGCAGGCCATCGTCTCGCTGAGCCGCGCAATGAGTTTGCCGGTGCTGGCCGAAGGCGTGGAAACTGAAGAGCAGCGGGAGTATCTCCTTGGCCTCGGATGCCATACCTATCAGGGATATCTCTTTAGCTGGCCCGTACCGCTGGGGGAGTTCGAACAGTTGCTGGCGGGGCAGTTAAGCTCACCTCAAACCGCCGCAATGGTGAAATGATATTCTTCTTCTGTAGTATCAGGAGACTTCCCATGCTAAACCTGTCCACTCCTCATCGTGTTGCCCGCGCCCTCGTGGCGGCTGCATTGCTTTGCGGCCTTCTGGCTGCGGTTAGTCCCATCGCCGCGCAACAACCCCAGGCTGCCTCAGTCCTGATTCCCGCAGACAAGCCCTACAAGATCGTTGACCACTGGAAGGTTGGCGGAGATGGAGGTTGGGATTACCTGCTGGCCGATCCACCGGTTCATCGGCTCTACCTCACTCGCGGCGCGCGCGTCGACGTGCTCGATACGCAGACCGGGAAACTCGTCGGCAGCATCGCCGGCCTGCATGGCACGCACGGCGTCGCGCTCGATACCGCCGGCAAGTTCGGCTACATCTCCGACGGCGGCGGCAACGCTGTAGTAGTCTTCGACCGCGCCACGCTGTCCGCCGTGGCCACCATCCCCGCCGGAACCAACCCTGACGCCATCGTCTTTGAGCCGGCTACGCAGACCGTTTGGGCCTTCAACGGCCGCAGCAAGGATGCTACCGTCATCGATGTCGCCGCGAGGAAGGTGGTTGCCACCATCCCGCTGCCCGGCAAGCCGGAGTTCGCCGCTGTCGATGGCCAGGGGACGGTCTTCGTCAACATCGAGGATAAAAACAAGATCGTTCGTCTTGACGCCAAGACCAACAAGCTCACCGCCGAGTGGCCGTTGACCGGCTGTGACGGCCCCAGCGGACTGGCCTTCGATATACGCGGCCACCGTCTCTTCCCGGTCTGTGACGGCAAGAAGATGGGAGTAGTCGATTCCAATACCGGCAAAGTTCTGGCCACTGCTGAAATTGGCAACGGACCCGACGCCGCCGGATGGGACGCCAAACACAAGTTGGCCTTCGCCTCCTGCGGTGAGGGAGTTCTTTCGGTGATTGATGCCGGCGCTCCCGGCTATCCCACAATTGAGAGCCTGCCCACCCAGAGAGGCGCGCGGACGATGGCGTATGATTCGGCCGCCGACCGCATCTACCTGGTTACGGCCGAGTTCGGCCCGCGTCCCGAGCCCACAGCAGATAATCCACGTCCTCGCCCCGTTCTTGTTCCCGGCAGCTTTGTTGTATTGGTCGTTGGCCGGTAAGAGAGGGATTTGGCGCCCCATCCTTGCAACTTCTTTCTTTTGCCAGTGTGGGGCGCCACGTTCGCGGCTTGTTTAACGCTTCAAAAAACTACTTGAGAAATGCAGCGTAAAGGCTGATGATTCTAATGTCATTCTTTGATTGACCAGGCGGTTTTAAACCGTAAAGGAGAGAACCCATGCGCAAATGTTTTTATGCGGTTGTATTGCTGGCATTTTGCCCCCTGCTCTTTGCACAGCAGGCGCTCGACAACAATGCCATTGTCAAGCTGATAAAGGCCGGCTTGTCCGACGATTTGATTGTCAACACCATCAATCTTTCTCCGGGCAACTACGACACGTCCGCTAATGGCCTGATAGCCCTGAAGAAAGCGAATGCCAGCGACAAGGTTATCGGGGCCATCCTGCTCAAGGCCTCCGGAGCCGGTCCTGCAGTTTCCAATCCGTCCGTTCCTGCCGCCTCCAATCCATCCATGCCCGCAATTCAAGCCTCCGGCCTGCCTGCCGGCATTGAAGATGTTGGCGTTTACTTCATGAATGCCAGCGGCACATGGGTGCCCATGCTGCCTGAAATTGTGATTTTTGAAAGCTCCGGCAAGTTCAAAAACATCGCTTCGGTGGGCATCGTCAAAGGCAACCTGAATGGCCGCGTCGAAGGTCCCCGATCCAAATTGAACGCGACCCTCCCGGTCAGCTTTGCCGTATATTTGCCGGAAGGCGTTGCCATCACCGAGTACCAGTTGCTGCACCTTCGCCCCAACGGCGGAATACGCCAGTTTCTTTCCGCGGCTGGCGGTGCGCTGCACACGTCCGCCGGAGCAGTCCGGGATGAAGTCGAGTATCAGCCCCAGAAGCTCGCTCCCCGCCTCTACCAGATCACGTTGACACCCAGCGCCGGAAGAGGCGAGTACGGACTGCTTGCTCCGGGCGCGACCACCAGTTCCAACAAGGGAACCAGCGGCAAGATCTATACCGTCAGCGTTGCCGAGTAGTGCAGTACAGCAGCTACGGCAAATGGCCTCAGGCTATGGATACTCAGGTTACCCAGGGTGCAGCTCGACTGAGCTGATGGATTCCATGCAAACCGTTGGCTCTATTTTTCGCCGCTGCCAGAAACTTCTTGCGAAAAGCAGGGTTTAGGTTGATGATTCTATTGCCATTGTTTGGCAGTTCCGCGGTTTTAACCATAAGGAGAAGACTCGTGCGCAAAAACATTCTCGCGATCGTATTCCTGGCAATCTGCCCCGTGGCCTTTGCCCAGCAGGCGCTTGACAATAATGCCATCATCAAGCTGGTGAAGGCGGGCCTGTCGGACGATCTGATTGTCACCACCATCAACGCGCAGCCGGGGAATTATGATACCTCCACGGACGGGCTGATCGCTCTCAAGACAGGAGGCGCCAGCGACAAGGTGGTCTCGGCGATTGTGCTCAAAGCATCGACGGCGCCGCCGCCTCCGCCCACTGCCCCCACTCCTCCGCCTCAACCGGTGGCCCCCACACCACCAACTCCGCCAACGCCGCCAGTGGCTCCAACCCCACCGGCGCCACCAGTTGCTCCTGTACCGCCAACTCCGCCTGTGCCTGACGTGCCTGCTCTACCGCCCGGCATCACCGATGTAGGCGTTTATTACCAGGACAAGAGCAGCACATGGACGGCGATTCCGTCTGAGGTTGTGACCGCAAAGTACGGTGGGTTTGAGATTAACCCCCTTCATCCCAAGGAAACTGGGAGCAAGTCCACGAATGGCCATGTCGCCGCCGCCAGAGCCCGGACGGCCGCAACCCTGCCCATCATGCTCGCTGTCTACGTGCCGGAAGGCCGCACCATTGCGGATTACCGGCTGCTGCGGCTCCAGGTTAAATCGAATGAGCGCGTCTTTCCCATCACCTCCGGCACGGCTACTACAGACAACGATGAGCTGGACAAGAACGCGGTCGCGATTTCCTCTGAAAAGATTGCGCCTCGCGTCTACCAGATCATGCTGAGCGCCCACCTCGGAAAGGGCGAGTATGGGATGCTCCCGCCCAAGCCGCGCGACGCCTCCGAAGGCAACACCTGGAAGATTTATTGCCTGAGCGTGAGCGAGTAACTCCAGGCAGCATTAGCCGAACGCGATTGCGTTGGGCGGAAGACCCTGCAGGGCCGCTCCCGGAGACGGGGGACGGCCCTGCGGCTTTTTGACCGCAATAATGGACCCCGTGCTTGTAAACGGAATTTGATAAGATTGTCATGCCCGGCAAGGAGGGACTTTTCATGAAAAAAATCGTACTCGTGATTCTGCTACTGACCCTAGCGGCGCCAGGATTCGCATCGACGCACAAGGAGTCCTACAACGTTCCTTGTAATGTGCTCTGGGCCGCGCTCAAAGATACCCTCAGAAACTCAGGGAAGTACGGCATCATAGCAATTGACAACGCCGAAATGACGGCTTCGTACAATATGGGCGGCAATCTCACCGGGAAGCGCACCAACTCCGCTGTCCTCAACAGCAGGGACAATGGAGCTAGCTGCGAAATGCAGATTCAGACCGCATTTAGCGGATTAGCGAACAACGATGCGGGCGATCTAAAGAAGCGGGTCAATGCGTCGCTGGCCAGGCTTAGGGGGACAGACGCTACAGATTTCAACATGCCCCCGACCGAGCAGAATATCAACAAGCCTCCGACCGAGCAGATGGATGCCGCACAGAAAGCCATGGCCGTTGCTCAAGCTTCGCTGGCTATCGACTCCACGCCAGCCGGGGCTGACATAGAAATTGACAGCGCGTTTGTCGGCAACACGCCATCTACGGTTACTGTTGATCCAGGAAGCCATCAGATTGTCGTCAAGAAGAAGGGTTACGCTGATTGGGTCAAGACCCTCACCGTAACCGGCGGCACGATTCATCTCAATGCTGAACTGGAGACTGTGCAACCACAACTGCCAGTGGCCGTTCCACCGCCGCCACGACCTAATTGAGCCGGCAAATTGAAGAAGGGCCCAAGGACTGCGAGACTAAGGTGGTCCATTGGTTTCTGAGGGCCTTTCATGAACAGACGCACCTGTACAGCGCATGAGAGCCGTTATTGATTGTCGATCTGCCCTGAACACAATGCCGCCTGGAAGATGAGAACCACTCCCAGGCGGCATATCAGTAGCAGATATTCAAAGGCCTAAATCGCTTACAAGGCCGGTTCAAGGCTTATGTTTTCAGAGACATAAGCCGTCAATGCAGTCCCCTTTGAGATCTTTACCTCGTTACCTTTTTTCAGCAATCCAGTCACACCGCCCAGCGCGGTGACAGTAGCAGTTCCGGCGACTCCTCTGTTTCCTCCCTTAGCCTTGGTTCCGCGCAGGGGGACCTTTACACTTCCAACCATGAGGTAATTGAGCTGGACGTTCAACTCGCCGCCCTTGCCCATCATCCCGGATTTCCTGGCGTTGGCAACCTCGCCCATAGCCACGCAGCCCGCTTTGGCAACAACCACGTCACCAACCTTGAGATCCTGAGTCAGGTGAAACTGTACCTGGTCGCCGTCTGATGCTGACCTGGATCTGAGGGTAGTATCAAACGCGAGTTGAACTTCCGTTCCCTCAGCCAAGAGAACTTTGGCCGGAGCGTTCTCCGGCGCGGTTGCAGGCACTGAAGGCAACGCAGGAGTAGGCGACAGAGCCGGCTGCGCAGGCTGTTGTGCCGGTTGTGGCGCAGGCTGTTGCGCATATATTGTTGTGTATCCTTGTCCAATGAACAAGGATGCAAGGACGCAGAGAGCAAAAAAATGTCGAATTTTCATAATCCTCCTAAAAACACATAGGATTCTTACGCAAAGATCATACACCTTGATTAGGCCGATTCAAACGCTGTCGCCGAAAAATTTTTCCTCGCCTCCAATAATGAGGAAGTCCCAATATTGCTTGAGGTGGTAATGTATTTCTGACGGCTTTTTATGAACAGGCGCACACGCAGCACTCTCTGAACTGTGGCCGCGGGCCTGCTGTTTTCGTTGCACAAGAAATAACACCTTGCGAAAAGCGGAGTTTTGGAGGATGATTCTGTTACCATTCTTTTTCAGTTTTTGCGGTTCTGAAATGTAAAGAGGGGCTCGTGCGCGAGTTTATTCTCGCGTTGAGTCCCTTTCCACATGCCTCCATGGCTGGTTGCTCATCAGCCTCTTAATAACAATGATTCGATCATCCAATCAAAAGGAGAAAAGGTGAAGAAATTACTGGCATTTATACTTTGCATTTTGTTTCCAATCAGCGCTTTTGCCGGCGATAACAGTTACAAGATCGTTTATGATGGTGGATCGCTTCCCGACGCCAAAGCCGGGGCCGATATGAAACTATCCTTTGACAGCACCAATATCCGCATCATGAAGGGAAGCTCTGAGGTTGCAGTCATTCCTGTCTCTGCGATAACGGAAATCAGTTATGGGCAAGATGTACACCGGCGAGTCGGAGCAGCTATTGGTCTAGCTTTCGTCTCATTAGGCATTGGAGGTTTGATGGCGCTGGCCAAGTCAAAGAAACACTATGTCGGTCTTACCTGGGATGATGGCGGCAAAAAAGGAGGGATAGCATTCCAGGCCGATAAGAACGACTACCGAGGCCTGTTAGCTGGTCTCGAAGGTGTTACCGGCAAGAAAGCCGTCAACTCAGACGCCATGACTGTGAAGAACTAAGCTGCATTTTTTACCTGGCGATGTGTCGGCGCGGGTTCCGGGTGATACCTTGTTCTCTGACGGCCTTTCATGAATAGACGCACGCGCAGAACGCTCTGGATAGTGGCCGCGGTCCTGCTGTTTTTGGCCGTGGCCATCTTCCTGCGCTCCAAGGCTCCGCCGGAGGCCGCGCGCCTGCTGCCTGAGTCCGACGGCATTGTGTACGTCAACCTCAGGCCAATGCGGGCCTTCATCCACAAAGACCCCAAGCCGCCCCAGCGCATGCCGGAGTACCAGCAGTTCATTGATGCCATCGGTATCGACCCGGAGCGCGACCTGGACGAGGCGGCCATCGCCCTGCACCGCATGACGGACCCCAACGGACCCAATGGGCCGGTGGCCTACTCCATGGTGCTGGTGGGCAAGATTACCGGCAAGAAGCTCAACGCATGGCTGGACGCGCACGCCGCGAGCCGCGACTCCTACGCCGGACACACTATATACAACATTCCCTCCGAGGGCCGCACCGTGCGCGTGGCGCAGATCGGCTACGACATGGTGGCCGTCTCCAACACGCCGACTCCGGAGCAGATTCACTCCATGCTCGACCGGCACGCGACCGCCGCATGGCCATTTGCCGGTTCCTCGCTGCTCCGGCAGCATTACCACGAGGTGCCCATGCTCCCGCTGCCCTCGCTGGCCTGGGGTGTCGGCCATATTGAGTTGCCCTTTACCAAGAGCGGGGCCATTAACATTTTTGGCTTCTCGTTGCCGCTGGAGCCTGACTCGACATTCATCGCCAGCGTTACGCCGGCCTTGTCGCTGGGAGGCGCGCTGAATGTCAAAGTGGTGGAGATCGCTCCCAGCATCGACAAAGCCGCCAGCCAAGCCGGCGCGCTCAATGTGCTGTTGATCCTGGCCCGCGGCATTACCGCCCCCCTGGCCGACAATGCCGCCAACGGCAGCCTTAAAGAGCTGCTGATGACCGCCGAGATTACCCAGAAGCGCGATCGGGTGGTGATCACGGCCACGCTTTCGCCTGCTCTGTTTAGCGGCTCTGTTGGGAAGGAACAATCCCCGCCAGAAGCTTCCGCCAGCTCAGGTGCGGCCAAATAGCCGCACGTTTGCTCGTGTAAGCAGGCTGCGAAAAAACTGATTTTAGGCAAGAAATCCGAAAAGCATACCTCAGGGCCTGAAGGCACCATTGATTCCATTGCTTATATGCCGGGATAAATCTCAGGCCTACCACCCGAATGAGTATTTTCACAAACTGTAAAGCCAATCATTGGACAGGCCCCAAGACAGCATCGGCTCCCGCGACGGAGAGCCGATGGTGAATGAGTTGCGGCGAAACTCTTACATTGCCGGTGGAGCGGCTTCGCTGGGTTCGTTGAAGGCGATCTGCTCGTAGGTGGTGCGCAGATACTTGTGCGGATTGACTGCAACCTTATGAACGCGCACCTCATAGTGCAGGTGCGGGCCGGTGGCGCGGCCTGACCGACCCACGTAACCGATCACCTGGCCGCGAATCACATGCTGGCCGGCGACAACCGCTATGGCGGAAAGATGCCCATAGAGAGTAAGCACATCGTGGCCATGGTCGAGCATAATCTGGCGGCCGTATCCAGTGGTCTGAGTCTCGGCTACGGTCACGTCGCCATCGCCCGTGGCGCGCACCGGCGTGCCGATGGGCGCGTCAATGTCGATGCCGGCGTGGAAGGCGCCTTCGCCGTTGATTGGGTCCATGCGCTGACCGAAGCTGGAACCCACGCGGCCCTCCAGCGGCCAGAGTGAGGGTGCGTCGGCCAGCTCCGTCCAGTCGCCGGTAAAGCTGGGCGAGAGGCCGCTCTCCAGGGCGCGGGAAATCCGGCCGCTCATGGCCTGCGCCCGGAGTACATAGAACTGGTCGATGGTGAGCTTCACCTGCTGGGTATCGACATCATCTGTCAGGCCCAGGCTGACAGGCGTGGGCTCGGCCGCGGCGGTAGCAGCCGCCTCCGGCTTGGTCGCAGTCAGCTTGTTCTGCCGCAGTCCATAGAGCGCGGTCACTTCATTTGCCAAGGCGCCCAGCGAGGCCACCTGCACGTTGCGGTCATGCGCGATCTGCTCCAACTGCTTATAGTCCCTGCGCAACGCCTCGCGATCCTGACGGATCTGGTTGTAGCTCTCGGTCTTGAGCAGCATGCGGGTGTAGGAACCGGCCAGTCCCACGATAGTGAACGCTCCCACCAGTGCCGCGGCCACAAATCCATAGGCATAGTGAAGCGGCAGGGGAATCTTGCGAATCCGCCCGTCCTCATCTCTGGCGACAAATAGAATGTAATAGCGTTTGCGCAGCATTTTCGCCCTTCATCCCTGCTGCCGGCAGGGTCGCAATTCGCCGTGTAGAAAAAATAAGCCCAACGCAAAGGAGCCTTTCGGCCCGTATAACAACGCACACGCCAAACTGGCGCACTTGCTGGAACTTTTGTTGAGGTTAACAAGCCATGCCTTGTCCAGTCAATTCAATTTGATACAGGCAATAGTGCCTATTTTGATGCAATATCGGAGCAAAATGGCTCCACCGCGAGGCTTAGCCGGTCAGAATCCCGCCGGTTTAACCTATTCTCAGAAGGTGCGGATAAAGCAAACCCATACCGGAGCCAGCCGCGAACGTGGCGAACTAGCCTTGCTCGCGGAGATTCGCCAACGAGCTGCTCGCGCTGCCAGCCTCGGCCAGAAAGGCGGTCTCAGCCTGGGCATCGGAGATGACTGCGCCCTGCTGACTCCGCGACGGGGAGATGAACTGGCCGTAACAACGGATTTGTTGATCGACGGGAGCCATTTCCACCTCAACTGGCATCAGCCTGAGACCGTCGGACACCGCGCCATGGCGCGCGGTTTGAGCGACCTGGCAGCCATGGGCGCGCGGCCCGTAGCTGCCTTTCTTTCCTTGGGTTTACCGCGCTCTCTTACCATGGATTCTGCCGTTAGCCGCCGTACCGGATCCCGTTCCTGGGTGCAGCGCTTCCTGGATGGCTTTCTGGCCCTGGCAAAGGCCTACAAAACCCCGCTGGCCGGTGGCGACCTGGCCGAATCCACCCTGGCTGTAGCAGACATCGTCCTGATCGGCGCCGTTCCCCGTGGACGGGCCCTGCTCCGTTCCGGTGCCAAGCCGGGCGACCTACTCTACGTCACAGGCACTCTCGGAGGAGCAGCTGCAGGCCTTACCCGTTTGTCTGAACTAGCCTCGTCCGCCGAACCCAACCCGCCACGCATCCCCAAAAAGCTGGAAGCGCTGCTCGCCCCTCACCTTTATCCCCAGCCGCGCATTGCCCAGGGTCTTTGGTTGCAACGTCGCGGCCTGGCATCCGCCGCTCTCGACCTGAGCGACGGCCTCTCCACCGACCTGGCTCATCTTTGCGTGGAGTCCGGCGTGGCCGCCGAGATCGATGCGACGCTTGTGCCGCTTGGATTGGGAGCAAACCTGGCTCAGGCTCTTCACGGCGGCGAGGACTACGAGCTGCTCTTTACCGCTCCCCCTGCCGCTCGCCTGCCCCGCGCCATCGCCCGCGTCCCCGTGACCCGAATCGGGCGCATCCTAAAACCCCGCGCAGCCCATCCCGACCTTACCCTCATCACACCGCAAGGCCCCCGGCCGCTCGAAGCCAAGGGCTGGGAGCATTTTTGCTGAATTCTATTTGCTTTTCGAATGCATTCCCGGCAAGTATCTAAAGCAGCCGCAACTCCGGGAAGTCCTGGCTATAACGTTTTGGGTCGAGCGTCAGTAGACGCTCCGTCTGCACCAGCGCATGCGCACCAATCAGAAAATCTGCCAGCAATCGCCGCGGGCCTTCACTTGTGGCTTGTCTGCGTCGTATTGCATAACGCGCAAAACGCTGACCAGCTTCGGACCAGAGCCGTTCTTCCAACTTGTAATCAATGACTATGCCGGTTGCATCAAGAAACCCGCGGACAAAGGTCTCGGTGGCTCGGGGATAAGCCAATAATTCCACAAAGACAAATGGGGAAATCACCAGCGAACCCTCCATCTTTGCTTCACCCAACTGGGTCGTAGCCCTCTCTGCCGACGGTTCCCATGACCAAATTGCCGAAAATACATTGGCGTCGATTGCCGTTCTCACGGTTTACCCTCCGCAGGGTTTTTGACCACCCACGGCTCATCATCGCGAAGATCGCGATAGTAAGCATTGATCTCTTCCAGCGAAGAAAAAGCCGGCAGCGCCCCGAGATACGCGGTAAAGGGATTCTTCTCTGTCCGCGCGGGCCGCAGAACGGTGCGGCCATTCTCATAGACAAACTCTACGCGGTCGCCTTCTCTGAGACCGAGCCGGTGGCGTACTTCAATAGGCACAGTAACCTGCCCTTTGCTGCTGATGGTGCTGGATGGTGGCATCTTTACCTCAACCTCTGAAAGTAAAGATATCATCCTTTACCGCACTCGTCAATCAGCGTCAGTCAGTCTTGACCCGATTTGACCATCCTCCCACCGCCTATCATCGACTCTGTAATGGCCCCCGCTCCCCCGCGTATGCTTTGCTCCTAATCCCATCGGCATGTTGCACATGGACAACGCTCGCACTGCGTTTTTCCAACTTGCTCTTTGCCTGCCGCACGTGGGTAACGTCTGCCTCGCCCTTACTGGCTCCCATTCCGGCCCGGATTTTGATAAGCTGATTTCGCTGATAGAAGAGGGTGCAGTGCCAGGCATAGGCATCCCCAGCGTTCGTGACTGCTTCGATAGGTTCGTAGGAGCCTGAGCGTCATGAAAGACATTTTTTGGATCAAAGGCGACCCACTTGCGCCATTGGCCATCGTCCTTCGTCCGCAAGGCGACGCCATGCTGGAGGGAGAACTGCTCCGATTGAAGCGCAGCGGTATCCAGACCCTGGTTTCCTTGCTGGAGCACTGGGAAGCAGACCTGCTTGGCCTGGCGAAAGAAGGACCGGCAGCCCTGCAAGTTGGATTGAATTTTCTCTCTTACCCATTTCCCCATGCACATGTTCCTGTGGACACGGTTTCCTTCCGAAAATTTGTAGCCGGGCTGGCGGATCTCCTCCGCGCCGGAGAAAAGGTTGGCGTTCATTGTCAAGGCAGTGTCGGCAGGTCCACCATCGTTGTGGCCTGCACCCTCATGCATCTGAATTGGCAGCCCGAGGCGGCGTTGGAGGCCATTGAAATGGCTCGCGGCGTTCCCGTGCCCGACACGCCGGAGCAAGTGGAGTGGATTCTGAACTACTCGGTAAAGCCCTGAGCAACTTCGCGCCGGCGCCGATTCCCATGCTGATTGTGGACATTAGCTTCTCTTGCCGCTTACCGGCCTGGATTGTTCTCGCGCATCCCTCAATCGTTATCGCCGCCTATCTCCCATGTCATCTTGAATACTGCGCCGACAGGGCTGCTAAACCTGCCCACTCCTGCCGGCACGCCCACTCCAATCTCCAGCCGATGGGGAAGATGCTTGTAGATGCCCGAAGTCAAATAGAAACTGTTCACGCCGGAGTTGCGCCGTCCATTGAACTCCAGCGTCGGAATCAGGTGGTGAGCAAGCGGACGTAGCGCGGCCAGGTTATAGGCCAGCGACTTATCGCCGTCGCTTAACTCGGGAACGAAACTGGCATGTATCTGCAGCTTGCCGAATCCCTTGGCCGCCAGCACATCCGGCTCATAACTCACGCTGCCGCGCGAAGTCAACGGCAGATTCACTCCCATTGCTCCGCTCAGGGCAAAGGGATGGTTGCCGCGGATGAATTGATACAACAAGCTGGCATTTAGCGTGCTCCAGCTTACTGGCAGCTCGCTGCTTGCCGTGGACTGGATGCCGTAGGGCATTTCCATTCCAAACTGCAGACGCCGGGTAATGCCATACTCGATGTCCAAACCTGCCGACTTGCCATCCGCCGCGCTGCCCCGGCCTCTGAACGTCATTCCGTCCAATGTCAACTGCAACTCGCCGTGTTCTTCGCTGCGCACAGCCTCCGACAGGAAAAATTCCTCGATGTAGATCGGCAGAACATCCTGCGCGGCTGGAGCTGGTTTTGCGGCTGGAGTCTGGCCCATCGCAACGGGCCAAATTCCCGCCAGCGATGCCGCAATCAGCAGCGCCAGCAACACACGCCGGATGAGAGAACGGTTCATACCGACATACTATAGACTGGCTTGCGAAGTTCGCGCCCGCCAGACAATTGCCCTTCGCCGTCCCAGCCGTTAGACTGAGGGTTCGAGGGGTCCAGTCATGTTGGTTGTCATGAAGGCGCAGGCATCGCAGGAGCAAATCCAGGCGGTCTGCGAATCCATTGAACGGCTGGGCTTCCGCGCTCACCCGCTTCCCGGAGCCCAGCGCACCGCCATCGGCATCACCGGCAACCAGGGTGAAGTGGACCGCGGCAACCTGGAAGAACTCCCCGGCGTCGCCGAAGTCATCCGCGTCTCCAAAGCCTACAAGCTGGCCAGCCGGGACGTGAAGGAAGAAGACACCATCATCCAGTTCACCGGCACAGAGGCCACCATCGGCGGCCGCAACCTGGCCGTTATTGCCGGGCCCTGCTCCATTGAGAGCCGCGAGCAGGCATTTGCCATCGCCGAGTTGGTGGCCGCCTCGGGAGCACAGTTCTTTCGCGGCGGCGCCTACAAGCCGCGCACATCCCCTTACGCATTTCAAGGCCTGGGCATGGAAGCGTTGCGCATCATGGCCGAGATTCGCTTGCGCTTTGGGTTGCGCATTGTCACCGAGGCCATCGACAACGAGACGCTGGATCTGGTGGCCGAATGGGCCGACGTGGTGCAGATCGGCGCGCGCAACATGCAAAACTATTCCCTGCTCAAGCGCGCCGGACAACTGCGCAAGCCGGTGCTCATCAAGCGCGGCCTTTCTGCCACCCTGGAAGAGTTTTTAATGGCCGCCGAGTACGTGATGAGCGAGGGCAACTATGATGTGATCCTCTGCGAGCGCGGCGTGCGCACCTTTGCCGATCATACTCGCAACACCCTCGACCTGAGCATCATCCCGGCCATCCGGCGAGTGAGCCACCTGCCGATTCTGGTTGATCCCAGCCACGGCACCGGCAAGCGCGACAGCGTGCTGCCCATGGCCCGCGCCGCGGTCGCTTCGGGCGCCGACGGCATCCTCGTCGAGGTTCACGACCACCCTGAAAACGCGCTCTCCGACGGTCCCCAATCCATCTATCCCGCCCAGTTCGCCACCATGATGGACGAACTGGAACGGATTGCCCCGGTGGTTGGCCGCAATCTGTTCCGCGGCGCGCGCATCAAAGCCGCAAGAGGCTAGAGCTGTTTGCCCTGGGTCTCGATTCTGCGACTAAGAATTTTCGCTGTGGTTATGGATGAGGCGTAATGGCAACGATGGTGATCACGGGAGTTCGTTTGTTGCCTTTGATTTCATCGGGACCGTAGTGCCAGAAGATACGGTATGCGCCTGGAGTGCTGCTTTGCGCGTAGGCCTCGAAGATTTTCTCGCCATGAGCGCCCTTCAGTGAGAGGAATTCATGTGTATGCAGGCCCGGATGGTGAGGATCCAATTCCAGGTAACCGAGAGCCTTGCGAACCTGCGCGACAAGTTTGGCCTTCGAGGGCGTGTTTTCGAGATCTGTTAATTGCTGGTCTGCCGTGGGTGTAAATACAATCTTCCTTTGCATACCTATTTCCCTTTCCGCAGACTTGACGGCATCTATCTCTATTCGGAGCCGATTCGCGGCCTATTCTCGCGCGTGTTTGGCAAACGAGCCGCGGTAAATGCTCTTCCCTTCCGCCGATTCCCGCAACCCTTGTTTCACACTGGCCAGGGTCTTCGCATCTTCATAAAGCCACATCTCGGAGGCAGGGACAGCCTTTACCGGGTCGAGAATCAATTGGCCCAGGGAATTGCGGTAGATGTTATAAGCCGTGGCGCTGCCGAGGGTCTCACCCAGCGATAGGCGCTTTTTGGCATCCGGCTGGGCGAACTCGGAGACCAGTTGAAAATCGGTATTTTTTAGAACAGCCAAGGTTGACATGGCAAGAGAGTAGCACAAGTGGGAATAAGAGTCAAGTGGGAAAATCCCACTTGCGGCAGCGGGCGCTCCAGTCTGGAGCAACGAAAAGGTGAGTGCGGGAACCAGCCGCGCAACGGAAGTTTGCCTCCTCTTCCGCGCTACAATCTCTCCATACCCTGCGGCGCCCAGGATATTCTCCGCCCAGGATATTCTCGAGGAGGCCTGCCAATTGTCTTCCTGCGAGCGGAAAGAAATCAGGATTGGATTCCCGGACTCGTCCCATGAAATTGTTGAACGCCACGATCTCGCGCTTCCCCATTCTTGCCCTGCTGGCCCTAGCCCTCAGCAGCTGCCGCTCCCACGACTTCCCGCAATACCCGTCCAACTACCGCGAATACGCCTATGTCACTAACAGCGGCAGCAACACCGTTACAGTTCTGGACGTGGTCGATGTGCGCGTAGACCGAGAGCTTGCAGTTGGGCAGAAGCCCGTTGCCGTAGCCGCCAGCCCCACCCGCAACGAAGTCTACGTGGTTAATTCCGGCGCGGCGGATGGCCAGGGCTCGGTCTCGGTGATCAACGCGGAAAACAACTCGGTCGTAGGCGCCATCTATGTTCACCACCAGCCGGTCTCCATCGAGATCGATTCCACGGGAAGCCTGGCCTACGTGGCCAACTCCGGCTCCAACAGCATCTCCGTGCTGGACCTCAAGGCGCGGCGGGAGATAGCGGTCATCGGAGCCGGCGAGGAACCGGCCGCCGCCCGCCTCTCTCCCGACAACAAAACCCTGGTGGTCGCCAACCGCCGCGGCAACTCGGTCAGCCTCTTCGATCCGGCAACTCGCCGCGTGCGCGCCATCTTCGAGGGCTGCCCCGGCGCCACAGATGCCGTCATCCTCTTCGATTCCTCGAAGGCTTTTATCCCCTGCGCGGCCGGCCACCAGATCATGGCCATCGCCCTGGCTCACGCCGAAGTTCATCCCGCCCAACCGGGCCACGCGCAAGTCATTCCCGCTCAGCCCGACCGTTTGGAGGCATTGCTCGACGTGGGACAGGCGCCGATGCAGTTGGCCCTCAAGCCCGATGGCGGCGAGTTGTTCGCCCTCAACTCGCTCTCCGACTCCATCTCCGAAATCATCACCAACAGCGACGACGTCAATAGCGTCACCATCATCGGTGACACCCCGGTTCGCGGCCTTGTCTCCGCTGACAACTCATTGCTTTACGTGGCCAACTTCCGCTCCCAGTACGTCACCGTCTACGCCATTGACGAAGGCAGGCGCATCGGCTCGATCCACGTCGGTGACGGTTCCTCGGCGCTGGCGTTTTCCGGTTCCGGCCTGCTGCTCTTTGTCGTCGATACACGCTCTGGGGATGTAGCCGTAGCGCGCACGGCCTCGCTCTCGTTTTTTACGCTGCTCCCCACCGGCCGCGCCCCCAACGCCATTGCCGTGAAAGCCTTCAAGCTGCCGTAACTTCCAGAAACCGTTGGTTGACAGTATTCCCGCAGGTACGCGACAGGCTCCGCTCAGGATGGCAGGCTGTTGCTGGCGCAATTACGCGCCGTGATCAGTGAAGCGACAAGCCATTGAAGGGAGCGCTTCGCTTTACCATGAATTGGCGAATTACCGCGGTAATGAGCTTGACGCCGCGCACAACGGCCAACAGGCAGACGGCGGCAAGTGGCATGGGCGGCGGCTCCGGGGGCCGGCGTTTTGGCCTTTGATTTGCCATGCGGCGAGATGGTGTCTGCCGCATCCCGATCTTCTGTTCCCGTGCGACTTCGTCCCAACGAGCAGCCACACCGGCCTGATAATCAGCTTCAGCTGGGCAGCCCCGGTCGCGCGCTGCCTGTGCGAGCGCATAATGCCGGGCAGCTTCCTCCTGGTGGTAGGCGGCAATTTCACCGAAATCGGCAGGCATAGGTAATTCCGTTCTCCCGGTTTGCCGGGCAGAACGCCACGAGAGCAGATGCAGCTTGAGCCTCTCGGGCGCTTGCTTTCAAATGGCTTATCGGCAGAATTGGGAAAAACTTAAGTCCAGGAGCTTCATTGGCCGGGAACAGGTGTTCCGGGCGTCACGATCCGGGGAAATGGAATGAGTTTCACAGGAAATAGGGGAGCAACTTTTCTGCGGAAGCGCCGGCTTCGTCGTTCCGTTTCGTCCTTATTGGCGCTCCAAACCAGTTTAATCTCATTACCTGCTCAACATGCAATGGAAATTATGCGTTGGTGGAGGGTTATTCTCTGCAAGGACTAGTCGTCCAGGCGGGCAGCAGCGCACTTTTGCGTCTGCCAGCGCAGGCCGAGCCAAGCCAGATAGCCCAGTTGGATGGCCCAGGTGACGGCGTAAGCGGCGATAAGATACTGGTGGTCGATAAGAGCTACGAGAGCAGCATGATCGGCGACGGACATGTAGTGCATCCAGTCGATAGGGGGTTCGGGAGGAGCGAAGAGGATCAGGGAGCAGGCCCATCCGAGGAGAGCGATGGGAAGGGCAAAAATCAATCCGATTGCGAGTTTTTTCATTATTTACCTCGTTTTGTAAAAGATTCTGGCCGGGTTCATGCGTTCAGGGTGTCTTGCACGTCCTGCGCGGCGATCTTCTGGCTCTGACGCTCGGCGTAGTAGCGCACCAGGAGGATGAGCATTCCCCAGGCGATCCACGCGAGAACGTTCCAGCCAAAGGCGTGCAACATTCTGGGATCCTTAAAGCCGGAGTCGGCGTCTCCGCCGAAGACCGGGGCAGGGTGCTGCATGCGCCACAAGCGGTTGGATAGATAGACGATGGGCACGTCGAGGGCGCCGAAGATGTTGAGTACGGCGGCCATGGTTTGCACCTGCGGGCCGGCGGCAAAGCGGCGCAGCAGCAGGTAACTGACGTAGATGAGCCACAGGACGAGGGTGGTGGTCAGGCGCGCGTCCCAGGCCCACCAGTTGCCCCAGGCGCGGCGGCCCCAGATGGGCCCGGTGATGAGGACCACGGTGCAGAAGACCACGCCGACCTCGGTCCCGGCCAGCGCCCAGGCGTCGCAGATCTGCGCCCAGGCTTGGCGAGTGTGTCGGAAGGCCAGGTAGCCGATGGAGCCGGCCAGCGAGATGGCGAAGAAAAGAA
>Ga0187873_1001033_pt1 | contig 24645 bp, 20 predicted proteins | sample June2016WEW_16_1_2_FD_133012 | JGI IMG/M metagenome (GOLD analysis project Ga0187873, IMG submission 133012) | Peatland microbial communities from SPRUCE experiment site at the Marcell Experimental Forest, Minnesota, USA - June2016WEW_16_100 | ecosystem: Environmental > Terrestrial > Soil >...
GCCATAATCGGGGCGTGTGTCGCCCCAGGGCGTATGCGCGCGGCGATCATTGTAAAAGTAAATTCCACCTTTCTCATTTTCGCTCCAACCGTCAAACCGCCATAAATCAAGATCGGAGGGGCCAAAGTGGTTGTAAACAACATCTACGATGATAGCGATACCATGCTCGTGGGCCGCTTTAACAAATCGTTTATAGGCATCCGGCCCACCGTAAATACTTTCAACTGCAAAGGGATGAGAAGGATCGTAACCCCACGAAAAGTCGCCTGAAAACTCCGCGACCGGCATAACTTCCACTGCATTGATACCCAGTTCCTGAAGATAGGGCAATTTTTCAATGGCACTATCCAAAGTGCCCGGGTGTCCCTCTGCTTTAACGTTAAAGGTGCCGACATGTATCTCGTAAATTACAAGCTCATTCCCCGAGGCCATTTTAAAGTTATCACTACCCCAATTAAACGCTTTAGGGTCGTAGATAATTCCGTTACCAATTGAGTTCGTTACTTTTCTGGCATAAGGGTCAATATGAGAGAATGGAGGGAGCTTCCAATCAACAGGAGTGTGAATCATATATCTGTACTCATCACCCGTTTTTGCTCCCGGCACTTCAGTTGACCAGCAACCGTTCTTCTCACTGGACAGAGGTGTTGAGGTTTTGCTCCAGTTATTGAAGGTTCCGGTCACGTAAACTTTTTCGGCATGGGGAGCCCATACTCGAAAGGTTACCCCCTTTGCATCAGGGATAGCACCCATGCCCGGATGTTTTATCGCGGTATTAGTTTTTGCCGCTTTCAACATTAAAAACGCATCACCTTCTTACGACCAGAACCGGGATTGTCGTATCTTTGTGGATTACGCCATAGGTAACACTGCCAAGGGTCGCAGCCGCTAAAGCGCTTTGTCCATGAGAACCCATAACAATAAGGCCTACCTTTGACTTTTCAGCCTGTTTGGCAATCTCCTCAACAGGATGTCCTTGTTTAATGACAGTCGTTGACTGGACACCTTTTTTTCCGCACAGTTTCTTTATTTCTTTTGTGTATCTTTCAGCGGCTTCCTGTTGATAATCCTCTATGGACTCTGTCACATATCGGCTGGACGGCTTGAAAAGTACTGTTCGACTTATCAGGAATCGCTTATCAACAACGCTCATGACAATTATTGAGGCATGTAACTGCTTTGCCAGGCCAATCGCATACGCGCCTGCCTTTTGAGCTGTTTTTGAACCGTCTGTTGGCACAAGAATTTTTGATATCATAAATTCTCCTTTAGTAAAAACTCCATCTTGAACATCCTTTTAGGCAATATACGCTACTGTCTTTTCACCTTCGTCTGGTGGTATAGCCCCACGAATTTGATGACAAAAAACTCATTAGCCAGGAAACATAAAGATGATAATAGCGTAATCTTCCGTTAAGCGTGATAGATTTGCAAATAGGGGAATTGCTTAATCGGATGGGCCAAATCACTTAGCAGATACCTCGCACATCCAAATTACGAATTCCGGTTCACATCAACCCATAAAAATCCTGTATAATGCCTCAATGCCGATAGTAACATTAAAAGAAATACATATATCATTCGGGCCGCAGGTGATTTTTGACCGGCTCGATTTGAAGATATACCCCGCTGAGAAGGTTGGGCTTGTCGGGAGCAACGGGTGCGGGAAAACCACGCTGCTGAAAACGATTCTCGGGATACTGCCGCCGGATGCCGGCCAGATTCATCAAAGAAAGGCCCTGCGAATCGGATACCTGCCTCAGGAGCCGGTTTTTGGCGGTGAAAAAACCGTTCTCGAAGAACTGCACAGCAGCGCACAGGAAATACTCGACCTGCAAAAAAAGCTGCACGACTTGGCGGAGACATTGAGCGGATTTTCCGGCAGCGAATTAAAAACCGCAATGCGGCAATACGACCGGCTGAGCAGCGAATTTGAAATTATGGGCGGCTACAGGTATGAAACGAAAATAAAAGAAATAGCCGCGGGGCTGGGTCTTGAGGAAAAACATTATTCACTAAAAACAACGCAGCTTAGCGGGGGGCAGCTGTCGCGGCTGGGACTCGCAAAAGTCCTGCTGGCCGACGCGAACCTGCTGCTCTTGGATGAGCCGACAAACCATCTCGACTGGGATGCGACGCTGTGGCTTGAAAAGTTCCTGAAAAACTACGGCGGCGCTGCGCTGATTGTCAGCCACGACAGGTTTCTGCTCGATAGGTTGGTCTGTAAAATCGTGGAAATAAGGGACCGCAGGGCGGATGTTTTCACGGGCAATTACAGCAGTTACAGGCAGGAAAAGGAAAAGCGAGACCTTGAACTGGGGCGTCAGTATGAGCAGCGGCTGGAGTTCGTCGAAAAAACCCGCGACTTTATTGTGCGCAACATAAACCGCAAAGGAACGAAAAAGGTCGCGCAGGGCAGGCAAACGCGGCTCGATAATCTTCTCAAAAACAATCCTGACTTTCTCGAAAAATCTAAGCGCACACGAGAGCTTAGTTTTAAATTTGCCGAGGTGGAGGACAAGGGTAAGCGAGCGGGCACGGTGGTGGAATGCAAAAATCTTACGAAGAGTTTCGGCAACCTGACGCTGTTTGAAAATATGAGTTTCGAGCTTATGACCGGCCAGCGGACAGGCATCATCGGCCCAAACGGAATGGGCAAAACAACGCTGCTGAAACTTGCCCTTGGACAAATCGAGCCGACATCCGGAACAATCGAGCTCAAAAAGACCCTTACTGTCGGTTATCTTGACCAGGCGGGGGCGGAACTGAACTCGGAAAATACCGTGCTTGAAGAGGCGGCTTTGGTAATTCCTGAAATGCTGCCCGAACAGGTGCGCAAGCGCCTAGGGGCATTTCTGTTTGTCAAGGACGATGTGTTTAAGAAGGTGGCGGACCTCAGCGGCGGAGAGCGAAACCGGCTGGCGCTTTGCAAACTGGTTTTGTCCGAGCCGGAAGTTCTTATACTCGACGAGCCGACAAATCACCTTGATATTCCGAGTATCGAGGCGCTCGAAAAAGCGCTTGGGGATTACACGGGGACAATCATAGCTGTAAGTCACGACAGGTTTTTTCTCGACAGGATAGCCCAGCGGCTTATTGTGCTCGGCGCAGATGAGCTGGGCAAAACGGCGCCGGGCAGATTTGAGTTTGTAACCGGCTCATTTAGCCGATATGCAGAACTCTTAGAGCAAAGGGCATTAGAACAGGAAGCAATCCCGCAGGCAGCAAAGCCGAAAAGGCCAAAACAGGACAAGCCGAGGAAGACAACGCCGCCTGAACTAAAACAATTTAATATCTGGCCGGCGGAAAAGATTGAGCAGGCAATTGAGGAGACGGAGGCAACTATAAAAAAGCTGCATGAAAGTTTCGGCGAGGAAAAAGTGTATAAAGATTACAAAATGCTCGCCCGGGTACAAGGCCAGGTCAAGGAAAAAGAGCAATATCTCGAATTGCTTTACAGGGCATACGATATGAAAACAAACAAAAGTTAGCCACAGAGTTTCCGAAGCGGGCTCGTCGCTTCGCTCCGTGTATTAGCCACAGAGGGCACAGAGCACACAGAGATAAAAAATAAATAGATTCCTCGACTGCGCTTCGCTCCGCTCGGAATGACATTCCAAAACTTTTCAGATTACAGGTTGCGTTTAAAAAATCGATGTCCTCAATACTCGCAATGCTTTACAGGGTCAGTGCAATTGAATGGGACACTCCCCCAGGTAACTTTTACCATCCATCGTAAATCACAGTCGCAGTAATCAACCGGACATTGACCCCAGCCGCAATTCGCGGCTTGAAGAGTATGCGGGTCTGTCCATTTCCTGTATATGGCGTGACCATCCGCGAAAGAAAACGTTGTCCCCTGACTATGTATCATAGGCGGCAAGTCATACCATCTGCCGGGAGGATTCGTATTGGGACTAGTGGCATCATAAACAACATAAAAGGCACCTTGCTTTAAGTTGCCATTATCTATAAAGACAAACCGCTCGGCCGGGTTGCTTATCTGATTTATATTTGTGATTGTCGGAGCATCAGCGCCGGCCGAACCCGGATAAGTATTCATCGAATGAGACATATAATATGTTACATATTGGCCTTTGCCGGCATCGGGACACCGATAGATATTGTAATCGCCGACATATTTCCATAGTGTTCCTTCTCCGATAGCGTGCTGCCATACCGCCTGCTGTGTTATCGCAGGGCTATTGAGGTTGTATGCATTCATATAGTTGGTAGCTATTGTTGGCGGCATACTATGAGGAAACGGATGGGGCCACTCAAGCCAGGCCAGTTGAGGCCCAGTTGCTCCGATACCTGGGAAGATCCAGGAATAATATATGTCGCCACAAGGCACCTTACTGTTGTTATCGCTGGAGTAAGTTTGCCAGGCGGCAGCCAAAGACCTGAGATTGGCCAAACATACCTCCAGCTTTGAGCGTTCCCGTCCGCCGGCATTCAAAACGGCTGCCTGCGCCAGCACAAGGGCGACGCACGCCACCGCTATAATAGCATCTATTCTCGTCAAACCTTTATTCGCGTTCATAACTTATCACCTTGCATTACAGGGTACACATACATTATTTACTCAGCCGGACTAATCTATGTTTACCGGACAGCTTGGTGTGTAACCAAGTTGTCCCCAGCATCCTATCTGCATCCAGTAAAGGTCATTTTTACCAGCGCATGTTGTTAGAGAGTAGTAGTAGCTGCTGCCGCTGCCAATTGCGATTGTTTCCTGGGATTTCCATTTATGGAATGCACTATGACCATCAGCAAACGATACGCATACCCCGCCTGAGTGCCGAACAGGCGGAGGATCCCACCAATTTTCCTGATTATAATAAACCGCGAAACTGTCCGGCGTCACTTTACCTTCGTCTATGAAAACAATTTGTGTTGCAGTTTTTGTTATTTGGTTTATATTCTTCAGAGCCGTTTTGCCTCTGCCGCAATCACCGTCACCCGGCATGCCATTCATAGCATCAACGAAGGTATATGTAATGTACTCCCCTTTATTGCCTGTTGGGCATCGATATATATCGGAATCCTGCACATACTTATATAATGCCCCGCTTTCAATAGCACATTTCGCAGCACACTCAGGCAGTTGCGTACCCATACCATAAAATGCGCCGCCGACCCAGGGTAATTCATTCATGTGTCCGGCTGCCGTATTGGTTTTATTCACCTTAGCTTTACTGATGTAAGGGGTCCCGGTCGGGCAATCAGGGCACTGGACACAAAACGTTGTATCGCCTTCACTTGGTGTTGCGCCATTGACGAGTTTTCCGGCGTTGTCATCAGCATACGCTTTCCAGGCGGCGGTGAGCATTCTAAGATTGGCCAGACACACTTCACGCTTAGAGCGTTCCCGCCCGCCGGCATTCAAAACGGCTGCCTGCGCCAGCACAAGAGCGACAAACGCCACTGCTATAATAGCATCGACTCTCGTCAAACCTTTATTCGCATTCATAATTTCACTCTAAGGATTTAACTTTGATGCCGTATCTGAACCCCACGCAGCAATCTGTGCCCAGCGAATGTCCCTGGTTTGCGTCGCAGGGGTTATCAGGCAGCCGGCTTGTGCGTTTTTGGCGCAATCGATTGTGCTGGATTCAAGCCATTTGTGGTATTCGGTGTGGCCATCAGCAAAAGAAAAAGTTGTTCCGTCGCCGTGCCGTGCCGATGGTGCGTCCCACCATTGCGGCGGGGTTTGGAAAGAGACCGTCCAGCCGCCCATCGTTATTCCTTCACAGCCGCTGTCGTCAACGAAGATCATACGTTCAGATGCTTTCTTAATATCCTGGCGGGCCTTAATTAGAGGAACGCTGGTACCTAAAACAGCTTGCAAGATTACCTGGACATTCATCTGGTCAACTACAGAAAACGACCTTGTCTCGTCGGCATTAGCCCTCGGGCATTTATATACATCTGTATCTTCGACATACGTGTATAATGCCCCCTTTTTTATCTGTCCTTTTTTTTCGGCCGGACCAAAAGCAGTTCCTACCGACCAACATGGCGGAAGTGCCCAATCCCTCATAACCCATGGTCTCTCCCTGTAATGGATTCCACCTGTTGCATACTCTTGGGTGGCTATAGTGCATGGCGAGTCTCCATATTGCCCGTATTCTTCGACGTCGCCGTTGACGATTTTGTCGCTGTTATCGTCAGCGTACATTTGCCATGCGGCTGTAAGCATTCTGAGATTGGCCAGACATACCTCGCGCTTTGAGCGTTCGCGTCCTCCAGCGTTTATAGCGCCCGCCTGTGTCAGCACAAGGGCAATGCACGCCAAAAGGACCGCCGCATCAATCCTCGTCAGACCTGTTTGCCTTTTCATATTCAATCCTATCGCAGAATTGATTACTCAAAATCACTTTGCGTCAGCCATTCTTCCACGAGGGCGTTTAAATCCCAGATATTGATATAGGCGTCTCTATCCACGTCGCCCGGGGCATAAAGGCCGTATTTTGAAATTCCCGAGGCGCAGAACACCGGATCGAACGGGTCTGTGCAATCGTGCCAGCTTTCGCCCAATAACGCAAAATCGGCGAAATTCACCAGCCCGTTTGCCCGCAAATCTGCCGGAATGTGAAGAACCGGCGACTGCCCATCGCAGGAAGTGCTCGTTATCGCCCAGACCCTGTTGTTGGCATCGCTGATAATGATAGTGCCATCCTCAGCGATTGCGGGGAAACTGACCCACCCTTTTCCCTGGAAACGCGAAACCTCCTGTCCATTGGGGTCAACCACGCAAACGAAGTTGTCGTCGCTTGCGGCGTAAATCAGGTCGTTTTTGTCGATGCTTAAAGTGAAACCGCCGATTAAACCCAGCCGGGTTATCCATTTGATTGTTCCATTCGGCTCAACGGCGCGCAGATACGGGTCATCGAAACTGACGTATATTGTGCCATCCGAGCCGACTACCGGCGACGACCAGCCGGAAGAAAACCAGTAGTTTATCCATCCCGTAGCGGAAATGCCCTGCCACCTGCCTTCGTTGCAGCTTTCATATTGCTGCAGAAGCGAAGGAGATATCGTTGTGTGGTTTTTAATGGCGTTGGTATATTGCGTAATAATCGAACAACATTGGGTGTTGCCGGACACGCAATAATAGCAGGGGTCGGGACGTAAGGGCGTCATCCAGAGGATGTTGCCCGTGCAAGGGTCAACCGCGTAAAGATTCGGGTCGCTGACAAGCGTTTGATATATGGTTCCATCAGGACCAATTGCCGGCGATGCCAATATCTGACCCTTATTCGGCTCTAATGCTCCCCAGTTGGAGTTGGACACAATAGGGACCGCCTCGACGGCCCCAAAGTTACAAACCCATTTGATGCTGCCGCTGTTGGCGTCCAGCGCGTACAGATTCGGTTCGTAGAGTCCGCCTATGTAAACGGTTCCGTTTCTGTCTATGACCGGCGTTGCGAATATAGCTCCATTGAGATTAGCGGGGCCTTTGGTTGCAAAAGTCCATAGCTCGCTGCCGTCCGCATCGAGGGCGTAAATAAGGCCATCCTCAGAGCAGACGTAAATTTTGCCGTCGTATCCCACAACAGGCGTCGAGTAAATCGGGCCGCCTGTTTTGTGCGTCCAGGATATGTCCCCATAATCATCAATTGCGTACAATAAGCCGTTTTGTCCGGCGACATACACCATCCAGTAATAGCCCACGGCGGGAGAGCCGACGACGGCCGTGTTTATATCGTAAATCCAGTTAAGCTCGCCGAGGTCGTCGATTGAGTATATGTTTCCATCTTCAGAGCCGATGTAAATCCAGTAGCTGTCCCAATAGGGTCTTGTAACAGCAACCTGCGATGAGACAGGCCCATTTGTTTGAAAAACCCATTTGGTGCAGCCGATTCGCGGCCCTGCATTTTCGTTTGAATTCGGGGAGGGTAATAATCCTCTGCGAAGCCATTCTGAAGGCACCGCAGGCCGAGTTGGATACCAGTTCACAGTAAACAGCCCGCTTGGCTGGCTAATTACATTTGCATCGTTATTATCCGGCACAACTGAAATGACACACTGATTCGATTCGATATTGTCCGGCAATTGCCAAAGGTAACTGTTGGCATCGGCAATTGCATTGGCAATCGTTTCCCAGGTATTGCCATTATCGCTGCTGAAAAGGACATCTACGCTGCCGATGCCGTATTTATCCCACATAATAGGGTGTTTGCTGCCTGTTGCCCAAATCTCGCCCCCTGCGGGTTTGGTGACAACAATAATTTTGTCGTATTCGTAGGCGCCCATATCGACGGCGCTTCCCATCAATCTCGGCTTGCCGTCAATATCGGTTACGTTCGGCCCGGGTATATAAAGCGGATTTCCTGCGTCGATGCAGGGCGAATTGGGGCGCAGGTGCAAGTCACCGTAATCGTCGTTACCGCCGATTCCCCAGCCGTCGCCTCCGTCATTGGGTTCCCTGACAAACATCGGGTCATCATCGATATTGCCGTTGCTCGCGCCGCCCAATGGGATATTGGCGTCATTTTGGTTGTCATCCTGAATGCAACTGAAAAGCACTACATTGTAGATGGGCAGCGGATATATCTGTGCGCTTGTCGTTATGCCGGTGGAATCCTTGTTATCCCAGAATATGCTATGAATTGCCGAAAACGCACTGTCCCCCAAATAGATACCTCCGCCTAAGCCGCTTGCCGCGTTTCCTGCCAGTGAGCAATTTGACATAGTCATGCGGACATAAGCAGCTTTAAATATCCCGCCTCCGTTAGCTTGCGCAAAATTCCCGGCCACAATACTATTGTTAATATTCACTGTGCCGGAATAGGCATAAATTCCGCCGCCGTTTGCCGAGGTTGTTCCCGACGCTATATTGCCGGCAATCAGCAATCTGTCGGCTGTTAACGAGTAAACATATAATCCTCCGCCCGTGACTGCCTGATTATTCACGATTTTGCAGTTGTTTATCACGACGAGAGTTCCAAAAATGCCGCCCCCCTGCATAACTGATGAATTTCCGCTGATATTAGAATCAATTATAGTTAGCGTTGTCGATGAAACAGAACAATAAATTCCTCCTCCACCATTAGCGGCATAATTACCCCTGATGTTACAGTTTCGAATCAGCGGCGCACCCGCCGTAATATATATCCCGCCGCCCGTAGAGTAGTTACCATTGGTTATAGTAAGGCCGTTCAAGACCACATTTGCGTCTATGGTACATCCTCTACCCAACCCGTTGCAGTCAATCACGGTATTTTCGACTACTGAAGTATCGTTAGGGTCAATGCTGCGAACGGTTATTGCTTTACCGGAAAAGGTAAGCTTGTAGTTTCCCGCGCCGGCGTATGTACCGGGAGATATTATGACCGTGTCGCCGGGTGAGGCAGCGTTGATTGCCGACTGAATTGTTGAGTACTGGCCGGGGACTAAAAGTTCTGCGCCAAAGGCGCACGAGACCATCAGCAAAAATGCTGTTATTACGATGACCCTCTTCATTTTCCTGCCCTTTCAGAACAATATGAAAACTATTATACCAATACTGTCCCGTTCATTTCCACTGAAAAACCACCTGAACAGCCGTTGCCTTCGGCATCTTCTCTTTATAATATAAAGTCCACAACCACCCTTTTTTGTTACAGTTTTTTTGTAATTTTTTCGCGGATTTCCAAAAAAAGCGAAAAATTGTAACGAATGCCTTCTTTGCCATGGGCGTTTAGCTGCCATCTGCATATCTGCATAGCCAGCACCTTTGGCAACTAAGCCCAGCGAAAATTTTCTTGAAAAATCAGCATTTTTAGGATAAATACTGAGCCGAGAAAGGAAAAAGACAATGGCAGACGCGTCGAAAAAAGTGAAAAAACTTCATAGCGGTTCGACAAGCTCATCGTACCGAGCAACGTCGAGGAGCCGGGCATCGATGGCGACAAGGGCGATTCACGCGGGAGAACCGAGGCAGAAATACGCCGACTCGCTGATGACGCCGATTGTGCAGACCGCCACATTTACCTTCAAAAACAGCAAGGCAATCGAGGATTACACCAAGAAGGGCAAGGCACATTATGAATATGGCCGATACGGCAACCCGACCGCCAAAATCGCCGAGCAGCGATTGGCCGACCTCGAAGGTGCAGAGGACTGCGTCGTATTTTCATCGGGGATGAGCGCAATTACCACCACGATTTTGTCGCTTGTACATTCAGGCGACCATATTGTTATTACCGACGACAGTTATAAAAAGACGCTGGAGTTCTGCCAGTCATATCTCAAGCAGTTCGCGATTGACTGTACGATTGTCCCATTCGGCAGCTATGACTTTATCGACAAGGCAATCAGAAAAAACACCCGCTTCATTTTTTCCGAATCGCCCACCAATCCGTATCTGAACATCTTCGACCTTGTGAAAATCAAAAGAATCGCCGACAAGCACAAGATCCTTACGCTTATTGACTCGACTTTTGCGACACCGTACAACCAGAGGCCCATCGAATTCGGTATGGACCTTGTCCTGCAAAGCTGCACCAAGTATTTAGCGGGCCATAACGACATTTTGGCCGGGGCGGTATTAGGCAGACAGGAACTGGTAGAAAAAATCCGCGATTTGCACAAATCAATGGGCGGCACTATCGACCCGCACTGCTGCTATATGCTTTTGCGCGGATTAAAGACATTCCCGCTTCGCATCCGTTATCAGAACGAATCCGCGTTGCGAATCGCTGAATGGCTTGAAGCACATCCGGCGATAAGGCGTGTTTATTATCCCTTCCTGCCAAGTCATCAGCACTATGAGGTCGCGACACAGCAGATGCAGGGCGGCGGCGGCGTAGTTTCGTTCGAGGTAAAAGGGACTCTTATCGACTCCAAACGGCTGCTTGACCGGCTGAAACTGATTAACATCGGGCCGTCGCTGGGCGGCGTGGAATCGCTGATTACCCATCCCGCTCTTGTTAGTTATTATGACTACAGCCGAAAGGAACGATACAAACTGGGGATTACAGACACACTGTTCCGGCTGGCCGTGGGCATTGAAGACACTGACGACCTAATCGCTGACCTCGACGGGGCATTGCGCAAATCCTGAACATACGACTGTTACTAACTGTTAGTAACTTTAGAAGTCGTATTCGAATCTCCACGATTTGTAGGTGACATTATCTGCCATTATCCATTCGACGTGCCCGTCGAGAAACAAATAGTGACATCCCGGTCTGGCCTTGCCCTGACTGTGCCGGATTCTCGCGACCCGCCTGTTGTCCGGCGTATTGATATCATTCGCCAAGTGGTCGGTACTCCACACATCACACATATCCCATCCCGGATTCCCTTCTGTTGTTATGATGGCTCGATTCGGGCCGTCTTCGTTGTCTGCCAAGTATATTTTTGTGTCTAATTTTTTAAGCCCGAACATTCTCGTAGGATTATCTACGGCGTGCCCGCTTGTATCGCTGGGACTGGCAAACTCCCAGCCATTAACCACAAAACAAACCGTTTGATTCTTGTTGGGATAGCTCGGACAACGATACATCTTGACATTGCGGTAGTCATTGCCTATCGAGCGCTCCGACAGATACGGCATAAATAACTGAAACCAGGTCTTACTCAACCCACTGGTTCCACGCGGGATAAAAAAATTCCATGCTTCGGCATAGAAATTTACCGCAAGGCCAATCTGCTTCAGATTACTTCTGCACACAGTTGCCTGTGCCTGCTTTCTTGCCGCAGTCAAGGCGGGCAAAAGCACCCCCATCAGAAGCGCTATGATAGATATCACGACTAAAAGCTCGACTAACGTGAAGGCATTTCGCGGGACAACAAACCATCGTTTCATCATCTACCTCACTGACTGATTATGTCTATTTGCAATTCATCAGCCATTATAATCGCCGCATCCGCCTTTGGACAGACCCTGTTTTACCACTGTAAAATGACCCTATTTCGGAAGTATATACTTAACGCACAAGGGAAAGGGGTTTAATATAAATCGTGCACTTGTGTAACCCACAAAATGACGAATGTTCTGTCTTTTCGTATGCCTGCCAAGCGATGGGCGTCTGTAAGACGAAAAACTTTTATCTTTTCATCTTTACTAATAGGATAATGATTTGAATTAGCTTTTATTTGCTCAAAAGGGATTTTTTCATATCCTAATCCCGTTCGTGCGCTCGTTTCGATTTGTTGCCACGTCATTTGACCAAGTTTATGAACAGTATTTGCAAATTCTTTTTTAACTTGGCCATCGCATCTTTCCAAACAATGATTGTTATCATCGCATCGAATATCGAATAATGGTTTGAATGTTTGATAGCTGACTGTTGTTGTAGAGTGCAACCTGATACCATCTCTTTGGTTTGTTTCTCGATTCTTAAGGTGTTTATCGCCCATTACTTATTTAGTCAGTAATGTCTTAAAATAATCCTTCATCGCTTGTTGATTTATAACCGAATTCATTGGTGTATTTTTGAAAGGAGGTTCATCGTGCGTAAGACAAGCTAATTTCCACGCGGAAAACTGTCCGTAAACCTCGTAAACATCGTTCAACAAACTTTTAACTTTTGGGGAATATTTATCCAAATCAATATTGTCTGGTTTAGATATTGGCCCGCTCTCGCTCCCTTTGTATTTATGATATAAAGTTGGGATAACAGGGCCATATTTCCAAGCTTCAATCGGTTCATCAAAAAGGGGTTTGTCCTCAATAGCCAAATGAAATCCCTGAGCATAGTAAACCAGCTTTTGTAGTTTTAGATTTGAAATGCTGTCACCGCAATCCTCATCCACAAGAGAAAGGAAATAATCAGCTATATCTTGCGCAGTTAATTGTACCGCCAGCTCTGCCATTTTGGATTCCTTTCTATTTTGATTATACCATAATATCGGCAAGGGTTGGATAGGGACTATTCGATAAATTTCGATGTGCGTAAGTCCTTATGTGGCAAGGGGATAGATATGTTGTCGAGAATATTTTACAAAAAACTAATTATTATACTTGACAAAATTTGTGCGTCAAGTATAATAATTATTATGAAAAATCAAGACAAAAAACCTGTTCAGACAAAAGACGAAATTGTTAAAGAGTTGCCAATAGCTTGTTCAAACGAAGCGGCGGCGGTGTATTTTATAGAAAAGCAACGATGGGGTGAGCACCCCGCTTGTCCCCATTGTGGCAGTATCAAAGTATCCAAAATGACAGACAAGGACGGTGGACGGAACAAGAGATTTCTTTGGCGTTGTCACGAGGATGGTTGCAAAAAACAATTCACTGTTCGCGTCGGCACAGTTTTTGAAGATTCACGAGTGCCGCTTAAAATATGGTGTCACGCTTTCTGGGCGGCTTGCGCATCCAAGAACGGTGTAAGTGCCTTACAGATTAAGCGGGAGTGCAATGTAACTTACAAAACGGCTTTGTTTATTATGCACCGTATCCGCTACGCGATGACTGCGCCACAACAGCAAGAAAAACTACAAGGCACAATTGAAGCGGACGAAACTTATGTTGGGGGCAAGCCGAGATTTCACGGAGAAGGATTACGAGGACGCGGCACACCAAAAACACCCGTTCTGGCTTTAGTTGAACGCAATGGTGGTGTTCGGACGCGCGTTGTTTCAAATGTAACAGCCGAAGTGTTAAAAACTGAATTACGAAAAGAGGTTAAATTATCATCAAGAATTATCACCGACGAAAATCCCGCTTATAAAAACGTTACAAAAGTATTTTGGGGCGGGCATAAAACAGTATGTCACGGTCGGCGCGAATATGTTCGGGGTGATATTTATACAAACACGGCGGAGAGTTTCTTTGCTCGCCTCAAAAGGGGCTTATATGGCACGTTTCACGCCGTTTCTAAAAAGCACCTACATCGCTATGTTTCCGAGTTCGGGTTTCGTTGGGATACCCGACAATTAAATGATGGGGAGCGCATCACAAAAGCAATTAGAGGGGCAGACGGTAAACGTCTAACCTATCGAGAACCAATAGCCAAATCAGCTTGATTTTGCTCTCAAAACAAGTTAATATAGCCGATATAGTAAAAAGTGTGCCCCTGCTCGGAGTCGAACCGAGAAAGCCACACGGGCTACGACATTCCAGGTGCCGTGTGTTTGCCATTTTCACCACAGGGGCACATAAAAGAGTCCTGCGCAGGCATTAAGCCCACGCAGAACCCTAAAGAATTCTCTTGACAAGTGGTGGGGCACGAGGCCATACTAAAAATCGAGGATAGTTCATATTTGCCGTCCTTGTTGGCTATGTTACTGTCCTTTATAGCTGGGTAGTGTTTACGGCACTATCCAGCTTTTCTGTTATTCGTTACTTTTGTCTTGGTTCCTTAACCTATACAAACTAGGAGTAAAGACCAATATGGCAAACAAAGAGGGAAACAAGAAGCGAGGCCCAAAAATCGACCATTTAAAGATTGACGGCAATTGGCAAAGTGCTGTCAATAAAGCACTTAAGAAAAAGAAACCCAAAGAGGGTTGGCCGAAAGAAAGCAAATAGCTCAAATCAGCGGTTATAAGGGCTACTTATGCATTATCCCCCTATGTTGCAAAAAAGAAACACGCCTTGTGCGTTAAGTATATACTTCCGCCCTATTTTAATGCCAAAAACCACTCAATTTTCAGTTCAAAATCGGCCAATTTTTTGAAGAAAAATATTGTGTTTTTGCCCTATTTATTTGCCAAACAAGCCATATCAAAACCTTATTATAACATTAATAATCAGCTTTTATTGCTTTTGTATCATTAACCGAGTGTCCAAAACAATTGTTTCATACAACTGTTTGATACAAATGTTTTATACTTTGTATGAAACAAACGCTTTATACAAGTGATTAAAAAAGCTGATTCAAGGAGATAAGTATGAATAGTTTAGATGACAAAAACCTGACAAAAGAGGCCAGAATAACACGAAAGCGGCTGCTGGAAGGTGCCGAAGAGATGTTCGCCCAAAAGGGTTTTGACGGAACCACTATTCGAGATATTACCACAAAGGCAAGACGTGGCCCGGCGTCCGTAAATTATTTTTTCGGTGACAAACGCGAACTTTATGAGGAACTATTCCGATTGCGCCTTCGTGAGATGTGTGAGAGCCGGCTTAATGCCATAAAGACCGTTATGAGCGATAAGGGCAAACCGACGCTCGAAAAATTACTTCACGTTTACTGCGTTGATTTTCTAAAGCCATTTGCAGACCCACAGCAAAGCCAGCGATTTATGCAGCTTTTGTTTAGGGAAATGGCGGAGCAGCGGCTGCCCAGAAATATGTTCCTCGATGAGCTGGCTGCCCCGACACTAACCGCAATGGAAGAAGCGGTCTCGGTTATTTGTCCCAATCTTAACAAAAACGATATTATCATGAGTGTTCTTTCACTAACCGGCCAACTGGTTCATATTATGCAGGTCAAGGTGCTGTTCGAAGGAGCACAAGGTCATTCAATCACATCGATTAGTATCGATGAGTCAATAGACCATATAGTTAAATTCTCGGCGGCCGGAATCAGGGCTTACGCCAAAGGGGACAAGAAATGAAACAGGTAAACAATCTAATCCTGTGCCTTTTACTATCCGCGATTTCACTTACCGGCTGCGTCAGTAAAGAAGAGTTCACTAACGAGGCGACGCTGTCACGGGAATCGGCGTATAAACAGTGGGAAGGCCGCAAAGAGGTCGAGAAGCAGACACAGGCGGTAATTTCGGGAAAACTAACTCTCGACGATTGCCTGAAACTTACGCTGACGAACAACAAAACGCTTTTGAAGACGCTTGAGGAAAGGGAAGTGGCGCGGGGCAGCGAGCTTGGTTCGTATTCTGCGATACTGCCGACGGTGGCAATTTTGGGCAGTTATGAACGTATCGACGAAAAACAATCTTTCACTGTAGGTGGCCAAAGCATAACAATGGGCGCGCTGGATAATTATTCAGCGGCGTTAACGGTTACTCAGCCGATATTCGCGGGAGGGGCGATTCCCGCCAGAATCAACGCGGGGCGTCTCGGCGCGCTTATGGCCGACCAGGCCGTGCGAACCGCGGTACAGGAAACGGCCTATGCGGCGCAGCTCGGTTATTATACCGTTCTTTTGGACCAGCACCTTTACGCAATAAGCGAGGACGCGGTGAAATCAGCGAAGGCGCACCTGGATGACGTAAACCAAAAACACGCCGTCGGCGTCGCTTCAAGCTATGACGTTTTGCGTGCAGAGGTTGAATTGTCGAATTTCACAGCACAGTTTATTCAGCGTCGAAACGCCATCAATATATCCAAAGCAAGCTTAGTCAAAATAATGGGGGTTTCGCAGGACAGCGCATTTGCTCTTGGCGACGAGCTTGTTTACTCTCCTTTTAGCATCACGATGGAGCAGGCGGTCGCGGCCGCGTATCGAAACAGGCCCGACCTGTTCGGCAGGGAGCTTGATATAAAACAGCAGAAAGAACTGCTTACAATTGCACAAAGCACTTATTACCCGATGGTAAGCGCTTATTACAAAGATTACTGGACAAATCCGAATTCTCATAACCCGATGCGAGTCGAATGGGACAACGGGTGGGACTACGGGCTTACGGCGTCTTTGCCGCTTTTCGACGGTTTTGCCCGCGAAGGCGGCGTCATTTCGCAAAAGGCCCGGCTCAAACAATCGCAGATTGACCTGGTCGATACCGAGGAAACGGCGTTGTTTGAGCTGACAAAGGCGACACTCAGCATCGAGGACGCCGCCGAATTCGTTGATTCGCAGAAGCTCAATCTTTCCCGCGCGGAAGAGGGGCTGCGGCTGGTTGAGACAGGTTACAGAGAAGGCACAAATACGCAGGTTGAGGTGGTTGATGCCCAGACGGCTCTCACAACGGCCAAGGCGAACTATTACCAGGCGATTTATTCTCACCTGGTTGCCAAGCTTGACCTGAACAGGGCAATGGGGACACTTGCGCGTTTAGAACCATCAAAGATGACGCAACCGGCGTCGGACACAAATAATGTTCAAATGGAGCAAAAGAAGAAATGAGTATTATCAAAAAAGCAATCAGAGGCGGCTGGGAACGAATAACTTCAATCGGGATAATAGCGGGCATAGCCGTATTGATATGTGCGGGAATTTATATCGTCTGGGCGATGTCGCGAGAATCAACCGATGACGCATTCATAACCGGGCACATCATTTCGGTAAGCGCACGCATATCGGGCTATGTCGATAAAGTGCTTGCCAGCGACAACCAGTCAGTTGGGCAGGGTGATATTCTTGTCGAGCTTGACCCGCACGATTTCCAGGTTAACCTTGATATGGCCAGCGCTAATCTATCGACGGCACAGGCGACAGAAAAACAAAGCCGGGCGCAGGCGAGTATAGCATCGGTAGAGGCGAGCAGGTCCGAAAAGGATTACAATAGATACCAGCAGTTATTTGACGCCAAGGCCGGAATCACTCAGCAGCAATTGGACAACGCCTCGGCGGCAGCGCGTTCGGCACAGGCACAGCTCGAATCGGCCAACAGCCAAATTGCCGCCGCCCAGGCAAAAGTCGCCGAGGAGAAAGCCGCGGTCGAGCAGGCCGAATTGAATCTTTCATATACGAAGATAATCGCCCCTCAGGCGGGCTTAGTTACTCAAAAATCCGTCGAGCAGGGCGAGCACATAACCACGGGGCAGCCCCTGCTGGCGATTGTCCCGCCGGAAATCTGGGTGGTCGCCAACTTCAAGGAAACACAGTTGAAGCATATGAAGCCGGGTCAGCAGGTAACTATTAAGGTCGATGCCTATTCCGGGAAAACTTTCAAGGGGCACGTTGACAGCATCCAGGCGGGCACCGGCTCGGTATTCAGCTTGCTGCCCGCTGAAAACGCGACCGGCAATTACATCAAGGTTGTGCAGAGGGTGCCGGTGAAAATCGTTTTTGATGAAGATGCTAATGACCTGAAGAAGCTCTCCCCCGGAATGTCGGTAATACCTGTGGTAAAAGTTAAATGAGCGGTACGCCGGAAAAACTGCCTGATTTAACCGATTATGAGCTGCCGCATCACCCGTGGGTACTTGCGGGAGCGGTGATAATTGCGCCGTTTATGGAGGTGCTCGACACCACCATAACCAACGTGGCGTTGCCTCACATCGCGGGCAGTCTTTCTACTTCAAGCGATGAGAGCACCTGGGTTTTAACCGCATATCTTGTCTCGAACGCGATTGTTTTGCCGCTTGGCGGGTGGTTTTCGTCGCTGTTCGGCCGTAAACAATTCTATCTTGCCTGCGTGATACTGTTTACCGCGGCATCTTTTTTATGCGGGCTGGCCCCAAATATCGACCTTTTGGTGTTTTACAGGATTTTGCAGGGAGCGGGAGGCGGAGCGCTTCAGCCAATATCGCAATCCATTCTGGTTGAAAGTTTCCCGAAGGAAAAACGCGGAATGGCAATGGCACTGTTCGGGGTATGCGTGGTAACCGCCCCCATAATCGGGCCGACTCTGGGCGGGTGGATTACGGACAGCTATAGCTGGCGATGGGTGTTCTTTATCAATACCCCTGTTGGAATACTTGCTGTGTTTCTGGGAATGCTGCTGGTTCATAACCCGCCTTATCTTGTTCGTAAAAAAATAGGGCAGGATTTCAAAATCGATTATGTCGGCCTGGGTCTTATCGCGGTAGGGCTGGGCGCCCTCCAGATTCTTCTGGACAAAGGTGAACGCGAGGACTGGTTCGATTCCCATTTTATCGTAACGCTTTCTGTAATCTGCGTGGTATGCCTTGTCTCAGCCGTCTTCTGGGAACTTCGACAGAAAGACCCTGTTATAAAACTTCGCATACTCAAAGACCGCAATTTCACCCTCGGTATAGTAGTAATGTACTCAATCGGTTTTATATTATACGGAAGCACTGCGTTATTGCCGATGTTTTTGCAGAACCTGCTGGGTTATTCGGCAATGGACAGCGGCCTTGTGATATCGCCCGGCGGCATAATCACAATGATTTCGATGCCGATAGTGGGGCTTTTGGCGGCAAAGATTCAGGCAAAATGGCTTCTTATCATAGGTTCAGTATTCGGCGCCATCGGTCTTTTTATGGCCGCGAGGTTTACTCTTCAAATCAACTTCTGGGACGCGGTGTGGTCAAGAATTGTTATGTCCGCGGGGCTTGGATTTTTATTTATACCGGTCAATGTCGCGGCCTATTATTATATAGCAAAAGCCGATACCGATTACGCGTCGGGACTGATTAACCTGGCAAGAAATCTCGGCGGCAGCTTCGGCATATCCCTTACCACAACGCTGCTTGCCCGGCGAATGCAGTTTCACCAAAGCAGATTAGTCGAGCACGTTACCGGGACCAACCCGGTTTATCAGCATTATCTCGCAAACATCCAGGCGATGTTTGTTCAGCAGGGAGCCGATATTGGCAACGCGATAATAAAAACGAAGACATTAATTTACGGTTTTGTCCAGCAGCAAGCCGCGATGCTCGCGTATATAGACGTTTTCTGGATACTTGGTTGGATATTCCTGCTGATGATTCCGCTGGCGTTTTTGATGAAAAAGACAACCCCTCACGCGGGGGCCGCGGCTTCGATACACTAATCAAAAAAACGGATACAACCTGTCCGGACGCGGATATAATGACGTATACATATTATGTCGCCGGCTGAGCAATACAAACCGAATATACAGATACTATCCAACGCGGACGCGCTTGCCCGCCGATGCCTCGAATTGTTTATTGCCTCAGCCGAACAGACCATCAAACAAAAAGACGTTTTTTATCTGGCGATATCAGGAGGCAGAAGCCCGCAGCGATTTTTTGAACTTCTCGGTTCGGAACAAAAGGCATTATCGTTACCCTGGGACAAAATTCATTTGTTCTGGGTTGATGAAAGATACGTCCCCCACGATTCACCATACAGCAACTACAAACTTGCCGCGGATACATTCCTGACAAAAGTCCCAATACCGAAAGAAAACATACACCCGATTCCGACCGACTTCGAGGACTTCGATTCCGCTGCCAGGCAGTATGAGAAAACACTTCGAAGCGTCTTTCAAATAAAATCAGGTCAACTGCCAAAATTCGACCTTATCATTCTCGGTATGGGTTCCGACGGCCATACAGGTTCGCTCTTTCCGAACTCCAATGCCTGCTTCGACGCAAAAGACCTTGCCTGTGTGGTTTATCTTCTGGACCAGAAATTGCCCGACCAGACCGTTAACAGAATCACGCTTACTCATCCGGTTATCTGTGCCGCTTCACAGATAGTCGTTCTTGTCAGCGGTTCCGAAAAAGCCGGGACATTAAAACAAGTTCTCGCCGGCCCGCCCGATGAGATTCGCTACCCGATTCACATCCTCTGGCCTGTTCTGGATAAAGTCCTCTGGCTGATTGATTCCTCCGCCGCCGGTTTAATTTAAGCGACGTGCTGGATGACGATTTTAAGGCCAAGGCCGATGAGAACGAGGCCGCCGATTATTTCGATACCGCCCTCGAAGAAATGTCCGAATTTTTTGCCGATATAGACGCCGGCAAACGACAAGCCGAAAGTTACCGCGCCGATAATGATAACCGCCAATGCAATCGCGTGCGTAATAAGTGAAATCGTAATGCCGACCGCCAGGGCGTCGATGCTCGTTGCCACCGCAAGGGCAAGGACTACCGCCAGATTCGCCGGGTTCGGCGTCTTTCTTTTCTCTTTGATTTTGAACGATTCGTAAATCATCTTGAGGCCAACAGCCGCAAGTATCCCGAAGGCAATCCAGTGGTCGTAATTCGATATATATTGCCTCACAGTAAGCCCCACGAGGTAACCGACCACCGGCATAAACGCCTGAAACCCGCCGAAGAAGCCCGCCATTCGCAACGTATGACGGATGTGCAGTTGTTTATACGCGGCGCCGGTCACGATTGACACCGCGAAGGTGTCCATTGCCAGGCCGACCGCAATCGTAATAACCGAAAGCAATTCCACTTTCTCAATTTCCTTTCATTGCCCGCTGATACGATTCCAAACTGGCCTTGAGCTGTGTAACAACATCGTCTCTGCCTTCCTTTTGGGCCAATTCAAGTGCCTTTTGCGCTATCTCAGCGGCGCGTTTAATATCCTTTTTAGAAGCGTACGCCTGCGAAAGAAACGCCATCGGCTCGGCCACCTGATAACCGGACAATCTGCACGCTTTTTCGAGTTGCTCTGTCGCGGTATTTATGTCGCCCTTTATGCCATAAAGCAATCCGGTCTCTTGATAGAACACGAAATTATTCGGGTCTTTCGCCTGTAAATTCAGAATTATACCCAGTGTTTTATCGAGCTGCCCGCTCTCGACGCCGGCTTGATAAAGATTATTCAATGCGCTCAGCTCGTGCGGGTTTTCCGCCAGCACCTTGTCGAATTGTTCAATCGCTTTGTCATACTGCTTAAGTTTTACAAGTATTAGTCCATAGGCGTTGCGCGTCTTGATTTTATCGGGGCTCGTCCGCAGAACCAGTTCTAACTCGGCTGCCGCTTCAGCATCAAGCCCTTTTTCCTGTAACACGTCCGCAAGTGTTTCGTGGGCATCTATCCACACGGGGTTAATAGCTAATGCCTGTCTGAAATTATCTATCGCCTCATCGAGACGCCCCTGGGCTTTCATAACTAGGCCATAGTTTTTGTGCATCACGCAATTGTTCTGTGTAACATCCAGTGCATGTTTAAACAGCGATTCGCTGTTTTTCCAGTAGCCAACCTGATTTCTGGTTATCAATAACAGCACAATCAGAATCATCGCGCCAATTGTCGCCGGAATGGTTTTTGGCAAACGATATTTCGCCATCGCTTCGCCGGCAAACCAGGCGACCACGATATAAATACCTATGCCGGGCAGGTACATATATCGGTCTGCCATCGCCTGCACGCCCACCTGGACCAGGCCGATAACGGGAACCAATGTCCCCAGGTACCAAAACCACCCGGTCAACAAGAATCTGTGCCTGCGTCTCTCGATAATTACTGCCGTCGTCAATGCAAGCAGCAGCACAAGACACAAAATCACCTTCCACGACGGATAACCGTTCGCATCAAGCGGATACAAAACCGCCAGCGAGGTCGGATAAAAAATCTTTCCGATATACCTGACATACGACACCAGCGCGTTGCTTATCCGCAATCCAGACGGCAGTGAAACCATATCAAATATCGAATCCGCCTGTGCCTGCGATAAATACGTTACAACGCAAAAAGCCGCAGACATCGCCAGAAGCGGCGACTTATCGACAATCGCCCGCCAAAACCATCGCCACCCCTTCATTTCGCCGAACCTGCCTATCGGCCAATAGTCCAGCAGAATCAAAACAAACGGAAGCGTCACCAGCATCGACTTGGAAAGCAAACCTGCCGTAAAAAGAATCGCAACCATTACATATCGCTGCCATCCCGGCTTTCGCGTGTATCGCAAATACGCCCATATCGTCAAAAACGCAAAAAAGCTGCTCAAAACATTTTTACGCTCGGCAGCCCAGGCGACAGATTCCACGCCAAGAGGATGCAAGCCGAAAACCGCGGCGACAAATGCGCTTAGCCAGACCGCGGACGTCATTTTTTTCAATATCAAAAAAAGCAGGATTACGTTTGCGATATGAAAACCGACGCTGACAAAATGGTGTCCTGCCGGTTTAAGACCAAAAACGGAAACATCAATAAGATGACTTACCCACGTCAGCGGATGCCAGTTGCCCTGATACCATGTCGTGAACGCCCACCTGAGCGAGTCGATACTAAGCCCCCTTAGCGCCTCATCGTTGCCCGTAATATATTTGTTGTCGTCAAAAAAAACGAAATCGTTCGACCTTACGCCTTCAAAAGCCGCAAACGTCGCCGCCGCCAGGACAAAACACACCAACAAGGTCCTGGATATATCCGTTTGCCTGGTTTGTATATCGCTGTTTGGCATAGCTATTTCGGCTTAATCCGTCCCGGCGGACGAATCACGCTTAAGGCGGATGAATCTCGAAAACAGTTATCTCGGGTCTTGCGAAGAACCTCATCTTCGGGTTAAAACCGGCGGCCAACCCAAGACCGCGATTTACATAAAGAATAGTGTTGCCGACCTTGTACTCGCCGGATTCGTATTTCTTGCCGAATTTCGACAGCGTAATAATCGCACCGTAAAACGGCAAAGCAATTTGCCCGCCATGAGTATGTCCCGCAAGATACAAATCCACGTTCAGCCCGTTCAAACCTTCCACCAAATCCGGGAAGTGATAAAGGAAAACACTGAAGCAATCGGCAGGTACTTTCTTCAGCACATCACCTGCCTTGCCTTCCTTTTCGCAGGAAACTCCTGTAATCCAAATCTTCTCCCCATTTTTATCAATTTCGACGGCGTTGCTATCAAGCTCAACAAAGCCCGTCCCGCCAAAAATGTCCACTCCCGGCCATAATCCATCGTCGATATTTCCGCGCACGGCAAATTTTCCGAGCTGGGCCTCCAGCTTCCCCATTGTTTCTTTAAACCGCTTTAATCCTTTCGAGTTGTTCGCTGAATCACCTGTAAACACGATAATGTCGGGCTTAAGGCCGTTAATTATTTCCACCATTTTTTTCTCATTGAGCGGTCTTATAGTGCAATGCGTATCCGATATTTGCACTATCCGCACTGTAGTTTGATGCAATTTGCTCGTTGAGATTTCGACTTTTTTGACCTCTACCCAGTATGGCTCGATAAAGAACCCATATAATAAGCAGGTCACTCCCAATATCGCAAGCAAATGAATGACTATCGCGCCAGCGGACCGGAATCGCTTCGGAATTACCTGTCCCCTTCGCTTGCTTTTTATAACGCCAATTATCAGGGACGCCTCGGCCGCGTAAATAGCGAATATGACGCTGACAAAAATCAGAACGGATACAAATTCCCATGGCGTCAGCTTATGCTCCCCCAAATTAATCGCTGATACAATTTTGCTTATCATGCAAATCCTTACTCGGCTTTTATCAGGCCGTCGCTTGTTAAATCTTCTGTTATTTTCTGTCCCGGCTTAACAACCAGAAAATCCTTCTCATTCCATCGGCCGTCCACAAGCCGCTGCATCAGGCCCGAATCGCCCTTCACCTCATCATACTTCCAGTTGAGATATTCCGCCGCCTTTTTGGTGAATTGCTTTTCACTCCCGCTGTTGGCAAATCCCCAGTCGATATACGTTGCCCAATTATATTCTTTCATCCAGCTCTGCTCGGTTTCCATAAGGTATCTGGCGTTGTCCTCGCCGAATTTTTCGACGTATTCCTTCAGCGTTCTTTCAAAACGTTCTTTCCCCGGCTGCATATCCGTCTCAATCCATCCCGGACTGAACCAGTAAACCCCGCGGTGGCTGTCAAAATACTCCTTATATACGTCTTTCGAGCCCAAAAGGAGCGTTACGCAGTCGTGCCCCCTCGGCACAATAATCGGAATTTTGGCCGACAAGCCGATTATCCCGTTACTGCAAAGCCCATATCCCAGAAGCGAAGCATCATAGGGCCTGTTTTGTGTATCGGTTGTCGTATCAAGCGCCTTTTGGACCTCCCGGCGCAATTTTTCCGGCTCATTGTGCAGCCCCTGTTTCATCACCACCACGTCAACGGTGTTCGGCGAGCGGGCCGCGCAATAATACGCCTCTTTTTGCATCACTTTGCATACAATAAATTGCAGCCGCATTCGCGGCAGATTACCATAAAGACATGAAATAAACCAGAGGACGCA
>Ga0187873_1001042_pt1 | contig 24550 bp, 17 predicted proteins | sample June2016WEW_16_1_2_FD_133012 | JGI IMG/M metagenome (GOLD analysis project Ga0187873, IMG submission 133012) | Peatland microbial communities from SPRUCE experiment site at the Marcell Experimental Forest, Minnesota, USA - June2016WEW_16_100 | ecosystem: Environmental > Terrestrial > Soil >...
AGACGCTCCGCGCCGAAGGCGGGCTCGCCGACGGCACCGAGACGGAGGGAGAATGCGGAGGGGGCCTTTTGCTTTACCACTGGCGGCAGACGATCAACCCCGCCGGCCTGGACGGGCTGCACGACGTAACGGTGACGGTCGAGCAGGCCAAGACACACAAGCCGATCTGCGAGTTGCAAACCCTGCTCTTCGAGGCGCCGGACTCGCCCACCACGGAGGAACCGCCAAACAAAAAGTCCCCCGCGGCGCGCAGGAAGAGAGGCCGGGGATGAACGGGGCGCATTTCACTTTTTGGGGTGGCAGTTTCCGGCTCCTAATCTTAATCCTGCTCCTAATCCTAATCTTAATCTTAATAAGGAGATTAGGAGCAGGATTAGGATTAAGATTACGATCAGAAGCAATGCCCTTCGGAAATCCCGCTCTGGCACAAACGTGTGGTCCCGGAGGGACATGCGACAATAGCCCAACGTTTCAACGTTGGGTTTGGGCGCGCGAGGGATTTAGTCCCGAAGGGACGGCTGACCACGCCTTTGAATTCAACCGTCCCTTCGGGACTAATCCTTCTTCTGTGCTGTTCCCAACGTTGAAACGTTGGGCTATTCTCGTGATGTCCCTCCGGGACAAGCCGCCGGTGAATTTCCGAAAGGAATTACAAATAGGAGCGACCTGCCAAGCGGGCGAGATGCGCTCGCACTTCGCACTTCGCACTTCGCGCCCCGCGCGCCGCGCCGGTTTCACCCTGGTTGAGCTAGTCATCAGTTCCTCGCTCATGGCGCTGATCCTGGTGAGCGCTTACCTGTGCCTGCAGGGGGCGATTTCCAGCCAGAGATTGATCGAGCCTCGGGTCGAGGTCATTCAAACCGCCCGGGTGGTCCTGGCCCAGATGAGCGCCGACCTCCGCTGCGCCTGCCCGCTATCCAAGGAGTCCGAGTTCCTGGGCGTGCATCGCATGTCGGGCGAGGCGGAGGCCGACAGCCTGGATTTCGCGACGCACAACTACACGCCGCGCCGTCCCCGCGAAGGGGACTTCTGCGCGGTCAGCTTTTTCCTCGACAAGGATTCGCAGACGGGCGGGCTCGGCCTGTGGCGGCGGCGCAATCCCACTATCGCGCCGGATCCGCTCTCAGGGGGAATGCGCGAAGAGTTGGCCGACGGAGTTGCAGGTCTGAGGTTTGAGTATTCGGACGGTTACGAATGGTATGAAAGCTGGGGGGAGGTCGAGGGGCGCGGCAAGGGCCAAACCTCCTTGCGCTATCACGGCAACCTCTACGGGATGCCCGAGGCAGTGCGCATTACGCTGTGGCTGGAGGCCAAATCGAAGGGCAGGCTCCCCGGCGTGACCGGGACCGGCACAAACGAGCCGCCGATGGTCTTCCAGACCGTCGCGCGGCTGAACCTGGCCGCCGCCATGCCATCCGGCCTCTCGACCAACACCCCCGGCGAGGGCGATTCAGCCACCGGGACTTCAACCCCGCCCTCGGGGCCGGCCCAGGGAGGCAACCGATGAAGCTGCGTTGGAGCGGGGCGCGGGGAGCGGGGAGCGGGGAGCGTCGGAGCGTGAGCGCGTGGAGCGCGGCTAAGATGCCCTCACTCTCTACGCTCTACGCTCCCACGCTCCCACGCTCCCACGCTCCCGCGCTCTACTCTCCGGACGCCGGGCAAAGCGGCTCGCTTCTGGTGGGTCTGCTGTGGTGCCTGGCGCTGTTGTCGCTGGTGGTCATCGGTGTCCTGCACACCACGCGCATGGATCTGGTGGTGGTCAAGAATTACGGCGACAAGATTCAGGCGCACTACCTTGCAGTGGCGGGCCTCGAGAAGGCCAAGGCGTTGCTCTACCGGGACGCCCGGCAGCGCAGCCGCAGCAGTGTGAACCACAACGGCGCGCTCTATGACGCGCCCGATCAGTTCCGGGACGTTCACTTGGGCCGCGGCCAATTCCGGGTGTTCCGACGCGCGCGGCCGGACGAAGGGGGCGCGATCATTTACGGGGTCAGCGACGAAGAGAGCCGGCTCAACGTCAATGAAGCCTCAAGCGAGGAACTCTCCAAGCTCTATGGCATGACGCCGGACATCACCGCGGCCATCGTGGATTGGCGCAACCCGGGCAACGAGGTGAGCCCAGGCGGGGCCAAGGCAGATTATTATCTCTCGCTCCGTCCGCCGTACTTGCCACGGAATGGCCCGCTGCAGACGGTCCGCGAGCTGCTCATGGTCCGGGGCGTGACTCGGCAACTGCTGCTGGGCCGGGATGTCCATCAGAACGGGCTAATCGAAGCCTTCGAGGAGGGCGGAAACGAGGCGGTGCTCGACGATGTCCTGGACACCGGCTGGGCCGGGCTGCTGACGGTGGATTCTTCCGTCAAGAACGTCAATGCCGCGGGTTATGATCGGGTCAACATCCAGACCGCCGACCAGGCGGCCTTGACCGGAGTCAACGGCATTACGTCGGATATTGCCAGGGCGATTATTGCCTGGCGCGGGCAGAATCGTTTCGGGAGCATTGCCGACCTGCTGGACGTGGTGGCCGCCCCGAACGACAATCCAACCGGGGGGCCGGGCAATCCGGGCCAGGCTCCCGGCCCTGGGCCGGGCAATGCGGAGCAAGCCCCCGGCCCGGGGCCGGGCAACCCGCGGGCGGCCAATCCCTCCGGGCCAAAGGTCATCAGCGACAGCCTACTGATGGACATTGGCGACGACGTGACGGCCCAAGGGGACGCCGACCTTGCGGGGGTCGTCAACATCAACACGGCGAGCCTGGAAGTGCTGGCCTGTCTGCCGGGCATCACCCGTCAACTGGCGCAAGCGATTATCTCCTTCCGTCAGTCCAATGGTTTTTTCTCGAATGTTGCCTGGTTGCTGAGGGTGCCGGGGATAACACCCGACCTCTTCAAACAGGTCTGTCCGCGCGTCACCGCCCGCTCGGAGACCTTCCGCATCCTGAGCGAGGGAAAAGTCACTTCCACCGGCGCCCGGCAGCGCATCCAGGAGATGGTGCATGTCGGGCTGCGCGCTGTCACCACTGTTTCCTACCGCGAGGACGATCTATGAACGGATTCGACTTGATGAGTTTATCCTGTTACTACTTGGAGATTGGCCAGGAGTCGCTCAAGGCGCTCGGGGATGAGGCCGGGCTGGAGCTGCCCCTGGACCGCCAGGCCGACGGGCGGCTGACGGCGGCCTGCCGTGAGCGGGTAACGGAGCGATTGCAGGCCTTCTTGAAGAAGCGGCCCTGGCAGCCGCGGGTGCGCGTGGTTTGCGCCCTTGGCGCCAGGGGGGTCACGTTGCGGCGGCTGACTCTGCCGGCTTCGGCCCGCGAGGAGGTGCCGCGGCTGCTCTCGTTGCAAATCGAGAGCGAATTTCCGCTGCCCCCTGACGAGCTGGCCTGGGGTTACGGCAAGCTTGGCCAGGCTGAACCCGCCTCCAACGCTCCCAATGGCAAACAGGAATTCCTCGTGGCCGCCGTTAAACGCAAGGGGCTCGAGGACTACCTGAAGATTTTCGCCGACTGCGGGGCCAACCCGGTCTTCACCCTGGCGGCCCTGGCCCGGAGCCACGTCTGTCCGCACACGCCGGCCGCCTACGCGGTGCTGGATCTGGGCCAACGCTCTTCCGAGTTGGCCATCTTCCAGGACGGCCTTCCTACGGCACTGCGGGTTTTGCCATGGGGCGGCCAGGACTTGGCCCAGGCCCCGGCGCAAGCCGCGGCCGGGCCGGTTTTGGCGGCTTCTTTGAACGGCCAGGGGGCGCTGGGAGCGCCCGTTGAGGCGGAGACAGCGTTGGATTGCCTGGCCCGCGCGCTCGACGGCCCGTTGGCGGTACGAAAGATTTACATTACCGGCGCCATTGCCTGGCGTCCGGACATCGGGTCGCAATTGACCGCGGCCCTGGACAACGGCGCCGAATGCGAGGCGGTGAAGCTGCCGCCAGGAGAGGGTCGCTCGGCTGCCGTGCTCGGGCTCAGGCACGCCATCGAGCACGACGGCGGCTGGCCCTCCCTGGTGTTGGAGACCAAAGCCACCGATGGGAGGGCGCGGGTGGCGCGGCCCACCCCTTTGAGATGGGCGGTCCTGGCGGCGGTCCTGGCCCTGGCCGCTTTGGCCGCGCCCTACGCCGAAGCCCTGCTTCTGAAATCGCGTCTGGCCGGCAAACTGGCGGCCATTAAGCAGGAAAAGGGCAAGCTCGGCACGGTGGATCGCGAACTGGAGTTCCTTCGCTACCTCAAGCAAAACCAGCCGGCTTACCTGGATGTCCTGTTCATCATGGCCAAGGCCGCCCCGCCTGGGGCGCGCTTTGACACGCTCTCGATGAACCGCCGCGGGGAGCTCTCCTTGCGTGGTTCCATCAAGGATTCGCAGCAATTGGCCGATTTCCGCTCCAAGCTCCTGGACGCGGCCTGCTTCACCAACGTGGTGGTCGAGGAACAGACGCCGACGCCAGACCGGCAGAAGCTGGTGTTGCGAATGAGCGGCCAATGGAATCCGGCCGGCGGCCGGGAGGGGCTGGCCGCCGCCTTGGCGGCCAGCGAAGCCGGCAAACCAAAGGCGACCGGCAAAGAAGTGCCGCCCAACCGGCGCCCGCCGGCCACTGCCGCCCCGGGGGCGCGCCCCAAGGAATGAACTATGAATTATGGACTATGAATTATGAAGACCCAAACCCATAACCTATGCGCACATTGACGCCTCATGAAAAGCGCACCCTCCGCCTCGGCGCGGCGGCGCTGGCCATTTACCTGGCGGTGTTCGGTTTCCTCCAGGGCGGAAAGTTTTTCGGGAAAAAGCGTTCCGATTACCAGGCGCTGGTCAAGGAGGCCGGAGTCCTGAGCCAGGAAATCAAGCGTTACCAGGCCAAGTGCCAGGTGACGCAAAAGCTGATGGAAGACTTCAAGATGGAGCCGCTCAAGCTCTCGCGCCCGGTCGTGGTCGCCCAGGCCAGTGCCGCCATCCAGAAAGCGGCCATGGGCCTGGGCGTCATCGTCGGACCGGTGCGGGAACTGCCAGGACGCCCAGCCAACCGGGAATTGGCCTCACTGCAACTCGAGGCCATGGGTCCCTTGCCTTCCCTTCTGAAATTCCTGCACCAGACTCAGAGCCTGGGCTTTCCCCTGGTCATCGAGTCGCTCCAGGTCGGCTCGGATGCGAGTAGGGCGGGCCAGCCAGGCGGGCCTGGAACCCAGGGCCCTCCCGGCAGGCCCGGTGGTATGCCCGCTGGCATGCCCGGTGGTATGCCCGGTATGCCGGGTATGCCGGGCATGCCGGGCGGCCCGCCGGGCCCGCTCAAGCTGAACCTGACCATCATTATCCTGGATTTCGATCAGTGGAAGGAGGCCATCCATGTTTGAACGCAGCGAAGTGGTGTTCAAGATTCTTTGTGCCGGGGTCGGGGCGCTGGTGCTCTGGCAGGTCGTCGGCGCCGTTCAGCGAAGCGACCCGCTGGCGGGCGCGAGCATCCCCGCTTTGCCCTCTCTGCCTGCCTCGACAAACATCCAGGCGGGAGCCAAGGGGACCAATGCCCTCACCCAAGTGACCAGTCCAGGAACGAATGCCCCACAGGAAAAGCTCTCGGCCGATGGCACCAACGCCGTAGCCCACAGCACCAACGTCGTAGCCCACGGCACCAATCTGGTGGCGCAGGGCACAAATGCCTCCGTACCGCCGTCGGCAGGCAAGGCCAGGACCAATCCCGCCGCTCGCCCCGAAACAGCGGCTGGGATGATGAACGCAGGTCCATTTCCGGGTATGCCGGGCCAGGGCCCGCCCCTGCCGCCAGCAATCCAGGCGCGTCTGGATCGGATTATCGAGAGCGAAATCCTGGCGCCCGTCATCCACCCGCAGCCCGTGGCCCTGTTGGGCATCGTCGGCCGGGACGCGTTCCTGCAGGCGCCCAACGGCCAGAGTGGCTTGATCAAGGAGGGCGAGGAGCTGGGAGGAATCAAGCTGCTGAGCCTTGGCATCAACCGGGCCTTGATCGAGGAAGCCGGAGAAAAGAAAGAATTGACCCTCTTTTCGGGTCTTGGCAGCGAATCACTCTTGTCCAAACAAACCAACAATCCCCAATGAAACTATTACAAAATCTACCTGTGAAGTCGGGGCGCGTTCTGGCCTGCCTCGGGTTGGGGCTGGCCGCCGTGCTGCTGGCCGGTGGCCTGCTTTCCCGAGGCACCGCTCAAGACAAACCATCAACTCCGGAAAAGAAGGAGGCGCCCGCTCAGAGCGCAAAAGGAGCGGCCTCGGCGCCGGCCACCAATGCGCCCGCGCCTGCGCCTGCGGCTGCCCCTTCTGCAGAGAATACCGCCGACGGCACTCCGGCGGGGCCGGCGGCGCCGGCGGCCCAACCCGCCCCGGCGGGGACAAATGCCTCCGCTCCGGCCAAGGCGGAGGCGGACAAAAGCGTTGCGTCGGACGAAGTCCAGTTGAGCCTCATGGGGGCCAACGTGGACATGGTGGTGCAGTGGCTGGCTCAAAACACCGGCAAGACGGTCATCAAGAGCCCCAAGGTCCAGTGCCAACTCATGATCACCAGCTCAAAGAAGCTCTCCAAACGGGCCGCGATCACTTTGGTCTATCGCGCCCTCGCCCTCGAGGGCTTCAGCGTCACCGAATCCAGCAACGCCATCTACATCACCCCCGAGGGCCAGGAGCCCGAAATGAATCCCGAACTCGTGGACACCGCCAGTAAAGATATCCCCGAGGGCCGGCAGCGGCTGGTCAAGATTTTCACTCTCCGGCACATTCATCCCGCCGAGCTCAAGGAAAAGGTCCGCGCCGTGCTCTCGCACAAAGGGGTCATCGAGTGCGATGACCTTGCCAAGCAGGTCATTGTCACCGATTACAATGAGAACCTGCGGTTCCTGGGCGAGTTGATCAAGGAGTTCGATGTGGACGCTTCCGACACCGTCATCCACATCTATCCGCTCAAACACAGCGACGCCGAGGAGGTGGGCAATCTCATCGGCCTCATACTGAACGCGGCCTCTTCGGCCTCCGCGTCAGGCGGGCGGGCACCTTCCGGTTCGGGCGGCGGCGGCCCTTCCTCTTCGCCCGGGGGCCCCTCCGGCGGTCCCGGCGGCGAGAGTCCTGGCGGGATGATGGCCGGCCTGCCGGGGGGCATGCCCGGTGGCCGTCCTTCTCCGGGCGGGTCCTCCTCGAGCGCGCCCGCCGGTCCGGGCATCGGCAACCAGGTCACCGTGCCGCAGGTCCGGATTTGGCCGGACAGGGTGGCCAACCGGCTCATTGTCTCCGCCGCCAAATCCAGGCTGCCCGAGGTGGAGCGGTTGGTCGAAATCCTGGACGCCGAGAAACCCGCAGACGTCTGCGTGCGCGTCATCCCGCTGAAGAATGTCACCGCGGTCGACTTGGTCAAGGAGATCGGGCCGCTTTACCAGAAGCTGACCGGCAATACCCGCAAGGACATCGTCGAAGTTGGGGCCAATGACCGGTCCAACTCGCTGATTGTGCTTTCCAGCGAGGCCAACTTCAAGATCATCGAGAAACTCGTGACCTCCCTCGATACCGAGGACGCCCAGGAGAAGGTCGTCCGCACCTTTGTGCTCAAAAACGCGGATGCTGAAGACGTCGCCAAACAGTTGCAGACGCTGAACCAGGATCAAAACTCGTCTCGGTACCCTTATTATTACTTCCGCTCCTCGATGTCGGAAGAGTCCCACAAGAAGCCCAGCGTGGTGGCCGACCGGCGGCGAAACTCGCTGGTCATCCAGGCCCCGCCCAACCAGATGGACAGCATCGCCACGATGATCCACGAGCTGGATGAGCCGATTACCGACGACAGCCTCGCCCCGCGAATCTTCCACCTCAAATACGCCAGCGCGGTGGATATCGAGGACGTCCTCAACGAACTGTTTCTGAAAAAGACCCAGCAGCGGAGTTACTTTTATTTCTTCGATGAGGAGCAGGAACCGCAGGCCGACCGCAACGTCGGGCGCCTCTATGGGAAGGTGCGCATCACCAGCGAGCCCTATTCCAACTCGCTCATCATCACTTCCAACTCCAAGGAAAACCTGGCGGTGGTCGAGGATGTCATCAAACAGTTGGACGCCCCCTCCGAGCAGGGCGAGAGCACGCTCCGCATCGGGCTTAAGTTCGCCAAGGCCTCCATCGTCGCCAACAGCATCAACATCCTCTTTGCCAAGAACGGTTCACCCCCCTTGCGGCAGGTCAACCAGCAGGGCCAACCAAACCAGCCCAACAACCAGCCCTCCCAACAACAATCCTCTTCCCAGCAGGGCCTCTCCTACCTCACCGGGTTTGACATCCAGCAGGAGGCCAAGGAAGAAGGCTACTATCCCTGGATCGGCGGCCAACCGGACAACGTGCGCGGTTCCGAGGGCCGCAGCGCCACCCGGCCCGTCAGCGACCTGGTCGGCCGCGTCCGGGCCGTTGCCGACCCCCGCAGCAACGCCCTCCTGATCTCCGCCAACGTCCATTTCTTCCCCCAGATCCTCAAGCTCATCGAGGAACTGGACGCCGCTACCGACCAGGTCCTCATCGAGGCCAGGCTCGTCGAAGTCTCCACCGATTACCTCGACCGGCTCGGCGTCCGCTGGTCTCCCAATGGAAGCCAGGTTTTCAGCGGCGACGACTTTGACAACTCCATCGCCGCCCATGGCAGCGGCGAATACATGAAAGGTTTCGGAGGTGCGACCTCGCTCAATACCCCGCTCAGTTCCGGCGGCTCGGTCCTCCAGCAGTTGACCTCGCTTCGCTCGGGGGTCCTGGACGGCACCGTCAACATGGATTTTCTCATCCAGTTCATGCGGCGGACTACCGATGCCAAGGTCCTGGCCTCGCCGCAGATCAACATCCGCGACAATGAAACCGGACGCCTCTTCGTCGGCCAGCAGGTGCCCGTCCCCAGCCAGAGCACCTTCTCGGGCATCGGCTCCCAAAACACCGTGTTTGTCTATAAACCGGTCGGCGTGGTCCTCGAGGTCACCCCTCACATCAACTCCAATGGGGATGTCGAATTGCAAATCCATGCCGAATCCTCGACTATCGTTTCCGGCCTGACGGTCCTGGGCGGGGACGTCTTCAACACGCGCGCCTTCCGCACCGACCTGACCGCCAAAAAGGGCCAAACCCTGGTTCTGGGCGGCATCATCCAAAAGCAAATCACCGATATCCTGCGCAAGACCCCGATCCTCGGGGACATCCCGGGTCTGGGCTATCTCTTCAAGAAGAAAGACAAGGAGGTGATGGACGACGAGCTAATGGTTTTCATGCGGCCCAGGGTCACCCGCACCGCGGTCGAATCCAAGGACCTTCTGGACGAAACCTACCGCAAGTCCCCCACCGTCCAGGACTGGGACAAGGAAAACCAGCCTCAGCCGCCCAAGCCCGGAAAACGCAAACCATAGTCAACCGCAAAGAACGCAGAGAACGCGGAGAACACAGCACTGACAAACAAGATTAAGATCACCGGTCGAAGGACTCAGGGAGCACAAAAACCCATTGCTTCTCTGTTCAGACCCAAAATGAACGGCCTCCAAACAAAGCAGGCAATCCAGACCGCGCTCGGAGCCTTCGGCTCAAAACCGCTGGCCGACGCCGCCATCGCCCTCTTTGAGACACTCGGATAGGGCCAGCCCTGACGGAGCCGAGTGCCGCCGACCCAACGCTGGAAAGCCGGTTTGTCAGCATCCCGGAGCATGGGGACCGAGTGCTGCGAGTGGTGGTGAACAAACAAGCTGTTCCCGAACGAGTGGTGAGTGTAACTTTTGACCGCATGATGAAAGGCAAGAATGCCCGGCGAGCGGGTCAGATCTTTCGAGGTTGAGCAGCCTTGGTCTTCTCCGGGAGAACGATTTGTTTGACGAGCGTTTCCGGGATGGCCGCGAGGTGCGGGTCGCGGTGGACAAGGGTGGCGCCTTGAAGTTTTGCCGTGGCGGCGATGAGGGCATCCGCGTTGGGGATGCGCCTGGCCAACTGTTGGCGCAGGTCGAAGGCGGCGCGGGCCACTTCACGGGTGACGGGCAGAGTGTCCGCCAACAACTCGTCGCAGATGGCGAGAACCTCCTCACGGGCGTTTTGGTTGGGAATGAGTTCCTTAAGCCGAAGCTGGAACTCCAGCCAAGTGATGCTGCTGACGTAAAGGTCGTTGTCATATTCCTTGAATATGATCGGTCATGGGACATTGAATTTCAAGGCTGAGTTTGCCCCTGGGAAAAAACGCCTGCGCAGCATTGTTTCGATGCTCGTGGGTTTAATCAAAGCCAATTCTGATTGCCGGTTGCACGAAGGAGATTAGGAGCAAGATTAAGATTACGATTAGGAGGCTGCCGAAATAAGTGAAAGGCACGCGTGGCGGCCAGGACTTTACAAAAAACCTTCTCAACGAGGATCGATTCGAGGATATTCGACGGCGGCGCAAATCATGAAGACTCTACTCGTCCCAGTGGCAGCCTTGGCGGCGGCCTTTTCGATTACGAACAACGCCGGGGCAGCCGGCACTTCCTCGGGTCTGCTCCCCGTTCAACTTCGCTGTGAGTTCGTCGAGGACCCGCTCGGGGTGGACATGGCGCAGCCGCGCCTGTTCTGGAAACTGGAGAGCGGGGCGCGCGCCCAGCGCCAGAGCGCCTGGCAGGTCCTGGTTGCCTCTTCGCTCGGACTCCTGGACAAGGACCGGGCCGATTTGTGGGACAGCGGCAAGGTCAACTCGGATGAGACGATTCACCTTCCGTATGGCGGGCGGCCTCTGCAGTCCTCGCAAGAGGTCTTCTGGAAGGTCCGCGTCTGGGACCGGGATGGCCAGGTGTCCAACTGGAGCCGGCGGGCGGCGTGGACGATGGGCTTGCTTGAGGCGGATTGGCAGGGGAAATGGATCAGCGCGGAAGGGGCGGCTGCGGCGGACAAGCCGGACGGCTGGCAGACGCTCCTGCTCCGCCGGGAGTTTGCCGTGAAACCGGGCCTGGAGCGCGCCATCCTCCATGTATGCGGTCTGGGCCAGTACGAAGTCTGCCTCAACGCGCAAAAGGCCGGCGACGACCTTTTGTCGCCGGGCTGGACGAAGTACGACAAGACCTGCCTCTACGAAACCCGCGACGTTACGGGGCTGCTCACGACCGGGACCAATGCGATTGGCCTGATTCTGGGCAATGGGATGTACAACGTCCAGGGCGGACGCTACCTCAAGTTCAAGGGCTCGTTTGGCGCGCCTAAAGCGATTGCCCGGTTGGTCCTCCAATACAAAGACGGCGCCACCGAGGCGCTCGACACCGACGAGCGGTGGCATACGGCGTCCGGTCCCATCACGTTCTCCTGCGTCTATGGAGGGGAAGACTACGATGCCCGCCTCGAACGGCGCGGCTGGGACCTGCCCGGCTTTGCCGAGGCGGGTTGGGCCCCGGCCAAAGTGGTCCAGGGGCCCGGCGGGCGGCTCAAAGGACTCTCCTGCGCCGCCCCGCCGATACGCGCCTTCGAGGTCATCAAGCCGGTCAGCCTCAAGCCGTTGCGGCCCGGCGCGGCGGTTTATGATCTCGGCCAGAACGTTTCGCTCATGCCTCGGCTGACCGTAAAGGGGCCGCCGGGGGCCGTGGTTAAAATCATTCCCGCCGAACTGGTCAAGCCGGACGGTTCGGTGGATCGCGGCTCGTGCGGAGGCGGGGCCTGTTATTGGCAATACACGCTGGGCGGCGGAGCGGCCGAGAAGTGGTTCCCGAAATTCTTTTACCACGGCTGCCGTTACCTGCAAGTCGAGTGCGCGGCGCCGCCGGGCGGGGAACTGCCCAGGCTCCAGTCCCTGGAAGGCGTCGTGGTGCATTCCTCCTCGCCCGCCGTTGGCGAATTCGAGTGCTCCAACCCGCTGTTCAACCGCATCCGCACCCTCGTGCGCTGGGCCCAGCGCAGCAACATGATGAGCCTCATGACCGATTGTCCGCACCGCGAGAAACTCGGCTGGCTCGAGGAGGACCACCTCAACGGCCCATCGCTCCGCTACGAGTTCGACCTCGCGCGGCTGTTCACCAAGGCGATGAACGACATGGCGGACTCCCAGCGGGAAAACGGGCTGGTGCCCGACATCGCGCCCGAGTATGTCGTGTTCAACGGCGGCTTCGTGGATTCCCCGGAATGGGGCAGCGCGTTCATCCTTGTCCCGTGGCAGCAATATGAATTCACCGGCGACCTGGCGCTGCTGCGCGCGCACTATGAGGCCATGAAGCGGTATGTGGCCTATCTGGGCAGCCGCGCCACCGGCCGCATCGTCTCGCACGGGCTGGGAGACTGGTACGACCTGGGCCCCAATCCGCCGGGGGTTGCCCAACTGACCCCGTTGCCGCTGACCGCCACGGCCTTTTATTACTACGATACCTGGATTCTTTCCCAGGCTGCCGGGTTGCTGGGCAAGGCCGGGGAGGCCGGGCAATTCGCCGAATCGGCTGCGGCCATCCGCGCTGCCTTCAACAAACGTTTCTTCAATGCCGCCGCCGGCCAATACGCCACCGGCTCGCAATGCGCCAATGCCATCCCGCTGGTGATGGGCCTGGCCGAACCGGCCCGCCGCCAAGCTGTCCTGGAGGGCATCGTCAATGACGCGCGCGCCCGCGGCAACGGCCTCACGGCCGGGGATGTCGGCTATCGCTACCTCCTGCGCGCCCTGGCCGAGGGCGGGCGCTCGGACGTCATCTTCGACGTGAACAACCAGTTGGAAAAACCCGGCTATGGCTACCAGCTCCGCCAAGGCGCCACGAGCCTGACCGAGGCGTGGGACGCCGGCCGCGGCTCGTCTCAGAACCACTTCATGTTGGGACAAATCATGGAATGGTTCTACCACGACCTGGCCGGGATCGGCTGCGACCCGGCGGGCCCCGGTTTCAAGAAGATCATCATCAAACCGGCGATGGTCGGGGATGTCGCCTGGACCAAGGCGGCCTTCAAGTCAATCCGAGGGGACATTCTCTGTTCCTGGGCACGCAATGAATCGGGTTGCACTCTTAAGGTGACCATCCCTGCGAACACGACCGCCACAGTGTTCGTCCCTGCCAAATCGGCCAGGGAAGTGACCGAGAGCGGCGTCCTTGCCGAGCGGAGCCAAGGCGTGAAATTCATTGGCCAGGAAGCGGATCGCGCGGTCTTCGAGGTCGCCTCCGGCCAGTATGATTTCCGCGGGCGCTTCTGATCGCGGGCGGCAGAGTTTCATTGCCAGCGGCGGCTGGCGTGACTAGGCTCGGGGTCCATGCAAGCCTCGCTCATAACGCGACTGACGAGCGCCGAGGGCTGGGCCGGCTATGCCGGGTTCTCGCTGGTAGCCCTCTTTCAGGTCTGGATGCTCATCGATGCGTTGCGCCGCCGGGAATGGCTCTGGGCGCTGTTCATCCTGGTCGGGGCGGGCTTCTCGGCCCTGTTTTATTACTTTATGGTCTATCGCGCGGCGCCCTCCGCCACGCGCGGCTTCGAGCTGCCCGGCGCTCATGAGCGGCGCCGCATCAAAGAACTGCAAGCCCAAATCCATCACCTGGACAAGGCGCACCACCACTCCCAGCTTGGAGACATCTGCCTGCACCACGGCAGACTGGAAAAGGCCGAGGCCTGCTACCGGGCCGCGCTCGAACGGGACCCGGCGGACATCGATACCCGGGCGCACTTGGGCCTGTGCCTGCTGCGGCAAAAAAGGCCGGCCGAGGCCCGTCCCCTGCTCGAGGGTGTGGTGGCCGAAAAGCCCAAACATGAATACGGCTACTCGCTCATGGCACTGGCTGAAACCTTGACGGCCCTCGGCGAGACGGATGCGGCCCTTCAAATCTGGCTCCAGGTCACCGCCAATCACTCCTACCCGCGCGCTAAAGTCCAACTGGCCGAGCTCTACCTGGCCCGCAATCAAGCCGGCCTTGCCCGCGCCGAGGTCAATGAGGTGGTGGCTGACGATGCGCACGCCCCGTCCTTCCAGCGCCGGCGCGATCGCGTCTGGGTGCGCCGCGCCTGCAGCCTGATGCGGAAGGTCAAGCGAGCGGGGGCGGTAGGGGCTCGTGCAGAAACAAACTCCGAGATCTGAATGCTTGGGGCGGAGCCTGGGAGCGTGGAGCCTCGGAGCGTAGAGCCTCGGAGCGTGGAGGGCGGCAAATCCTACCGCCCTCGCGCTCCACGCTCCGACGCTCTACGCTCCGACGCTCCACGCTCCGGGCCAGGCCGATTTTCCCGAAGGTAGGCTCGCCACAGGTCCAACTGGACATAGAGCTCGAAAAAGACCTGGGGCCGCAACTGGAAGTAGCCGACCATCAAGTGCGTTTTGGACTCATCCAGGGCCGCATGGAGGCTGGCCGAGACGATCATCACGGGCGCGTAGGGATCCGGGGGCAGGGCGTCCGACCAGGCCAGGTGTCGAAAGTCGCGCAAGTACCATGGCAGCGGCCAGTAATCGTGGTCGGGGGCGATGACCTTGACGAGCATCCGAGGGCCGAGGGGGTCGGCTTGGGCCAGGGCTTCGACCTTGTCAACCAGGCGCAACAAGTCAGCCGAGGTGTGGGCGAAGACGTAGGGATTGCGAGGGTCGGAGGCGAACGGCACGCTGGCGCGCCGGGCCTGCCAACCAAGGTGGGCGATACCCGCCACGAGCACGGCGGTGGCAACAATCGGCAAAATCCGTCCACGGAGACTTCGGATGAGCACCCCAGCGCCGACTCCCGCCAGCAAAATCATGCCGTGCCAGAAGCCCACCAGGCACCAGGGCGTCTTGTAGGAAATCAGGCAGTAGGCGGCGGTGAGCGCAAAGGTGTAGAGGGCCAGGAAGCGGATGAAGCCGGCATTGGCACGACCGAGTTGCTGGCGGGTGAAGCCGGAGGCAGCCCCAACCAGGGCCAAGGCGGCGATGATGGCCTCGCTCCAGACGGGGCCTTTGGGGGCCTGGAACCAGAGCAGGCGGTGAAAATAAAAGGTCCAGGGATAGATGTGGGGCGAACTGCCGCTGGCGCGGCCCAGCCACGAGCCGTAGGTTCGCAATGAATCCAGCGGGCCGTCACGGTTGGTGAAGAAGGACGAGAACAGGACCAGGGCGACAGCGAGCCAGACGGCCAAGGCGCCGGCCAAGTGCAGGAAATCGAGGGGCGGGGCTTTGACCGGCAGGCCGCTGGCATCCAGCCAGCGATTCCAGGCCCGGTTCAGGGCCAGGGCCAACGCTGCGGCCGCCAGGTTGATGATAAAGGTTTCCTTGGTGGCCTGCATGAGGCCAAGACCGGCGCCGGCCAGCAAGGCCCAGCCGAGTTTGCGCGAGCGCCAGTAACGCCAGCCCGCAGCCAGGGCCAGGAAACCGAAGAAGACCAGGAGCATTTCATGGATGAAATAGCGGCTGTAGAAAACCATGGCCGGAGAGACGGCCGTCAGGAATCCCGCCCAGAGGGTGGGCCGGCGGCCCAGGCCATCGGCGATGAGCGGCAGAAGCAGGATGAGCCCGAGGCTCAACAGCACGTCCACCGACCGCAGCCGCGCCTCGGAAAAGTGGCTGATGTCCGGCGCCCCGGTCAACCGGGCGAGGGCGAAAGTGAAATAGACGAGCGCGGGGCCGTGGTGCTCGTTGGGGTCGTATTTGAAGGGGCCGTATAATTTGGCCAACCGTGCATCCCAGAGTTGGCCAAATTTGATGCCGTTGACGGCCTCATCATTGTGCATGGGGCGGTCGCCGAGCCTGGGGCCGCGCAAGGCGGCGGCCACGACGAGCGCCAGGAGCAAACCGAAGAGTATCCGACGACCGGTCATTCCGCCTTGGAAGAGGCGGCGACGCGGAAGGCGGGTTGCTGGCCGCCGGCGGCGACGGCAGGCGTGCGGCCGTAAATCTCGATTTCGGTGTACTCGTTCATCGCGCTCTCGGTGCTGCCCTTGGAGTAAAAGCGAAAGTAGCGGGCCTTGGCGCCCTTGGTATCAATGAGCTTGCCTTCGTTGGTCTCGAAGTACTCGCGGTCGGTGCCCACGCCCAGGCCGGAGGTGTTGTCCTGGTCGTTGTTGAATAGAGTGCGGACGTTCTGGATGAAGTCCGGGTCGTCAGCGGTCTGGACGATGACATCGTGATAGACCTTGGCGGTATTGTGGGCGTGCCAGATGACCATGGCAAAGGTCTCGTAAACGCTGCCCAGGTCCAATTGCACCCATTGGGTGCCCTTGCGCAGGAAGATGATGCTGTCGTCCGAGGCGTCCTTGTTGCCGTCCGTGATTTTGGCCAGCATGTCCGCCGAGGCGTTCTTGTCGCTGCAGGTCAGCTTTGCGCCAAGGGCAACGTTCTTCAGGCCTGCCGGGACCATCATCGGCGGACGCGGTTTGTCCGAAAGCGGCTCGACGTTGGGGCCCAGTTGGAGGTCCTTGGGGGTGCCCTTGAAGGCGGCGGCAGGAAGGTCGAGCGTCAGGGGCACAAGATTGCCCGATCTGGCATCCGCCGGTTTTGCCTGGGCGGCGTTTTGGGGGTCTTTGGGAGTTGCGGGGGCGCAAGCCAGCCCGCCAAACGTGAGACCAATAATCAGGGACAGCGATAGACGCCATCCAAACAAGTTGCGAGATGTTTTCATCATTTTCTTCTTTCCACGAAGCTTAGCCGAATCAATTCCCGGCGACAAGCGTGAACCGATGAGCAGACGAAGCGGGCAGGCAGGTTATTCGAGAACGCAAGGGTATCCCCTCCACTCCGCCAAGTCGGGCGAAGCCTCTCAACGCTGGCTCTGGACGACCAGGTCCAGGCGCCCCAGATCGACCGGCTCGTCGGCCCGGCCGTTGGCGATTTCCGCAACCTCAACCTCCCGATGGATCGAGCCGATGTATGCGCCCGTCGAGAAGCTCTGCTGGCCGGGCTCATTGAAAGTCAGGTTCAGTTCATATTTGCCGGGCGGGACATCTTCGACGCGAAAGGAGCCGTCGCCGCCGAATTGAACGGAATAGTAGCGGTAGCGGGCGCGGGCTTCCTTGACTGCCGGAGTGTTTTGCCAGGCCTCGGCCTCCTCCCGCGATTTGAAGGAGCCGGAGGGCGGTCTTGGCTGCGAGGTGCCAAGCATATGCTGGCCTGACTGCCACGGAATGTCGCGGCTTTCGTTGGGCACGACCCTGCCGATGACGGTCCGGCCTTTGCCGCCGTAGTCGATGCGGGTGGCCTCGCCGGCCTTGACGGTGATGGTTTCGCCATGGCTCCACATCCAGCCGCGATTGCCCTCCATCGGGTAGAGGCGGGTCAGGAAGCGTTCGCCGGGCGGGACGTTGGTGAAGACGAATCGGCCCTGGTCGTCGGCCTGGGCGCGGTAACAGTCGAAATCGTACTGGAGGCCCATGCCGAAGCCGCCCTGGGCCTGGGCGACCATGACCCATTCGTTGGTGGCGGGCTTGGGTCCGTTGCGGACAACGCCCTCGATCCGGCCCCACGGCTGCAAGATCAGGGTCAGCGTCGTGTCCAACCGCTCCAAGAGCGCCTCGGCATAGCCCTCGCTGCCTGCGGCCACCAGGCGGGTCGCATAAGCGGCAGGCAGGGCGAATTTCCCATCGGCATCGGAGGTGACTACACTGTCGCCGGTGCCGCGCGACTCGATCCGGCCGTCCTTCAATTGAAGGTAGTCCCCGGTGAGCAGGGCGACTTTGACGCCGGCGGCGGGTTGGCCATTGGGGAGCTTGAGGGCGCCTTTGGGGCCGTCGCCTCTTCTCAACTCGAAGTCGTTCGTGAGCCAGACCGATGGAGAGAGCGGGGGAGAAACCTGCGGCAGATAGCCTTTTGCCTCGACCAGCAGGCGGATGCGCCCGCCGAAGAGGTTCTGCTCATTGCGGTAGGAGTATTTGCCGCCGCTGGCCCGGAGGGGATTGTAGCGTTCCCAGTTCATGACATCCTCGCCGGAAAAGACCCGCCCCATGATGACCTGAAATGCCTGGATCGGCTCCTTGGTTTGGGCATCGACCACTTTTCCGAAGATCTGGGCGGCGGGCTTCAACACGAGCGTCACGTCTTCATCGCCGGGAGCCAGATTCTGCTGTTCGGGCACATAGCCGTCCAACCGGGCTGACAAGACGGCGCCCTCCCCGGGTGTGGAATCCCAAGTGAAACCGCCTTTGGCATCGGTCTGGGTCTGCCACCGGGGAAAGGGCAGGTCGTTCCAGGAAACCAGGTCCACGGTGGCGCCGGCAACGGGTTTGCGGTCCTGGCCGAGCACGACGCCCTTGAGCGGTTTGGCCGGCTGGAGCTTAAAGCCGACTTGCTTGAGACCGGAATCGAAAGTGATATTGATGGATTGAGGCGAAAAACCTTTGGCGGCGACGGCCAAAACGCCCTGGCCTGCGTCGGTGAAGACGAGCTTGAACTGGCCGGAAGAGTCGGTGGTGGCGAAGCGATCCTTGGGCGGGTCCGAGGCGTCGCGGAGGAACACGTCGGCATTGGCCAGGGGTTTGGCGTTCGAATCGGTCACCGTGCCCGCCAGCGTTGTGCCAGGTTCCATCACCATGACCGCTTTGCCGGCGAGGAGGTCAGCCTTGGAGCCTTCCTGGGAACCGCCCGAGCCGGAATCCGAAATGTAGTATTCTGCGGCACGGAAATCCGGGTGAGTGAGCTTGAAGGTCAGGGACTTGAAATCGGCCGGGACGCTGCCGCTGGACCAACGGCCGGCGGAGTCGGTGGTGGGGGCGTCGGTCTCGACCTCGAGAGACTGGCCGACCTCATCGTGGGTGACGGTGTTGATGCTGACGCTGGCCTGGGCGACAGGGTTGCCTTGGCTGTCCTTGACCAGGCCGGCCACGGTGACCCCCTTGGGCAACCGCGCGGTCCACTGGTCTGGGATTCCGCTTTCATCCCACTGGATTTGCGCCGTGGCGTGGCCGGGTTTGCCGGCCTGGAGGCGGATGCCTTTGGGGCGGGCGCCGCCGAGGTTCACCTCGCATTGTCCTTTGGCGTCGGTCGTCACGCGGCGGGGCGGAAGCGGCCCGAACTCGCTCTGCCGGTTGGAGGCATTGACCTCGGCTGCCGGGAGCGGCTCGCCGCTGAGGGCATCCACGACCGTCACCCGCAACTTCTTTCCCTCGCGGGCGCCTGGGCCCGGGCCGAGCCTGGCCATCAGGGCGATGGTCTTGGTGTCCGATTCCCAAAACAGGGACGTTTCATAAATGTCCCCCGAGTAACTGAGATTGAGCACCGGGTCGTGCAGGTGGCAGCGCAGCAGCGGGACCACGGGGCCGAACTCCTCCATCTGGAGCATCTTCCATTGCTTCATGGTCAAGGGGATGTCCTGGTCCCGGCGCCCGCCGGCCTTGGTCTGGCTGAACTCGTAAATGTAAGAACTCTTCACCTTGGGGTCGTCGTATCCCCACAAGACCGATCTGCCGGTGCGCAACTCGACCGGGGACATCAGGACGTTGGTGTCGGCCAGAAACTCGGGGACGAGGTCGGAGAGCCAGTTGGGCAAGTCGCCATGCTTCTGGCGGTAGGCCTGGATGGCCTGGTTAATGAGACGCAGATGTTGCTTGTCGGTTGCGCGCTCCTGGTCTTCCAGGGACAGGGCGCCGGCTGTCCCGTTCGTGCCGGGCGCGACCGCCGCCGCCGGGGGAGCCGCCGGAGTTCCCTGGGTCCTGACCCGGTCCGGCGCAGCGAGCAGAGTCAGAACGAGCAGCGTCGGCGCGCAGAGGCGAAAAAGAGAAGGCAGCTTCATGGTTTATTCAACTAGTCGCTTCGGGTTGGATTTCTGCTCTCTGCTTTCCAAATTTCTGCTTTGCCCGTCTCATGGTTTATCCAACTGGGCGGTTTGGGTCGGAGCGCGCAGATAGACCCAGACCCAACCGTGCGGGGCGCCGCCTGCGTACCAGTAGTCGCCCACGATGAGGTCGGGACGCCCGTCTCCGTTCCAGTCAGCGACACAGACCTTGGCGTTCAAGGCGCTGCGCTTGGGGAGTTGGGCGCCGCTCTGGCTGCCGAAGACACCGGCGGGGAACGGTTCGACCAGCGTGACACCTGCCGCCAACTGCGGCTGGCCCCTGGAGCCGATGTTGCGATACCAGACCACACGGCCGGAGCCGCAACCCACCACCAGGTCGAGTCTGCCGTCCCCATCCCAGTCCGCGACAAACGGTCCGGCCGTCCCGCCATCAGCCACAATCGACCTGCCATCGGCTTTAAGCCGCTCGGAGCGCCGAAACACCGGCTTTTGCCGAGTCCCTTCGTTGGGCAGCAAATAGACATAGCCATCCCCGGTGCCGACGAAGAGGTCGAGTTTGCCCTGGCCGAACCAGTCAGCCATGGCGACCGCTGAACTGGCGCCAAGACTGACAGGCGCGCTCCCGGCGCCGAGGAAGCCGCGCACTTCCTGCCTCAGGACCTCCGGCAACCCAAAGGTGCCGTTGGGTTTGCGCCGGTAGAGATAGACCTTTCCGGAAATCGAACCCGTCAGGAAATCCATCCGGCCATCGTTATCGTAGTCCACGCCATGTGGACAAAAGCCGCCGGCGCCTCAGCCACCGGGCAGGCTGGCATCCACGCCGCCCGCCTTGAAGAAAGCCGATACGCCAAACCTGGGGTCCTTGTTGCTGCCCACGTTGCGGTAAATGCGCAGCTTGCACTCCCCCCGCTGGCCCAGCATCAAGTCGAACAGCCCGTCACCGTCGAAGTCCGTGATGAAGGGCGCCGCGTTGCCCAGCTCCATATCAATGGGCTTTCCGTTCGCCGCGACGCGAAATGGCGCAAGCAACTCCCCGCCCTGGGCGGCCAACGAGAAACTTCCTCCGGCCAGCGCCGCGCCAAGACAAAAATACCAACTAAAAGTTCCTGGTTTCATAATGGGTTCGAAAAACTGGTTGCTGCGCTGAATCATGAGTTCGACGCTTAACCGCGCCGTTTTGTTCAATCGGATCCCTCTTCGCTAAACACCGGACTGCCCGGGAAGTTGCCGGGCTATTCCAGATGGCCGCCTGCTCAGTTACGGAGCAGTGCGTCCACGGCTTCTTCAAGGTCGCGTCCGCGCACGTTTCGGTAGCGGATCATCCCCTTGCGGTCGAGCACATAGACGGCCGGCCAACTGTGGACGTTCCATTCCTTGGCAATGGGGCTGGGCGCCGGGCCATCTCGAAAGGACCGCCAGGTGATCCTCTCCTTTTCCACTACGGCCTTGAGCTTGGCTCGGTCAGTGTCAGAATTGACACCGACCAGCGCGAAGGGCTTTCCCGCCAGCCGCGCCACGAGTTTGCGTTCGTCCGGCACCATTTGCATGCAGGGGCCACACCAGGTGCCCCAGAAGGTCAGCACCACAACTTTACCGCGATAATCGCTCAGTTTCATCCTCCGGCCATCCAAGTCCTCCCCTTCGATTTCCGGCGCTTCCCTGCCGACTCCCAGGCGTCGCAACTCGGAAAGCTCGGGTTCGGCCAGGTCAGCCAGCTTCTGGCCATCTGACTTGACCTCGGCGAAATCCGAAATAACGCGTTGGAAAAGCTGCTCGGCCTCCGCAGCCGCCGGTTGGCCGGCACCCTCGTCGGCCTGGTTTTTAAGCAAACTGGCCAAGGCGAAGCAGGCCTGGCCTTTCACTTGAGCGTTCGGGTTCTTTTCGAGCACGGCGCGCAAAAGCTTTTCGGCGCAAGGATGGCGCAAGCGCAACAGCCCTTGGCATAAAAATGCCAGGTTGCTGCTGGCAACATGCTCGCGGAGAATCACCTCGGCAGCCAGTTCAACCTCGGGTCCGGCCGGCGTGTTTAGAATGATCCAAGTGGCCGCCTCCCGGGCGAAGGGAGATTTGGGATCTTTATTCACGAGCGTTAACAGGTCGCGCGGGTTCGGCGGTCTTTCGGGCTGGGCAGCCGGCTGTGAGGTGCTCACGATCTTGGGGGGTCTGGGCGGAGGGTTTGCCGAGAGCCCAGAGCCATTCCAATATCCGATCGTTCGGCTGATGCGGTAATCAACCAGGTCCGTGCCTATCTGCATGCCCAACCCGGCCAGGGTCCAGGAGGTCGGGTCAACCGGGATGTTGAACCGGGCGTTCCGGCGAACGAGCTGAAGGTGAGAGTAATAAAAAGTGGGGTTCGTGCCACTTGTGATGTGCCCTGTCATCGCGCGAACCTCCGTCGGAATTGGGTCTTGAGGGTTCGCGGGGTCGTATTTCGACCATACCGTGTCGCCGTTGAACTGGTGTTTGATGACGCGAGTTGGATGAGCGGCCTCCAGCCAGAAATCTTTGTTCATCGGAGTTGGGCCAAATTGAACTTGCAGGCGCACGTGCCAGGCGGGTATTCCCTCCACGGGCTCTTTGCCCACCAACTGAACGGACTTAGCCCTCTTGAAACTCAGGCAACTTTCGATCGTGTAGGTTACGAATGGCGATGCATCAAGGCCCAGGCAGCGCGGGTCGGACGGCGCGAGCCCCTTTCCTGGGTCATCAATCCTGGTCTGGAACGGCTTGCCGTCATCTTCCTCATAATCCAGAACGGTAGCACCGTCGTAGGCTATCACCTTATGTGCCTCAAATCCTGTCAGCAGTCCGGCTCGAACTGCGGCTTCCCTGTCCAGGCCTAACTCCGCCCTTTTCGCGTCCGTGACGGCGCCGGCTTCGGGCCCCATCAGCACGTACGCGTACTGGCGGTTATCGTATGCGAATCGGCGCTTTTCCCCATCGAACCGGGCCTTGACGCGCGTGTAATTGGTGCCGTCCAAAGGCCTGGGGGGATCATAGACGGCTTGAAGGAACTCCAATTCCCCCGAAGTGATCTGCTGCCGGGCTTGGGCCACGGCCTCGAGCAACTTCAACGGGTCCGGCGGTCGATTCTGAATCTCCTTCTCGGCCAGGGCGAGGCCTCCGGCGGCGAGCAAGCAGGCGGTTCCCGCACTGGCGGCCATTTTAAGTTTTATCCAGGTCATCATTTTTAGGGTTCCTTTCACGAGTGCCAGGGTCGAAAGAGCGGCGGTTGTTCCTTTGACGACGGCCGCCGCGGCCACCGACCCGGCCAGACTTGCGGGCGCCGCCTGCACCGCGTTGGCTGAGAGCAGGCTCCCCACCGCCGCCGCGGACAGCACGATGCCGCGGCGGGTGAAAAACGCCCTCAGCTTTTCCAAAGCGCGAGTCACGCGCATTCTCGCTGAGTCCGGGGTCACTCCCAGGATGGCGCCAACTTCTAGAAGGCTCCGGTTCTCGAAAAAGCGGAGCAGGACTGCGTTTCGGTCCTTCTCCGCCAGTTGGCCCATCGCTTCATCCACCATGGGGGCGACCTCTTCCCAGGCGGGTTCATCGGCAGGATTGGTTTGCATCTGGGCAGCTTCTTGTTCCCGCTGCTGGCGGCGGCGTTGGGTTTTGAGCGCGTCGCAAGCGGCGAACCGCGCGGCGCGATAAAGCCAGCCGGAAAGGGACACCCTCCCGCGAAGGGTATGCGCTTTCCTGGCCAGAATGATGAATACGGCCTGGGTCACTTCCTCTGCAAGGTTCGGGTCGCGGACCTGCCGCATAGCCGCGGAATAGACCAGGCCGGCATGGCGCTCGACCAGCACCGTGAACGCCGCTTCCGAGTGGCGCCTGGTGTATTCGCCCAGCAGTTCGAGGTCACCCATCGTGTTCATCTACTTATATACGGACGCCAAACCCAAAACCGAACAGAAAAGCCGGAGATTCTCCTTGCCCCTCGGCTGCTACGCCGCCTTTGGCAGCGGGTGAACTTGCTTTTCGATTTGGCTCCGCTTGTCGTCCAGCATCATCAGGGCGTAGCGCGTTTGAAGGTTCAGCCAGAATTGCGCGTCCACCCCGAAGTAAAGGCCCAGTCGCATCGCTGACTCGGTGGAAACGGAACGTTGGCCGGCGACGATGGCCGCCGGTGTGGATTGGGCAATGCCGGAATCTTTGGCCACGCGGTAAACGCTCAAGTTCATTGGCTTGATGAACTCGTTCAACTACAGTTTTCCCGGGTGCGCCGGTTTGAGCTTCTTCATAAGTCCCCGTCCAACTCGGCGAGGCGCAGGCGGACCTCCGGTCGCTCCTCCGGCGTGAGCTTGGGCAGTTCTTGCAAAATGTCGCTCTTGCTCATGCAGCTAATAATCTACCGACTACCGTCGCTGCAGGCAAGCGCCTGCGGGAGCGATTGATCTGAATCAATTACGTCTGAATTGAGTTTGACTGAATGTATTCAGATGAATTGGATTGATTTGGAGGAGTGCAAGCGGGGCAGTGCCCCGTCTGTGCCGCAACTCATCGCGGAACTGGAAGCCAAAGTGAAGTTGTACCCCAATAAGGACAACGCCACGCTCGGTCGCCTGGTCTTCACACGCCGCCGAGTCAAAGCGCCCAAGGGGGGGCCACGACCCGTTTCTTGTCATTGGAAGATCTGTACTTGGCTGTAGGAGACGACGTGAGGAGTCTCTGATCGATTCTCGGGCACAGCGAGAGCCTGCTCCACTCGGAGGCCATTGATCAGAGACTCCTCACGTCGTCTCCTACAAGTGGGGCGCCTCGCCAAGGGCCTTGGCGGTGCAACCAAAGTGGAACGGCGGCCGGACGATGCTTCCGGCATCGGGTTGGCGGGCCTTGGCCAAAAGCTTCCAAAATAGTGGCCAGTAATCGGCTTCGAGCGGGTGAAGCTGCGGATAGCCGGCGACCACTGCGCCATGGAACTTCCAGGCCTCTGGTTGCGTCACC
>Ga0187873_1001078_pt1 | contig 24223 bp, 11 predicted proteins | sample June2016WEW_16_1_2_FD_133012 | JGI IMG/M metagenome (GOLD analysis project Ga0187873, IMG submission 133012) | Peatland microbial communities from SPRUCE experiment site at the Marcell Experimental Forest, Minnesota, USA - June2016WEW_16_100 | ecosystem: Environmental > Terrestrial > Soil >...
GAAGACCGCGGCTCCTGGCTCGACGTCGAACGCGGTTACTGGGTCGCCAGCCCCTTTGAAAAAGACGACGCCAAACCGCAAAACGAAGCCAACGACCCTCTCAGCGCCAAGCGCCAGAAAGTCATCCCCTTCGTGGAGGACCGAAAGAACTGTCTCCTGATCGAAATCTCGCCCGTTCCCGGCCCAGAGGTTCTCGCCTCGCTCCAGGCCGCGATCAAACACGCCATCCAGGTGGTTTACCAACTCGAAGATAACGAACTCGCCGCCGAGCCTCTGCCAGACCGCCAGAACCGCCGCCACCTGCTTTTCTTCGAAGCCGCTGAAGGCGGCGCCGGCGTCCTCCGTCACCTGATAGACAACGGGGACGCCCTCAGCCAGGTCGCTGCCAAAGCCCTCGAAATCTGCCACTTCGATCCCTCCGGGAACGACCTCAAACGCGCCCCCCGCGCCCGCGAGGACTGCGAGGCCGCCTGCTATGACTGCCTCTTCAGCTACTCCAACCAACTCGACCACCGTTCCATCGATCGCCACCTGATAAAGGACCTTCTGCTCCGCCTCGCCCAAGCCAAGGTCATTCGTTCATCTTCTAACGAGTCCCCTGCCGACCAATTAGCTCGCCTGCGCTCCCTCTGCGAAACCGGCCTGGAGCGCGAATGGCTCGATTTCGTGGAGAAATATCGCTTGCGCCTTCCAACCCATGCCCAGCGCCGCGACCCCGAAGTCGGCTCCAGACCGGACTTCACTTACGATCTGCCCGGCAGCCACGTCGCCATTTACGTCGACGGCCCGGTCCACGACTTCCCGGAGCGCGCTGCCCGCGATGCCCAAATCCGCGACCGCATGGAGGACGCCGGCTGGCTTGTCATTCGCTTCCACCACACGGGCGAATGGCTCGCGGTCGCTCAACGCTACCCCAGTGTCTTTGGCCCTCCATCCGGCTCGCAGGCCTCCGCCTCCTGACCATGTCCTTTTCTCCTGGCAACATCGTCTCAGCCCGAGGTCGTGAATGGATCGTCCTCCCCGACTCCACGGACGAATTCATCCTCCTCCGGCCCATTGGCGGTGCTGAGGACGAGTCCACCGGCATCCTCACCGCCGTCGAGCCGGTCACCACCGCTGAATTCCCATCCCCCGACCCAGAACGCCCGGGCGACTATCGCTCGTCCCGCCTCCTCCGTGACGCCGCCCGCCTCGGCATCCGCACCACCGCCGGTCCGTTCCGCTGCTTCGGCAGCATCAGTGTCACCCCGCGGCCTTACCAGCTTGTCCCTCTCCTGATGGCGCTCCGCCAGGACCCTATCCGCCTGCTCATCGCCGACGACGTAGGCATTGGCAAAACCATCGAAGCCGCCCTCATCGCGCGCGAGTTCCGCGACCGGGGCGAAATCACGAGCTTGGCGGTTATCTGTCCGCCCCATCTCGCCGACCAGTGGCACACTGAGCTCCGGGACAAGTTCCACCTCGATGCTACTCTCGTCATGCCCGGCTCCGCCGCCAGGCTCGAACGCGATTTACCTCCCGGCGTCCTGAGCATCTTCGACCACCACAAGGTCGTCATCGTCTCCCTCGACTACATTAAGTCCGAGAAGCGCCGCCACGAGTTCCTCCGTACCTGTCCCGACTTCGTGATCGTTGACGAGGCCCACACCTGCGCCGCCGCGGGGGAGGGACGCGGCCTGCGTCACCAACGCTATGAACTCATCTCCGGCCTGGCTTCTGACCAGCGCCGCCATCTCGTTCTCGTCTCCGCCACTCCTCACAGCGGCAACGAAGCCGCCTTCCGAAACCTCCTCGGCCTCATCCGCGCCGACTTCGCCAATCTCCCGGAAGATCTCAGCGGCCCGGAGCGCGAACCGCTGCGCCGGGCCCTGGCTGCTCACATCGTCCAGCGTCGCCGCGCTGACATCCGCCATTTCCTGGACGAAAACACCATGTTCCCGGACCGCCTCGAGTCCGAAGCCACCTACCAGCTTTCGCCGCCCTATCGCGACCTGTTCCGCAAGGTCCTGGATTACGCGCGCGAAAGCGTTCTCGACTTGACCTCCGGCACCCACCGTCAGCGGGTGCAGTGGTGGGCCGTCCTCGCCCTCCTCCGCGCCCTGGCTTCCAGTCCCGCTGCCGCCGTCGCCACTCTCCGCGCCCGGGCGACCGTCGCCGACACCGGCTCTGCCGAAGAAGCCAACGACCTCGGCAGCCAGCTTGTCCTCGACCTCGCACAATCAGATACCCTCGCCACGGACATCGATCCTGGTGCCGACGTTACGCCCCCAATCGATTCCCCAGACCAGCCCCCGGAAGCCATCGCCGCCTCCAAGTCAGCCCGTGCGCGCCTCCTGGCGCTGGCCCGTGAGGCGGAGCGCCTTTGCGGCCCGGAAACCGACGCGAAGCTTGCCCAAGCCATCGATATCGTCGATCGGCTTGTCAAAGAAGGCTACAAGCCCATCGTCTTCTGCCGCTTCATTGCCACCTCCGACTACGTCGCCCAGCGGCTCCGCGACAAACTCGGCGACCGTGTTACGGTCGACTCAGTCACCGGCCTCCTCCCGCCGGAACAACGCGAACTCCGCGTCCGCGAACTGGGGCGCGCCAGCCATCCCGTCCTTGTCTGCACCGACTGCCTTTCCGAAGGCATCAACCTACAGCAGTATTTCGATGCCGTTGTCCATTACGACCTCTCCTGGAACCCCACCCGCCACGAGCAGCGCGATGGTCGCGTGGACCGCTTCGGCCAGCGCCGCTCCCATGTCAAGGTCGTCACCTACTTCGGTATCGACAACCAGATCGACGGCATCGTCCTCGAGGTCCTCCTCCGCAAGCACCAGAAAATCCGCCGCTCTCTCGGCATTTCGGTCCCCGTGCCGGTGGATACGGATCAGATCATCGCCGCCATAATGGAGGGCCTAATCCTTCGCGGCACGCCGGTCGATACGACCCAATCCATTCTCCCGGGTCTGGAGGACATCGTGCGGCCTCAACGCCAGCTTCTCGATCTCGAATGGGAAAACGCCTCCGAGCGCGAGAAGTGCTCCCGCAGCCTCTTTGCTCAGCACGCCATCAAGGTGGACGAGGTTGCCCGCGAGATCGAAACGATGCGCTCCACTCTCGGCTCCCGTCTCGACGTCCAGGACTTTCTCGAAAGCGCCCTCCGCGCCTACGGAGCGGTCCGCACCGGTGGCACCGTCGGCCGCACCGGCAGCTATGACCTCACGGCCACGCCCGTGCCCGTTCGCGAGGCCATGGGCCTTCCCGCCGACACCGGGAAACTCGTCTTCACTTTCGATCCCGGTGTTGCCGAGGAAGACCCGGCGTCTCGCCTCTTGACTCGCACCCACCCCGTCCCCGCCGGCCTCGCCGCCTACGTCATCGACACCGCTCTCGATCCGCTTCTACCGTCCATTGCCGCCCGCGCCGGAGCTCTGCTCACGCGCTCGGTCGACCGTCGGACCACCCTTCTGATCCTCCGTCCCCGCTTCCGGCTCCGCACCAAACGCGGCTCGACCATCCACGAAACCCTCGCCGAGGACTGCTTCGCTGCCGCCTTCGCTGGTAGCCCCGCCCAGCCGCAGTGGCTTGCCGCGGAAGCGGTCGAATCGCTCCTCCTGGCCCAACCCGCCGCCAACATCCTCCCGGAATTGGCCCGCGAACGGCTTTCCGCTGTCGCCGATGCCGTGCCGGATCTCCTCCGCCATCTTAAGCCGGTCATTCAGTCGCGCGCCGACGGCTTTGCCGAGGCCAATCGCCGCGTCCGCTCGGCCATCCGGGACCGAGGCTGGTCCTTCGAGGTTGAGCCGCTGGCCCACCCCGACCTTCTGGGGCTTTACGTTCTGCTGCCCGCCGCCGGCCCATGAGCGCCATCTCTTTCATCCAGAGCGAGGGCGGTCTGCTTCCCGCCGATCTCCTGTCGCGCATCCGCGCCCGCGATCCTTCGCTTCCAGGCATTCGCCCGGTGGACTACGGCCTCGCTCCCGGCGAGACCCTCAGCGAAGCCGCCTCGCGCTCTTGGGCGCGGCTGACCGGCCTCTGGCGGCGCTTTCACGCCGCTTGGGAGCAGCGCGCCCAAGCCGACGCCTTTGAGGCTGAGACCCTCGACCTTTGGCTCAAGCCCCTCTTCCAGGAACTCGGCTTCGGCACCATCGAACGCGTCCGGGCCGAAACCATCGGCCGTGACACCTTCGCCATTTCGCACCGCTGGGACTCCCTCCCCATCCACTTGGTGGGTGCGGGCTTGCACATAGACCGGCGCACCCCCGGCGCCAGGGGAGCCGCTCTCGCCAACCCGCACGGCCTCCTCCAGGACTTCATCAACCGGCGCGATGATTTCCTCTGGGGTGTTGTCTCCAATGGCTTGCGCCTGCGCCTTCTTCGCGACAACCGCACTCTCACGCGCCAGGCCTACGTCGAATTCGACCTCGAACGCATCTTTTCCGCCGAGGACCAGTCCGGCTACACCGACTTTTTCCTCCTCTGGTTGGTATGCCACTGCACGCGCTTCCAGCCGCTTGGTGGCGGAGCGCAAGGCGCAGCGCCCGCAGTTCCGGGCTCAAACTGGCTCATCGAGCAGTGGACCACCCAGGCCCGGCAGCACGGGCTTCGCCTCCAGCTCGGTCTCCGCCATAACGCCGTCCGCGCACTGAACCACCTCGGCTCCGGTCTCCTTAGCCATCGCGCTAATGGTGCCCTCCGCGAACGCCTTGCAACCGGCGCGCTCACCCAGGATAACTTCAAGCGCCAACTGCTCCGCACGCTCTACCGCCTGTTGTTCCTCTTCGTCACCGAGGACCGCGGACTGCTTCTCGCTCCGGAAGCGGCTGCACAGGCCCGAGATCGCTACCAGACGTATTACTCCACCGCCCGGCTTCGGCGCATCGCCTGCCGCTACAGTGGCACGGCCCATGGCGACGGTTGGGTCCAGCTCCAGACTCTCTTCCGCCTTTTGCGCCTGGACGCCGGCTGCGGAGCCCTCGGCTTGCCGCCCCTGGGCAGCTTTCTTTTCAGCGAAGGGGCCTCTCCAGACATCGATTCCGCTTCGCTCTCCAACGAACACCTCTACGCCACCCTCCGCGCCCTCTGCCTGGTGCGCGACTCCGAGGAAAAAATCACTCGCGTAACGGACTTTGAACACCTCGGCGCCGAGGAACTCGGCTCCATCTACGAATCTCTCTTGGAACTTCAGTTCCTCCGGTGGGAAATCGCCGCCGGCGTTGCCGAACTCGGCGATGCTGAAGGGTCCGGCAACGAACGCAAACTGACCGGCAGCTTCTACACCCCCACCAGCCTCATCACTTCTCTTCTCGATACCGCCCTCGAACCCGTCATCGAACGGACCCTCAACAGCGCCCGCGAAGCTGCCAAAGACGCTCAACCGTCAAGTCTCAACGCTCACCTGGCCGAGGCTCTGCTTCGGCTCAAAATCTGCGACCCCGCCTGCGGCTCCGGCCATTTCCTCGTCGCTGCCGCCCATCGCATCGCCCGCCGCATGGCCGCCCTTCGCACCGGCGAACGCGAGCCGCCCGTCCAGGATGTCCGCCACGCCCTCCGCGAGGTCGCCGCCCACTGCCTCTACGGCGTGGACCTCAACCTGCTCTCCGTTGAGCTCTGCAAGGTCTCCATCTGGTTGGAGGCATTCGAGTCAGGCCGGCCCCTCGCCTTCCTCGAAAGCCACATCCAGTGCGGCAATTCCCTGCTGGGGTGCATGCCCGCCCTGCTCAAAAAGGGCCTGCCCGATGAAGCCTTCAAGCCGCTCACCGGCGATGACCCCGCCGCCGCTCGCAAACTCGCTGCCGATAACCGCGACCTCTCCTCCGGCCAGGAACTCCTCGAACTTGCCTCCGAGGAACCCCTCGACTTCTACCGCGCGGTTCCCAGCGCTTTCGCCCGCGTTGAAAGCCTGCCGGACGACTCTCCCCCTGCTGTCCGCCAGAAGGAGACCGAATGGCAGCAAGTCGTCGCCTCTGCGGAATACCAGCGCGCCAACTTCCTCCACGACGCCTGGTGCGCCGCCTTCGTCCTGCCGAGGCCCCCGAACGATTTCACTTACCAGTTCCACACCGGCCACCTCCAGAAACTGGAGCGGAACCCGGACGACATCTCGCCAGCCCTCCGTGATGCCATCGAAAAAATCGCCGGCAACGCGCCGCAACTCACCGAGCAGGAACGCGACCGCAGCTACCGCTTCTTCCATTGGCACCTCCGGTTCCCCGAGGTCTTCCGCCTTCCGCCAGAGGGCGAAAAGCCGACCAATCCGGTCGCAGGCTGGTCGGGCGGATTCGACGTCATCCTCGGTAACCCGCCTTGGGAACATACTGAATTAAAGGAAAAGGAATTCTTCGAGACCCGTGCCCCGGCGATCGTGGGCGCCCAAACAGGGGCTGAGCGAAAGCGGATGATTGAGGACCTTGCCACCACCGACCCGAACCTCTACGCCGACTTCATCCAGACCAAACGCTTTCACGAAGGGGTTGGGCACTTCATCGCCAGCAGCGGACGCTATCCCCTCTGCGGCCGCGGTCGTATTAGCACCCATGCGGCGTTTTCTGAACTCAACGTCGGTTTGACTCACACAACCGGACGAGCTGGATTCATTGTTCCATTTGGAATCGCGACCTCCGACACCACAAGCGACTTCTTCGATTCTCTCGTTACAAATCGGCGCCTCGCCTCACTCCTCCAACTCGAAAACACCAAGAAAATATTCCCGGCAGTTCACCCGGACAACCCTTTCGTCCTCTTGACTGTTTCGGGGAGAAGCGATCCCGTGCCACTCGGCAAGTTTGTTTTCTGTGCCGAACGCGTAGAGGAGCTGACCGATCCCGAGCGCAAGATTGAGCTGACACCCGAGGACATCGCCAGGATCAATCCTAACACCCGCACTTGCCCAATCTTCCGCACGCGGCGAGACGCAGAGATAACCAAAGGCATCTACAACCGTCTGCCCGTCCTCCTGCTTGAGGCTTGCGATAAGCAACCAGAGGTGAACCCGTGGGGCGTCTGGTTCCGTCAGGGTCTTTTCAACATGACCAGCGACTCCCGTCTATTTGTCACCCGCGTCAATGCTGATCATGAAGGATGGAATTTGAACAGAAACCGCTTCATCAAAGCGGGTCAAACCATGCTGCCGCTTTACGAGGCAAAACTGTTCCACCAATTCGACCACCGTTGGGCAACCTACCTTAACGCCGAAGAAACCCGCGACCTGGCGCCCGGTGAGAAAGCAGACCCCTCAACACTAATCATGCCGCGTTACTGGGTGGACGATCGAGACTGTCTGCTTGTTGCTGCGTCTGCGCCCTCAGACCTGACGGCGGCAGCCGAAGCCGCTTGGCGCGAGGCAACTGGAAACAAGCGGCCCGTTGCCGCAACCTCCGAACCTGTCAACCAGAAGACGGCCGGAACGCTCCGCCGTGAACTTGCTCGTTGGGTAGCTGGCTGCCAAATGGCCGACGGCGATGCGCACGAGGGCGAAAATCTCCTGCGCCAAGTCCTGAGCGAGGACGGTAAAAAGCGCAACGAAAAAAAGTGGCGGGATGAGTACAGAGCCGCTCTCGCACTGGCACAAACCAATCCCCTTACACGGAACGAAATGGATGCACTTCAGCTGGCCCTGGACCAAGAACCGGCCGAAGGACTCGATGCACTTTGGCCCATACTACGGGTTCGAGTTCCGAGATGGTTTCTCGCCTTTCGTGACGTTACGAACGCGACAAACGAACGGACCAGCATCTTCTCTCCGATCCCATGGGCAGGAGTCGGCCACACCGCCCCACTCGTTTTCCCTTCGGCTCATCTTGGAAACAAACTGTACTGCTTGGAAGCCAGCATGAGCTCCTTCGCTCTCGACTATTGCTCCCGCCAGAAAGTGTCTGGAACGCACCTCACCTATAATCTGCTCCAACAACTGTGCGTACCCGCCCCCATAGCCTACGAACAGCCCGCCCAGTGGAACCCGGCCGTAATCCTGGCTGACTGGCTCCGGCCCTACGTCCTGGAGTTGTGTTTCACCGCACACGACTTGGTCGGATTCGCCGAGAACTGCGGCCACGCCGGCCCGCCCTTCCGCTGGGATGATGCTCGCCGCGCTCAACTCCGCGCCGAGGTGGACGCCGCCTTCTTTCACCTTTACGGCCTCAACCGCGCCGACACTGAATACGTCCTCGACAGCTTTGATGTACTCAAGAGACGCGAAGTGAACGCAACTGGCCGTTTTGAAACCGCTGAGCGCATCCTGACCGCCTACGACGCCATGGCCGCCGCCATGTCCGGCGGCCCCCAATTTGTCACTCGGCTCGACCCACCGCCCGCACACCCGAGCCTCACGCACGACATTGTCCGTCACAAAAGGATCCCTATGCACGCCCGCATTACGAGCGCCACCATCCGCAATTACCGCAGCTTGGCAAGCGACAGCCCACCTGTTCCACTCGGCCCGGTCACGCTCCTGGTCGGCCCCAACGGCTCGGGAAAAAGCAGTTTTTGCGACGCCCTGGCCTTTCTGGCGGACTCGATGCGCCTCGGACTGCCTGCGGCCATAGATAACAAAGACAACCGGCGCGGGTTCCTTGCGATCCGCCGCAAGGGAGCTGAATCCATCTGCATCCGGGTGGACGCCGAACTGGAAGGCATCACCGGTTATTACGAGCTCGAGCTGACCGGCTCTGCGGGCGGCTATCGCGTCGCGCGCGAGGCCGCGCAGTGGCGTTCCGCGTTTGCGATCAAGAGCGGCGAATGGGAATCCGGGAAGAGGTTGGAGGGTGCGTCAATCCCGGTTGAGCCGACGTCTCTGCTACTGCCCAAACTCCAAGGCGATGCGCCGTTCTATGAATTGGCCAACACGATCGCGCGCGCTGTCGTCTACAGCTTGCCGCCGATCGAACTCCGCCAAAGCCGCCCAAAATCGCCCGCCAACCCGATGGAAGGTCGGGGGCGCGACTGGCCTTCCGCCCTCGACGCCATCCTTAAGAGCGAGTCCAAGGGCGTCCTGGTCGTGGCGCTCAACCGCATAGCCGGCGATATCGTTGACGCCCGCGTCACCGGCGTTGCCAGACAACAGGTTGTGGAATTCCTCCATCGAAACGAGGGAAAGCCTGACCGATGGGCCAGCGCTGATCAAGAAAGCGACGGCACCCTGCGCGCGGCCGCAATCCTTACCGCCCTCGTCCAGGCCCCCCCGCCGTCCCTCATCGCCATTGAAGAGCCGGAGTTGGCCATCCATCCCGCCGCGTTGACCGTAATTCGGGATTTCATCTTGGATGCTCAGCGCCGTTCACAGATTCTGATCACCACCCATAGTCCGGAGCTTCTGGACCACTTCGAAGCCGACCTCGTCCGCGTCGTCCACCGCGTAGGCGACGTCACACGCGTCTCCCCGATGGACGAGGATCAACGCGAAGCCGTTCGTGGGTCGCTGACCACCCTCGCCGACGTGCTTCGTCACGAAGGCATCAAGCCGGCCGAACCCTCAACCGAATCCGGCAGAAGCTGAATACCATGTGTCGTCCATTGCGAGGAGCGCTTTTCGTCGAGGGCGAAGGGGAGAATCAGGCGGCACCGCGCCTGCTCAAGGACCTGTGGGCGCACTTGGAGCTTCAACCCTTCATCGTATGGGAGGTGCTCTGGCGAAATAACGCGATGAAGGAGGACCACGTTTTACAGCAGGGGTTGGCCCGTTTCGACGCCCGGCTGCGCAACGGCACCTACGGCCTCCTGCTGGTGATGTTCGACGCCGATTTCGAAAGGAACGGCCAGGATGCGTGTCCGAAAACCGATGCACCCCACACGGCTGAGGTGATCCGCGACATCAACCTCCCCATTCCCGCGGCCGTCGTTTTGCCGTACAAGGAATATGAACACTGGTTCGCCGCCTGCCTCCCACAATGGGCCGGACAGTTGATCATTGACTCAAGAACCGGGCAAACCATCGGTCGGTTCGCCCTTGACACAGCGGGCGCCCACGCATGCCTCCACCGTCGTGACGGGAAGGCCATCATTGACCAGCATCTTGACGCTGGCCGTTATGGGGAGCGCACACACCAGCCAGTACTGACCGAAATGCTCGATTTTGCATATTTGTGCGCCCCAGCCCAACAGCAAGTGGCCGACGCTGTCGGCTTCGGCCCCCTCCAGCGAGCCTGCCAGTTCCTTGCCCAGGCCATCGCCGCGCATCCGCATGGCGCCGTTTATCCACCCACCATACAGTAGAGTAATGAAAAAAATTGAAGGCAGCCCAACTACATTGAGGAAACTCCTCACCGGAGTTAAATACACGGTCCATTACTACCAGCGCGAATACCGCTGGGGCCGAAAGCAGATGGAGGAATTACTCGAAGATCTTACGTCGGAATTCCTCGAGTTCTATGACGAAAACCATCCGCGAAGGGCCGTCCAGGACTACGGGCATTACTTCCTCGGCTCCATCGTTCTCACAGACAAGGACCGGGCCATCATAGATGGTCAACAACGGTTGACATCGCTAACGCTCTTGTTGATCTACCTCCATCATATACAGAAGAACCGTGCGGATGCGGTCGACATTCAGCGGTTAATCTTCTCGGAACAATACGGCACCAAATCTTTCAACATCGCCGTGCCGGAACGCGAGGCATGCCTCAGCGCCCTCTTCAACCAGGACGCTGCTTACAACCCGGCCAACGAGCCCGTGGAGAGCGTCCGTACGATTTACGATCGCTATGGGGAGCTTGACACCCTGTTCCCAGACGAGCTGGAACAAAAGGCGCTGCCCTACTTTATTGATTGGTTAATCGACAACGTCGACTTTATCGAAATCAAGGCTCATACAGAGCAGGACGCGCACAAAATCTTCGTGTCAATGAACGATCGCGGATTGAGCCTCACCCCAACGGAGATGTTGAAGGGCTTTCTGCTCTCTGAAATCGCAGACGATCAACAACGGAACGAGGCCAACAGCGTCTGGAAGAGGACGATGCTTGAGTTGAAGGAACTCGGCAAGAATGAAGATGCAGACTTCCTGAAGAACTGGCTACGCGCTCAATACGCGGAGAGTATTCGAGAAAAAAAGAAGGGCTCCGAAAACGAAGATTGGGACGTGATCGGCAATCCGTTCCACAAGTGGGTGCGGGAAAATACCCCTAAGCTTGGCTTAAGGCACTCCGACGATTTCTACGGTTTGGTTGTCAAGGCCATACCCCAATTCGCTAGGGCATACAAGCTGCTGCTCCAGAAATCGGCGAAATTCGACCAGGATTTCGAGCACGTATTCTACAACGCCGACCGTGAGTTCACGTTGCAGCAACAATTGATTCTCGCAGCCCTCGACCCTCGCGATGAGGAAAACACCATCTCAAAAAAGATAAAAATCGTCTCATGCTTCTTGGATCAATACATTTCCCTAAGAATTCTCAACTACAAGCGCGTCGGTTACAGCGACCAGAAAGGCCCCATCTTCGACCTCACGCTCAAGGTGCGGCGGCAGCCCCTGCAGCAGTTGGCCGCCCTGCTCAAGGCCGAGATGGAAAAGAGCGAGTTTAAAATTGCCGGAGTTTCCGAATTTCGCCTCAACCAGTTCACTGGTCGCTACATGCTCCACCTCCTCGCTCGCCTAACGCGTTTCGTCGAGGAAGGGAGCGGAAAACAGAGCCGTTTTGAAGATTACGTGGATCGCAACATCGCCAATCCGTATGACATCGAGCACATTTGGGCAGACAGACCAGAAGAGCACACCGACGAGTGCCAAACACCCGATGAGTTTCAATATTCCCGAAGCCGTTTTGGCGGCCTGCTGCTTCTTCCCCGAGATATCAACCGCAGTTTGCAAGCCAAGCCTTACTCGGAAAAGCTAAGCGCTTATTTCTCGCAAAATCTGCTGGCGGCCTCCCTCGACGTCCGCTGCTACCACAATAATCCGCAGTTCAAGAGGTTCCTTGAAGGACAAGGGCTGCCGTTTGCCCCGATGGCCCAATTCAAAAAGGCGGAGATGGCAAAGCGCCAAGAGCTTTACCAGCAACTCTGCGGTCGCATCTGGGATCCGGAAAAGATCATTAACCTCGCAAAATGAACCGTTATGAAATGGCGCCAACGGCCCTCTGCAAACCCGTCGAGCATTACAAGCCCTTCCACCTTGAACCAACTCCGAGTCTTTGGCCTAACAACTTCGACATCAGGCACAGAGTCTCGGTAGCGACATGCCACAAGGAAGACCAGCGATCCCGATAGAAATACGCCGCGAAGTCCTGTTCCAGGCGCGACACCGTTGTGCGGTATGCTGCGAGCCGACACCGTTGGAACAAGCGCACATCCGCCCTTGGAGCACCAGCCAGGACCACACGGAGCCCAACCTCATCGCCCTTTGCGCCAACTGCCACCACCGCGCCGATACCGAGGAGTGGGGGACCGTTCAGCTCCGTCGCTATAAACAAGAGCCATGCGCACTTCAGCGCGATCGCCTGCCGCCGCTGTCCCCGTTCCAGAAAGCCATGGTCGACCTGATTATCGGAACCGAGCCGGGGAAGATGACGGAAAAGGAGCGCCTTCGGTTGGTGTCGATGACTGCGGCCTACGTCGACGTCCGAGTTTCAGCGGTTTCGGTCGTGTCGGTCGAGCCTGTGAATAGCACCCGCGTCCGGCTGGAACTCCCGTCCGAAGGTGCGGCAAAACTCCTCGCTGGGTTCCAGGCGGCTGACAAGCACCTCCAGGCCTTCCTCGAAGATGTCCCGCTGCTGCGAGTTGAGCCTGCGGCCAGCACCAGCACTGACCCCAAGTTCCAAGCGGGCCAAATCGTTGCCCTCGCCGTTCAGCAACACCGGCAAGGCACGGTCATCCGGGTTCTGCCGCCCATACCTGTGGCCTGTGACCGGATGAACAACGACCGTCAGATCCGCCTTTTCGTCTCCTCGACCTTCCTGGACATGCAGGCGGAGCGCAATCACCTCGTCACGGTCGTCTTCCCGCAATTGCGCCGGCTCTGCGAAACGCGAGGTGTCACCTGGAGCTATGTTGACTTGCGTTGGGGAGTGCCCGATGAGGATGCCGCGGAAGGGAAGGTCCTGCCCATCTGTCTGGAGATAATCGACCGATGCCGGCCCTACTTCATCGGCCTGCTGGGCGAGCGTTACGGCTCGGTGCCGCAGAGCATCCCCGACGAGTTGCTCGAAGAGGAAGCGTGGCTGCGGGAGGAACTCACCGCACGCAAGTCAGTCACCGAACTGGAGGCTCTCCACGGCGCGCTGCGCAATCCGGCGAAGGCCCGCCACGCCTACTTCTACTTCCGCGACCCAGACTATTTGAAATCCATCACGGAACCGGAGCGGCACCATTTCGCCTCCGAGAAGCCCGAGGACCAAACGAAGCTGAAGCAGTTGAAGGACCGCATACGTCAAAGCGGCCTCCCGGTGCGGGAGAACTATCCTGACCCCAAGGCGCTGGGCGAGCTAGTGCTGGCCGACTTCACGGCGGTCATCAACCAATGCTGGCCCGAGGGCTCCCAGCCCGACCCGCTCACGCGCGAGGCGCTCGATCACGCCGCATACGCCCGCAGCCGTGAGCGCGTCTACATCAGTCGGGGGGAGTACTTCACTCGGCTCGATGCGCATATCGCCGACAGTGGTGACCAACCTCTGGCCATCATCGGCGAATCCGGCTCGGGCAAGTCCGCGCTGTTGGCCAACTGGGCGAGTCGCTACCGGCAGGCGCATCCCGACGCCCTCCTGCTTGAACACTACATCGGGGCCACGCCCGCCAGTGGGGACTGGGCCGCGATGCTCCAGCGGATCATGGGCGAGTTCAAGCAACGGCTGGGACTTACGCAGGACATCCCGGACCACCCCGACGCCCTGCGCAGCGCCTTCCCCACCTGGCTGCACATGGTCGCCACCAAAGGACGCGTCATCATGATCCTCGACGCCCTCAACCAGCTTGAAGACCGCGATGGGGCGCCAGACCTCGTCTGGTTGCCGCCGGTTATGCCGCGGAACGTGCGCCTGATCGTCTCCACGCTGCCAGGGCGAGCGCTGAACGAGATTACCAGACGCGACTGGCCTGTGTTCAACGTCGGGCCTCTGACCAATGAGGAACGGCGTAAGTTAATTGTTGACTACCTTGCCCAACACGCCAAGAAGCTCAGCCCGCCCCGCGTGGACGGCATCGCGAATGCAGCGCAATCGGCCAACCCGCTTTATCTACGCGTATTGTTGGATGAAATGCGCATCTTCGGGGTGCATGAACGCCTGGAAGAACGCATCGCCTACTACCTGCAGGCCGGCTCACCTTATGAACTCTACGGTAAAGTCATCGCCCGCTGGGAGAAGGACTACGGCGGGGCTGCTGACCTTGTTCGGCACACGCTCTCGCTCTTGTGGGCGGCCCGGCGCGGCTTGACGGAGTCCGAACTGCTTGATGCCCTGGGCTCCGCTGGCCAGCCGCTACCACACGCCGCGTGGTCACCGCTCTTATTGGCTTTGGCCGATGCGCTCGTGAGCCGCGGAGGGTTATGGACATTTGCTCACGACTTCCTGCGGACAGCAACTCGCGCTGCATACCTGCCCGACGAATCGCTTCAGCAGCAGGCTCACCTGCGGCTTGGATCCTACTTCGAGCGTCAACCTGCCAGCCTCCGGCAGATCGAAGAACTGCCTTGGCAATTCAACGCAGCGCGCCAGTACAGCCAACTCTTTTCGCTCCTTGCTGATCTGGACTTTTCGTTGAGGGTGTGGGACACGCGGCCCGCAGATTTACGGTTCTACTGGGGCGAGATCGAGCGCCACTCCATTCGCCGAATGCCGGACGCCTACAGCCCGGTGTTGCTCAATCCGGTGGGGTTCCCCAAGTACGCCTGGATGGTTGGTTCTCTCCTCCTGAACACGCCATACGCAAGCCAGGCCACCGACCTCTGGAATGTGATAGCGGATGAGGGTCGTGCCGGAAATTCCATGAATCTCGGGAGAGCCTTGAACAATCTGGGTGCCTCGCTCCTATCCCAAGGCCGACCTGATGACGCCGAGACTGCCCTCAACCAAGCGCTTGATATCGTCGACGCCGCGGGTGATCCCGAGGGTCTTGTCACGGTTCTGCTCAACCATGTCAACAGTCTGGTTAACGGTCGGCACCTTGATCACGCGGGTCGCCTGTTGAACCGTGCCGAGCGACTCATCCGACCGCTGCAGGCCCCGGCACTCATGGCTCGTGTCACGGGTTCTCACGCGCGGATCTTGTTCGCGCAGGGCCTGCTGCAGGAAGCTTTGACGAAGGCAGCGGACGAGGAGCACCTGTGCCAACAACTGGAGGATCTCCAGTCACTGGCGCGATGCCTGCTGCTCCAGGCGGAAATTCATCTTAGGAGCGGCAACTACGATCGCGCACTCACCCTCACTGAACGGAGTCTGCAGTCTTCTAGGGAGGCACATGATGATGTCGGCGTCGCCCTCGGCCTGAGTTGCCGGTCGAAGGTCTTCTGGCATCAGGGAATGCATGAAGAGGCGCTGGCGACCCTGCGTGAGCAGGAATGGATGTCCCGGCGGCGTGGCGATGTACTGGACTTGGCGCACTGTTACGGACATCAGGCAATGGTGATCTGGGAGAAGTGGGCGCAGTCCGCGCTTGCTGAAGTGTTGGAATTGCTGAACAAGCAGCAATCCCTGGCAAAGCAGCTGAATGACTCAGGACTCCTTCAGACGAATCTCAACAACCGCGCTGTCGTGCTCCAGGAATCGGGTCGCCTGGACGACGCGCTCCGATGTCTCGACGAGAAGGAAGCTCTGTCCCGCCGTATGAATGACAGAGTGGCGCTGGCGACGTGTCTGGGGAATAGAGCTGCTGTCTTCCTGCGCCGCGGGGAGGACGACGATCTGAGCCGTGCGGAATCCTGCCTTGAGGAAAAGGAGCGGATCTGCGTCGACGCCGGCCTTCCGCTGGAACTCGCGAGTTGTCTGGGTAACAGGGCTCTAGTCGCCAGGGCACGCGGAAGGCCGGAGGACGCGCGAGCCTTTCTGGCTCGGGCAACGAGCATCTATCGCCAGGTCGGCAACCCGCGGGGTGAAGCGATATCCCTTTTCAATCATGCCCTTTTGGAATGGCACCAGTTCGGCAACCCTCAAAAGGCAAGTCGCCTGCGTGAGTCGGCTGCCGCCTTGGCAGAGAAGCATGGACTGCAGGACCTGTTGGCGCGATTTCGTCGTAGTCCCTTTTCTTAATGCGACCCACGTGGAGGCTACCGCCAGATGAATGCCCATAAACTCGATGTTGTGGTGAGAATGAACCCGCTCGATAAGAGCAAGATCGTCGACACCATTCTAAGTCGTGAGCAATGCGAATCGGCATATGCCCTTTGCCACTCTGCGGGCCAGCCATTGGGCGATAGAAACGAGGATCTTAAGGCCTACTTTGCCGGGGTGCTGCAGATGGTTCCGAAAAATGCCGAAGGCGGCATACTCTGTCCTATCCCCGCCGAGGTCGTGGCCAGCGTTCTGGGGCTGTGTTACATGGCCGCCTTCATGCAGAATCGATCCGGAGTCCATCTCGACTGGGTCGATCGGCTGACAAACGGGCTGGAGAGCGCGCTGCGAGAATCCCACATTCGAGTCAAGATCGACGTGGACGGAAGACGTGTCTTCGCGTTTCCTCCGACGGAGCTGGAGGACCCTTTAGGCGATGCGACGGTAGAGGGACATCGCGAAACCCGCGACCGCCGGTTTGCGTGCGCCGCCACGGACCCAGCTCGGAAGCCGTGGTGGAGGTTCTGGTGATTTCCACGTGAATGTTGCTCCTCCGCTGTCCCCACTACCGCCCGCCTGCCTGCCCTGCTCGCCCGCAGCCGGGAATACCAGAGCGCCGTCTCCACCACCCTCGCCCAGCAGGTCCTGGATGCGTTGTACCCAAATGGTGTGCGGCTTCCAGGCCGCCGACGCGCACACAAGAGGCGAACTGCTCCGCTCCGCCCTCCAGAAAGACCCCGACGACGTTTACGCCGGTCTGCTCAACGTCCTCATGCGGCTCGTTTTCCTGCTTTTCGCCGAAGACCGGGGCATCGTCCCCACCAACTCAAAAACCAAACGCGCCACCGGGCTGTACGTCCGCCATTACTCCGTCCACGGGCTCTTCGAGCGGCATCGCACCGACGCGCAGAGCACTACCCCGACACCATGGACCAGCGGTACGGGGCTTGGGCGCAACTGCTCGCCCTTTTTTGCGTCGTCCATGACGGCTGCAAACACCCCCGGCTGCATGGACTGCGCCGTCCTCGAAGCTTACGGGTGGCCCGACCTTATCCCCCACCACTGCCAATGCGAATTCCTGCTCGATTACGAGGACGAAGAAGCCACCGCTGAGGAAACCGGTCGCCGGCGCAAGAAACCCTGGCGCTACCGCTGGCCCCACCCCGTCCGCGACGAAGTCCTCGCTCGCCTGCTCAAACTAAACGCCCAACGAGCGGAGGAAGAGCTTCTCAGCGGCACCGCAGCCACGATCAAAAAAACCGAACAACCCGCACGCCAAAACCCACTCCGCCGCCCCACCCCAGGGGGAAATCAGCCCCGACCCGCAAACCGACTTGTTCAGGTAAGACAAAAACAAGCCAATTTTTCACGACCATGAGGCGTCTAAGCAAGCAATGAACCAGCCAGCACAATCTTGGAACCGACTCGACAAACTGATCCTCGTCGCCGGACACGCCGTTTACGTGGGCATCCGGCCCATGGCCCAGTCGCCATCGAGGCAGCAGTGGGACCTCACTCTGCTGCCTGAGCCGGAGCAACCTGCCCCGTCCGCAATCATCCTCTAAAGGACATCGCAGCATCGCAGCAGCAAGATAGGAAAACATCGTTTCCAGAGTCCGCTCCGAGGATGGTGCCTTGGTGGCGCGCTGGCGGAAACCGTCAAAGGGCGCCTTCTTGGAGGAATCGCTCCAATTGCGTTCTGGCCTGGGCCAATTCATGCTCGATGCTGATCAGCGAGCAGGCTCCACCCGGAGCCCGGCAATACATCATGAGCACGTCCCAATCGACCTCCGCCATGTATTGGAATCTGTGGAGTACACCCACTTTCCGTGCCCTGGCTTCCATGACCATCCCACGGTCCCAGCATCTCCACTCCTGTGCCCATTTCCGCAATTCAGCGTGGTCGGCCCGCAATCGATCAATATCAAATCCCGTGTTCCGATATTCGGATGACGCCATGGCCCCGGACATCCCCAATCTGTTGGCGTCGGCACGAAATCTCCCGATTTCTTCCTCAGCAAATGCAAAGACGGCGTCTTCGCGATGAGGAGATTCTATTCCTGGCACCCGAAAAATCCACAATTTGATCAGGTCAGGAACGGTCTTCAGATAGCGCAACGAAGCCAATGGATCATCCTGTGAACTTGCCAGCTTTTGCTTGTCTAAGTCCCAAGTCCGATAGTCGGTCGCCCATCTGAGCAAGGTATCGAAGTCCGCTTGATATTTCGCTATTTCAGCCTCCCCGTGAGCCTGAATGCCTGCGCCAAAGTAACACCAAGCCAGGGCGAAACGCTTAAGTTCTTGACTGACGTGAAACTCAATCAAATCGCACAGATCCCCGCCATACGTCCCCATGCGTGAGGCCATTGCATCGAACCGTTTCTTGCGGCTTGCCCTGTGCTTCTTCAATTCGGCAAAGCTGCTCAGTTCACTCGCCGGGCACTGAAGCCATCCCTCCACTCGCTGTCTGAGCGCCCCATCTTGGAAGCTCGAAGTGAGATCATCTATAGCACGCGTCTCGATCCTGTTGGGGCTCAAGCCAGCGGGTGCTTTGGCAAGCGGCAGTATTAGATCGATTACCTTCCGGCAGCTTGAACTCATGCGGACAGTTACTTCGTCGATGTCGTCGATGGCAAACCAGCACTTTGTCAGCCTTGCAGCGTTGGCAGAGGCAATTGTTCCATGGCATTCGGCCATTCCTGCGAAGTGCCTAAATCTGAAAGTCGCGGGAACAATGGGCGGCCGGAACGGAATGGGGAGTAATGAACCGTTGCCAGAATGTCTGCTTGCGTCTGAAGCCGTCTGCCCGCCGCCAGACTCGCCGCCTTTATTTGGAAAGCGTCCTTCCAGCGTGCCGGCGCCACCTGCCAGGGGATAAGCCGTCTGCTCTGCATCTTGCATATTTGCCTATCGGCTGGAATAGAGCGGAACTTGAGGACAAGGCGCTTCCAGCCCTATGATGTTTCAGTCAGGTCCAGGGGTCCTGAAATAGGGTGCCAGCCCCCTTTATCGAGCGCAGTTTACCCCTTTCAGGTTCACTGCGACGCTGAGTTCGAGGCAGGCCGCGGCCGAATGCAGTCCATACGTTTTTTATGCAGTGACTCCGCTGCCGCACGTGGGGTGCCTGGCGCCGCAGGGCTTGACTTTCATCGGGGAATCGCAGAAAATCCTTGCAATTGAGGCGTTTGCGCGCTCTCAGCTTTGCCTTCCAAGCAGAGGGTTCCGTGTCCGAATCGCCGCGGGCACAGTGCTTCTTGGCGAGAAATCCTCCGGCGGACTGCGGCGAAATTCGCGGCGAGACGTGGCGCCCCTGGCGCTCTCCGACAAGATTCCCTCAGCTCCCGGCGTCGCCCGCCCTTGTCGGCAGCCGAGTGTCTCCAATTGGAGACACGTGTGGAAGTCTGGCAATTTCTAGACTTCCTTGTGAGCCTTTTGCGCTCCACCTCAGCCAAATAAGCTCGTCCGCAGCGCAGCCCTTCTTCTCCCGGAAGTCGGTCGGCAGAACGCCCCATCGCCGAGACTCGGCGGCTTTCGCGCTCCCCTCCACTCGGCGTCGCGGAACACGCCGGGGCTCGGCCTCCCCCCCGGGGGGCGCACCAGTCGGCTTTCTTATGCTCCGGCTCCGCTACGGCCTGGCCGCCGGGCGCCCATGACCCCTCCGCTCGCGGCCCGCCCGATGGTCGCGGTCAACTGCCGCTCCGAGCGGATGCGCTCCTTCAACTGGCGCGCCAGCAGTAGCGCCCAGAGCAGGGAGGCGTCCGCGTCCTCGGCCTGCTACAACTCCGACAGGTCAAGGTAGGGCTCGCTGATCCGCGACCGTGTCCCCTGCGCGGGCGGTTCGCCCAAACGCTCCGCTCCGCTCACGGCTTTCCGAAACTCCCGAGCGAGGCCGGCTGCTGCTCTTCCCGGCTCTTCTCGGGTGTTTCTGTTTTCAGGGCGTTTTTCCGCTGGCGGTTCGGTCCATCGCCCTTCCCGGCGCGGCAAATCGGGAGGGGCTTCGTGGTGTCCTCTGGAGCCTACCCCCGGGGGCCGCCACGAGCCGCCGCGCTCCTCGGGTACGCCTTCCTTCGAGAGCTTGGCTTTTTGCTGGCTTGCGAAACCGCCCCCCGGCTCGGCTCACACAACTCGCACCCCGACTCGAGTCGGTTTCATCCAAAGATCGCGCGCAAAACCGCCACCAGCAGCGCTTTCGTGGTCAACATCACCAACCCTGATTGCCTGCCCCTGCCCAGCAAAAATAGCCGAACCACAGGCGCTACATGCGCGCGACAACCTACATTCGCCTCGCCGACCTGCGGCATGGACCCACAGTAAGGCCCGCGCCCTGCAACGGCGACGAAGCCAAAGCGCCTTGGCCCATCGCACGTCGGACCGCGGCCTGTTTCAATCACCGCGGCTGAAACGCGGGCCGAACTCCCTGACATCGAGAATCACGTGTTGAGCAGCTTGCTCAGAAACAACTCGGGCGTAGACGACAGGATCATGCCCGCCATAGCCCCCCATCGGGAGGCTGGCCACCTCCCGACCTCCCGGCCTTGGCATTCTGAAGGCCAGCAGGGAAGCACGCTACCCCGCGTAAGGGAATCGGATACCCTTGCCCTTTTGGGCTGCGCGCAATTCCGGCCAGCCGGTCTTCCCATTACGCGTTGTAACCACCTTGATGCCAACGATTTGCATAAGCCATCTCGAGCCTTACTCTCCGCTAAAGGCCTTTGGCACGTCTCATGCGCCCTTTGCCAGCAAAACGAAGCACGCGAGTGTGAGACCCAAGAGATGCCAATGTATCCGATATGTCCCAGTGCCCGTCGGGCGCCTGCGGCAAATGGCCTTCGCCTTGTGGACTCCAGTTGCTTCTCGCGGCCCGCCGTGCCAAGTGAAGTTGGCCCCGACTCAAGAACAGTCGAGGCTAGGCAGGGCACCGACATGGCGTTGTTTCGTGGACGGCGTCGTGACGCTTCGAAAGGGCTGGACACGGATAGCAGTCGGTGAGAAACAATGCATGTCGTAGCGGCAAACCAGGCGCGCGGAGGCCCCGAAATTCGCGAGGCCTCCGCAGGAGCGGTGGTGGAGCGAGAGGCTGAAATATGCAGGCGGAAGTCAAAAACCACTCTGAGAAGCAAACCTACGCTATGGCGAGCCGCGGGCTTCTGCGGCAGCCCGGTCAAGACCGGGTTAACGACGGACGGACGATGCTCAGCCAATGTCTCGACGGGATCGAAGACATGGAGCGTTTCCCGCCGCAATTGTTGATACTCATGGCGTCGGTGAGCTTCAAGCCGTTCGAACAGCTCTTGTCCGGCATTTACCAGGAACTGACATCCCGTGGGGTCCACATTCCACTGATTGGGTGCTCTGTCGGCGGGGTCGTTACCGAAAGCGAGGTTCTTCTGGAAGGTGCGGTTCTCGTGTGCCTCGCATCAAGATTTATCACCGCAAGAGTCGGGGTCGCGGAGCATGTCTGTGGCAACAACGACGAGGCGATCCAGTCCTTGTGCCAGCAACTGGGCATCACCGGAAAAAGGAGGGAAGACGCCAACCCAGAAGGCAACCGGCTACTTCTCTGCTTTCTGCCGGGTTTTTCCATCGACGACCTCGGTCGCCATTATGAGGCTTCGCGTCTCCACGAGAAGATACGGAATGCAACCGGAGCTTGGTTTCCCATGGTCGGCGGCGTCGCCGGGGACGATTTCAAACAGCAGGAGGCCTGGGAACTTGCCGGGGACCGGGTTCTAACCGACTCCGTCGTGGTGGCGCTCATCGAATCGGACGTTCGCTTTGGAATTGGGATGGCGCACGGGTTGGAAGGAACAGGCAAGTTCCTGAACGTGGCGGAGGTGGGCGGGGACGGACATTCCATCCTGAGATTTGAGGACTGGACCGAGGAGGGAGGAAAGCGATCTCTCTTCCTCCGAACTCCGATCGAGGTGCTTGAAGCCCACAGGTCCAAAGACGCCGCGGTTCTCTTCGGCGGGGTCACTCCGGAGACTGAGGAGCGCGTCATTATGGTCCCGGATTTGCAGGCCGACGGGAGCGCATTCGTTAGCCGGCCCGTAATCCCTCACTGGCCCGTCGAAGTCCTCATTGGGCAAAAGGAGAGACTACGGAACACGGCGTGCCAGACTGCCCAGTCTGCCATCTCGAAAGGCCATCTGGATCCTTTCCACCTTGCGGCGGCCGTGGGCTTTGCTTGCGCCGGGCGCTACAGGTTCTCAGAGGCGGTGGGTCTTGACGTACCAGAGGCGCTAAAGAAGCTGCGTGAACAACTCCGAGGAGCGCCCTTCACGGCAGGTTTGATGCACGGCGAAATCGGCATGGAGCGAATGGGGCGCTCGGTGATGCGAAACTGGACGATCTCAGGATTGTTGTTTGGAGACGAGTTGGCAAAACGTTCCCTCCACCGGCTTGGGTATCATGCTCTGGCCGAAGCTGGCGAACGGCTGAACGAGTGTGAGTCCACCACGGGAGTACTCGACACCGCAATGAAAGCCGCTTCCGAAGCCGGCTTCCCGGGCGGCATGATTTCGTTGGTCTTCAAGGATCGCGAATCGCACGTTATTGTGGCCAAGAATGCTTTCGGCCGAGGCTGGCAGGGAATTGTGAGGCGGACGAGGCGCCGGGCCAAGGGAGGGGACTTGCTGGACCAAATCGGCCAAGGTCGCCGCTGGGAATTCATTCCAGACTCACGGATCGACCAACGATGCGATCCAATAGCCGTGCGGAAGAGCGGCGTCATCAGCCAAGCGGTCTTTCCGCTCCTCGACGCCCATAGCAAGCTGGTGGGCCTTCTCCAAATCGATTTGGGCGACATGAGCAATCTCGGGGCCACGCAGCTTCCTGAACATCTGGGAATACTCCTCTCCGCTATCGCGAATTTTGTCGCCACCGGGATATGCCGCTCCATTCGCCTGGACGAATTGCGTCTGTCAGACCTCTTCGATAAGGCCGTTGGAGAGAGCCTGGCCCAGACCCGCGTGGCAGGCGCCGCCCAGCGGTTTGTCGACTTTCTAACCAGGAACCCCAGGGTACTGGGGACTGACATGATCCACGTGCGTTTGGCGACCTCAGATGGAACCTCGTTGCAACTGATCGCCGGTAGCGGCGCATACTACGCCGTTGCCCGGAAGGAACGACATGGGATCCCAATCGTCGCTGACAATCAACCCGAGAGAAGTCCGACAGTGCAGGCTTTTGTGCGCGGCACGTCGGCCTGGGTCAACGATGCAAAAGCGGACACAAAAGCAAGGAGTTTCATAAGCACGATGGCCAAAGGCCCCCTCCGATCCGCTCTGGAACTGCAGCAATCCTACGCTAATATCGTCATAAAAAATCAGTCGGGAAATAAGCCCATTGGGGTCGTCACGATTGCCAGCGAGAGGAAATGGTTCTTCACCGAGAGCCGCTTGCGATCAATGAGAGCCCTGGGCAATCGTCTCTTCTTCGCAATTACCCACGCACGAGAGATGGAAATTGACGCCGCGCGAACGAATAGCGAACTCCTGGTCCAGAAGAGACTGAGCTACGCGGGGGCCATAGTGGCCCAGATCACGCACGATCTGCTCAACCGCTTAAACGACATCCTGGCGGATGTCCGTAGCGTGGCAGATTGTACGCAGGCCGGGGCGAACAAAGAAAGGCTCGCTCGCCTCGAACGGGTTTGCGGCGAGCTTGCAAACCGAATGAACAAGTATCTGGAAGACATCGCTCGCGGAAGCCACGTCACGCATGAATTGATCGATTTGGGGATTCCTTTGAACCGCGCCGCCGAGAGGTGTGCCCAGAAGGCCAACGATCTCAATATCACTGTTCTGTGCTCAGGGCCACAGAGCGTTCGGCTTTTTGGATCGCAAATCCAACTCGAAGAAGCGTTTTGCAACGTGCTCGACAACGGCTTGAATGCAATGCCGTGCGGTGGGACGCTGGCCATCGCGGTTCAGGAATTTCCCGCTGAGGGCTGTGTTCGGGCTTTCATCACGGACCAAGGCCACGGGATGCCCCAAGCGGAAATTGATCGCGTGCATCGAAACGAGCTCCGACTGAGCCCCAAC